>Ga0209761_1000454_pt1 | contig 24840 bp, 14 predicted proteins | sample GraSoi013_1_40cm_4_FD_185818 | JGI IMG/M metagenome (GOLD analysis project Ga0209761, IMG submission 185818) | Grasslands soil microbial communities from the Angelo Coastal Reserve, California, USA - Sample 09_25_2013_1_40cm (SPAdes) (version 2) | ecosystem: Environmental > Terrestrial > Soil >...
GAGGAGTCGAAGTAATCGCGCGACGAACCAGCCATCGGGCATCGCAAGTCGGGTAAACGCGAAAACTGCTTCCACCACGACGCCTGCCAGATCGTGAAGAGAGGGAACGGTTGTGACATTCGGTGTAGCGTCTGTCAAGGCTCGCCTAGACAGTTCGACAAGGTCGTCCCAGTCAAACAGGTCGGCGGGTTCGACGAACTCCGCGGTTACCGCCGAGGCCGAGGCGAGGGCGTGGGCCCGACTCGGGCCCTAAAAACCGCAGGCGTGGTTCGCCAAACCGTCGAGGGGGTTCATGCCGGGCCCATTCGCCTGAATCCGTTGGCGACGAACCGGTTGCCGCGGTCAGGTCTGTGTTGAGGCGCGCGATCCGTCGATCGGCCCATCAGAGTGATCGAATCCGAAGGCAATTCTTCGCCATCGAACGCGTCGGAGGAACCCTGTGGCAATCATCTTGGCTCGAGTCTTACTTCACATTCGAGAGATGCTTGCCGCGAAGGGACCCGTCTTTGCCTCTGCGGATCCGGCCGAGCACACAGGCACCTCTGCGGATGTCCTCGTGCGGGCCACAGCTAGGTCATGAAGGTATCGCCGGTTCTTGCGAGTGCAGAAAAGGCTTTCTTAGCCGTAGCTGATACAGGCTACTCCCACAGCCTTCCCATCTCTAGAAAGAAAGCTAACGCTGCCCAATTGCAAACTTCGTTGTTAGAACCAACAAGGTGGCCACTCTCGAGGTGGTACAGGAACCCAGAAGCTCCCTGGTCAAGATAGAGGAATGGGTCCCAATTGTACCAGGTGTTCCCCGTTGGCGACCTCGAACCTAAGTACCGCCACTTTTCACGCTCCTTTCCTTTCCCCATCCTGCGCAAGTCGCCAATCTGGAAACGAAGCGTGCCGAGAAGGCAGTCCCAGTCTGAAGTAGCCGATGGGACAGACGCTGGGCCGCCCGAAGGTGCAGAAATCCCGAAACGAGACAAGTCTTTCCTAGCGAACCAAGGGTTGGCTGGAGGTTGAGTCACGGCTAGCCAAGAATCGTCGAAAGACGCTGGCTCGAGGGTAAATCCGTCTCGGAGTAGCGACGCAAATAGTCCGTAGGACGGATTTGCCTGATCACGCTTGGAAATTGAATGCCACAGCGCACGGAGGTATTCTTCTAGCGAACGAGCGGAACTCGTCTCGAATTCCGCCACCAGCCGATGCACGTCGTCCGCGAATTCGCGGGCCGACCTCACCTGAGTGCTCAACTCTATGCCACCAGGGGGTTCCACCAAAGGTATGACGCAACGGGGTCTTGGGCATCCACTATGTGGACGGCAAGGCCCTGCTCGATCGGCTGAAACTTGCTAGCAATTTCCACGGCGATAATGGGGTCGTTTGCGGACACCACAACTGTCGGAACTCGCTCCTCGGCAATCTGGAACGCCAGCAGACGTCGATTGTCAAGAGTCCACCATTCTCCATTCAGATCCCGGAAGACCCGTATGGGCTCAACGTCCTGCGGCCGCACCGCGCCAGTACGCAAGGCCTCTGCCAAGTCCTCAGGTCCGAGCCTCCCTGCCACTCGACCACCGAAGCGGGGGCTGACATATTCCTGAGAGAAACGAATAGCCTTTGGATCCATGTAACGCACGTCCTCAGCAAGCGGCGTCTTCGCCGTTTGGGCTGCTCTCGATACGACATCCGGCGCGTCCATTGCGAGCCTCTCGTCCGCAGCCAGGCCGCCGCTCAGCCTCGTCTCGGCGGCCGACGCGGCCCGGGCCTCCGCGCCAGCCCTCGCGGCGGGCCCGGCTCTCGCCAACGCCGCTTCCCCAGCCAGCCGGAAGCTCTGGTACACGCTGGCGATGGTCGTCCCGACGACGAACCCCAATGTGAACGCGGCGTAGTAGTCGTCGAAGGTCGCCCGACCTCCGCTGGCCACGGCAGTATAAGCGACGAAAATCGCCCCGGTGACGAGCCCAGCTAGCAGGATCCATCCGACACCCACAGGGACCAGTGCGATCGCGACGATGGCGGTAAGCAGGAACAACGTCGTGCGTCCAGTCCGAGTGTAAGTAAAGAAGTCATGGAGCTGATTCAGGGTTCCTTGGAAGTCCGTCAACCGCCCGCCAAGCCAAGCCACGGCGCCAGTTGGGTCAATGAACGAAATCGGATTGTTAACGGCGTAGTGGTACCCGGGACCGATTGGGTCGCGCTCGATCCACCTCGCCACGACCGGGTCGTAGTACCTCATGCCCATGTGATACAGGCGCAAGGCTGAATCGAGCTCCCCATGGGCGAACTTGAACCTCGGGTCGGCGGGTGGCGTCGTGAGCGTGATGATGTCGCCAAACGGCTTGTATCGGTACTTCGCATCGACGTTGACGCCCCGCTGCGGATTCGAATCCTTGTAGAAGGAAATGAGCCGAACGTTCGTGGAGAGGTCTTGGTGGTAATATCGGGCCTCCGGTGTCGTTCCGGTGCCTTCTTTCCGAACCAGAAGTCGGTCGCCTAGGTAGATGTAGGCGGTCTCCGTTACGCCGACCTTGCTGTACAGCATCTTGCTTCCCGAGTACATGAAATACGAAGTTGCGGACGGGTCAACCATCTTCACCCGGCGGCCAAGACCGTCGTAACTGTAGGTGTATGTGCTGGCGCCGGACACCACCTTTGTCAGTTGCTGTAGGAAGTCATGAGTGTAGGTTGTCGTAACGCCGCTTTCGACCTTCGTGAGCAGGGAGCCCGCCCCACTATATGCGAAGCCCATCGTGTTGAACGAGAAGGAGTCCAGCCGGTTCCATCCCGTGACGTTATACGTATAGACCGTTGAGCAGGAACTAGACCCACTCTTCCAGTGACCAAGGTTACCCACTTGGTCGTAGTCATAGCACTCGTACTCCTGGGCGTGGTCGCCCAGCCCGTCAAGCGCAGCGCTAAACGGTCCGATCGCCTGCGCCAGGCGACCGTTCCCATCATAGGAATAAGTGATGGCCTTCGCGTTGCTGGCCCCGCCGTTGGCGTACATGTCATCTGTTGAGTTCGCGATCTCTGACGCCCGGTTATATCCATAGTACAGCCGCATGTACGTCGTCGTCGTCCCCGACTTGGAGACCTTTATCTGGGTGATCCGGTCCCTCGCGTCATAGTTGTATTTTTCCACGATCAGGGTGTCCGTGCTCCCTTTCCAGTAGCGGATGTTGTCCAGCCGGCCAACCGAGTCGTATGTCAGGACGGCGTACTTGGAGCCGCCGTAATCAAGCTGCTGAGTCCTGCCCAGCGAATCGTACGTGTACACGGCATGGAGGGAGTTGAGTCCGGCAGGATATTGAATGTCGGTTATCCTGCTCGCGTTGTCAAACGAATAGGTAATCGTACCTGTGAAAGTCGGATTCGAGGACGGCACGTCCAGCTTCTCCGTCTTGATTCTGTGCAGGCCGTCATAGGTCCGGGTAATCTTAGCGGTCGTGTTGTCCACGGTTAGCAGGTCGTCGTGAACGGGATCATAGACGTACGTGACCACGCATGGATTGGGGTTTCCTGAACAGGAAGTGGAGAGCGATGGCTTGAGCGTCACCGCCGTGACCCTGCCGAGACTGTCATAAGTCGAAATTGACGCTCTTCCCATGCTGTCGACCGACTCAAACGCCCGGAGATTGTCGTCGTAGTAGACGAGTGCGTACGTTCCATCGGGGAAGACTGTGATCTTGGGCTTGCCGAATGAGTTGTAATATGTCGTTGTGGTCTGGCTTTTGGCGTCTTGGCTAGTGATGACCTTGGAAAGGGAATTGTACGTGACCTTTGTCAGGTTCCCATAGGCACCGATCTGAGGATTCCACACGGCGGTCTCGATCGTGCGGCCGAGCAGGTCCGTCTTGACATAGGCTTTCCGGCCCGCGCCATCGACAGACTCGATCAGGCTTGCCTTCTCGCTGAAGACTGAGCGTGACAAGCCAGAAATCGTGGAGTCGCCGGGCGTCTGGGTCGTTACGGTTCTCCCGAGGAAATCATAGGTGTAGGTGAAATATCCGCCGCTGGGAATGTAGGCATAGACTGGCTTGTCGTTCCAGCCCAAGGTTGCCACCGACACGATCTTGGTTCCAAACAAGTCCATGACAACATTTCGGACCGTTCGGCCGAGACCGTCCTGATAGGTCTTCGACACGTGGCTTTTTTCGGTTCCTGCGTATAGCGCGGCGATTTCGGTGCTGCTCATCGCCGTAGCCAGAACGTGAACCTCGTCGATCGAGCCATCGAAATAAGGCGTAGGAAACGTCGCGTAGGCCCCAATCAGGGCATCGTAAGTGGTGGTCGCGAGCGGCCACCGGATCGTTCCGGTGCTCGCGTCCGCGACACCGTTAACGTAGAGCTTGACATTGTAGCCATCGTAGGTGAATGCAACGTGCGTCCAGACCCCTGTCGAGAGTGCTGTCGTAGAGTTGACCCACACGAATTGTCCGGCACTGTTCTTCACTTCAATCCCGAAATACCACTTCGGCCCAGACTTGTGGATATCTGTATAGTACTGCAGGCTACTCGCGTACCCCTTTGTGAATATTGGGTTGGTAACATTCACGCCGGAAGGATTTACCCAAGCCGCGATTGTGAGCGGCCCGCTGAGGTTAAGCTTGTTGTTCTTGTAGGAGATATCGAGATGCTCTTGAAGACTCGCCGTGAATTTCAGAGCTTTACCGACTTGTCCCGCCACAGAGACAGGGAGGCCGCCGGTCCCCTGGAACGTCGCATGGTTACCGTTGCCGGACAGGTCCTCAACGGTATCCGCGATTCCAGAAATCCCGGAGAACCTCATGGTCTGCATGTCGAAGAACAGAGCGCGTGGTACGGATGTCGGATCATACGAGGTAATATCTGCGAACTGGTAGCCCGGCCAGGTTGGATTCGCAGTCCATCCAACGTTTGAAATCATGTCATCGTATGCAAGCGACGACCGTGACAAAAGCTTGTAGGAGAATCTCCAGAGACTTGAGACGTCGGATGCGGAACGGGCCACGTTAAACACTCGAACGTCATCGATAGACCCAACGAACGGGGCCAGTCCAGTCTTGCTGGACTCTTGACCCACCACGATCGCCGTTCCCTTCGCGGCGGTCTGAAGGGCCCCGATCGTTGTAGGCTTGCTGTTGTCGAGGCGGCCGTCGACATAGATCGAGATTGTCGTGCCATCGTACGTCCCAGCCAAGAAATGCCAGCGGCCGTCATTGATGGTCGCGCTAACCGTTGCTATGTAATCCGAACTAACTCCGTTGGATATATGGAATGACGGCCGATTCGGCGTGATTCCCGTATAGTGGGCCGTCAGCAAGTAATGACTGTTGGGCGCGCTACCGGATTTCCACTTTGAAACCGCCCATTGATTCGCGGAGGAACTGGTCCTCACCCAGGCCGAAACCGTGACGGATGCTGGTCGGGTAGTGGAGGCATCGCCCCCATCCAGATAGTCGGACGTGAGGGCAAAGTTGCGAGCAACCCCGTCGACACCAGCTACCTCGGTTGTTCCCGAAGGGATGATGGTCTGCCCATTTCTGGAATCGGTAGTCCCAGCACAGCTCACATCCTTGAGATGATTACTTTGGTCTGCATATGACTCCATGTCGATATGGAGTACTTCGCTGAGGTCGGAATCATAGACAGAAGTCTGGATAGGCCTTTCCATCGCGTCGTACTGCGTGCGTGACCTTCGGCAATCGATATCCAGCGTTCCAAGTTTTGTCCCCATCTGGAAATCATACGCGTAGTAGATTTCTCTTAGATCAGGTCTCGTAACCTTCGTGAGGTAATCTCCGTAGACGATGCCTCCATATGTGTACGTTGTGGTATTCGCACCGCCGTTTGTCCCACGGCCGACATCGCTGACTGTGAGAACATTTCCCCTCGAATCATAAGTCGCCAATGCATATAGATACGTGCCTTCATACGGCACGCGGCTCCTTTGCACCAGTCCGTTAGTTTGCGGTTGCAGGTATATCTGCGGGGCGCCAGGTATTCTCGAGTGGTACCGGCTCAGAATTTCGATCGGGCTCAGGGCCTTGTTGTAGAGGACAACTTGGTCAATGGTTCCGTCAAAGTATTCGGCAGCCGATGACGGGTCTCTTCCAACGTCTAGGTTAGAAGTGCTGTCGGTGTTCTTAGTCCCAGTGACCGTGCTAGCAGCGATGGCTCCATTCAACCACAAAGATACGGTTCCAGATAGTCTCCGAAAGGCCACATGGTAAAGTGTGGTTGCGCTAATCGTCGCATTGGACGTCACCGGGACGTTTCCGGAGGAATCTCCAACAAAGGCGACAACTTTGGTAGTTCCTCCGGCATTGCTAAGCTGAATCTCGTAGTTGCCGGCGTTTGCGACCCGCTTGCCTAAGATCTCATATGCGGCACCTGTTGCGGGTAATGTGGTTGCCCTGAACCATGCGGACAGAGTGAAGTCGCCAGTGCCGAATTTAAGGGTCGAGCTGTCTACAGCAGAGACGTAGGAGGTACGAGATGCGCCGCCGAAGACGGTTCCGAGTCCGGCTGCGGCACTCGTCGGGGGCGACAAGTACGGTATGTATATGTCCGTTCCCCAGACTCTTCCGAAGTTGTTCCTGCCCGACAGATCAATCATCCGAGCCGATGCACTACCGAAACCATCCGAAGAAGGTGGCCCTTCCGTACTGCTCTCCATATCATAGCAAAGCACTGCATCGAGACAGTCGCCGCTGAACTTCTTGGCACCAATCTGGGCCGTGTGCACCGAGGGGGAGGGCCAATAAGTGGCTCCGCTCGATTTCGGATCAAAGAAAGCGGACTGACCAGCATATGTAAAGATGTCCTGGGGCCAGAGGTTCTTCAGCGGGCCAAAGTAGTACTCGTTGCTACCGTCGTAAATCTTGATGTTACCTTGGATGGGGAAAGCGTCCCAGCTATATAGTGAGAGAGGTTTGTACAGATTGACTGTAGCAAAATCTCCGGTCTGCGTGCCGGTTGTCACTAATGCATTATTTGTCGAATCGTATACTCCAACCGTTAGGCCGCTACCTAGCGACGTGAGACCGTAGACAAGCAATTTCGATTGTGCGTCAGATGTGGTGGTAGTAACGTCCCACTCGGCCTCGCCACCAGAGAGCCCATAGCCAACTCCCCACCAATAGGTCCCCGATGGAAGGATTCCAAAGTCGCTGCGACTCACGATCAATTGAATCCACTGATTTCGCACGGCTGGAACCGGCCCCATATAACTCTTCTTAAACGGGTATGGAGGAACATTCAGATAATCTCCCGGGACTCCCCAATATACCTCATTCCAACACGGACTGGGGGTACAGAGATCGTCTCGGAAATATACCATCAACTGAATTCCGTCGGGAGACTTGCCTTCCGGAATGCGAACATACGAAATGAAGTAGTCCGGTATAGGGTCTCCGATATCGAACGTAAAGTAGTGCGTTCTGCTTCCATAGTCGAAAGGTGTGAGGTGAACGTAGTTTCCTCTCAGCGCTCCACGCACAGTCGGGCTTTGTTGCCACGACCACGAACCAGAGCAGGCAACTATTTTTCCGGGAACGTCAAAACAGGTGCCCGCATTCTTCTCGTCCGCGTAGATTGTATTCGGCCATCTCAATGCACCACTAGTCGTTCTAACGAGCTCGTCCGCAAGCGCCCTCGGTCTCGTGTACGCGTATCGCTCTCCGACAAAGAATCTCGTCAGCGGGGACTGATACTCTAGGGTGCCGTCCTCCGCGTAGATTCGAACCATCGTTTTTGTGTTGTCGCCGTTTTCGTAGTTCTTGTACGGCCCCGTTAGAGCAGAATTGAATGAAAGCCAAACGGTTCCGGCACCCGGTTGCATTGTTTGGTCGACGACCGAGCCATCCTCACCGACAAGGGCAATCGACTGACGAGACTGAAGCCCGTCAAATCCGATGTCCAACACGGCGTCGCTCTGGCAGTGCGGGTCGTTGCAGTCATTATGGTAGATCTTGATGTCATCTAGCCAAGCGGACCAAACATAACCGGGGCCGAACGCCTCAAAACTAATCTGGGTCTGACCACCCAGGTTTGTCGGGCTGCCACAAGATAAGTCAATTCCGTTCAGATATGTCTTGTAGGGCCACGTAAAGATTATGCTAATTCGGTACCAGGAAAACGTGGCATAAGTCGCCGGTCCAAGGCTCGGCAATGTACATGTATGCCAAGCGTTCGTTCCACGGTCATAGGCTTCGATCGTACCGCTCGTGGTAAACCGGACCCCGACGTTGTAGCTCGTGGAAGTTCCCAGACGGATCTCAAAACGCCCGAGCACGTTGAGTCTCGCCCGGAACTCCAAGAATGTCGGACTTGAGGCAGTTAGAATGTGAGTCAAATTAGTCGTACCCGAAGATGGAACGCCCATGACCAATGAAGGAGCAACCTTGTCGAAATTGCCGTAATCGAGGCGCGGCGGCGGATTAAACGTAGTTGCGACTGTCCATGCCCCGCCTGGCGGAAAAACCCCACTGCCGAAGTCGAAGAACTCCGTGTTGAAAATTGGGCCGGCCATCTTGGCTAGTCTGCCGGGAGCGTAGAAGTGATTCTGGTGGTTCGTGTTCGCGTAGGAGGCAAAGGTCTCGTTACCGAGTGCGTCCCGATGGTAGATTTGGTTCCCCCAATCGTCGATTGCGTCCTGCGTAACAACGGACGCCGTCGTCTGGTCTCCAACGAATCCCTCCGAAACGTGCGGTTGATCGTTGATGGAGTACCAGTTCTGCTGCTCGGCTCGCTTGAGTGAGTTCTTGGCGTACAGGACTCCAATGTCCTCTGAGGAAAGCAACCTGTTGTAAACACGCGCCTCGTCTAAGTCGATGTTTCCCCCAGAGGCCGACTGGTCCATGAACGTCAGGAATCCGCTCGTAGCAAGAGTTACCGGCGAGTATGTGTGAGTTGCAGACTGAACCCCATCCACATAGATTGCAACTGTGCCCGTAGTTCCATCTACGGTTCCAATCAAACTGTGATAGCCGGAGGAAAGGGCCGCTGACGATACTGTGTCCTGTGTGCTGCCATCCGGCGTGAACCCAAACAGCACCATCGATGCGCTGCCGACTGCCATCACCCAGGTTCCAGCGGCATTAAGCCAATTGTGATTGGCTATGTTTATCCAGTTCACGGGCGCGTTGAGCTTCACCCACGCCGATACAGTAAGAGTTCTCGGTGGAAGCCCGACTGGGGTCAGAATGTCAACATAGTTTCCCACTCCGGCGGCCTCTCTGGCTCGCCCGTACTTGCCTGGTATGTCGGTCAGGGTTCCTACGATCGACCCGTCGTTCGCATTACCAGACAAATCTTTCATGCTTGCGCCGTTCAGGGTTTGCATGTCGTAATACGCAACTTGCCCGGCCGAATCGTATGTGCGAACGCTTGCGGTGCCCATCGCGGAATTGAAGATGTATTCGTTGCTTCCCTGGACAACCCCTGACTTGTCGGTGACATTAACAAGTGCTCGAACAACTTCGCCATTCTGGAAGTTCCAGTTGAAGACGAGGCTTCGAGCTTTGAGGTTGGCACCACTTTCGTTATAGATATCCATCTGTAGAAGGGGAAGCGAGTAGACTTCGGTACCTTGCCACACCTGGTTGCTACGTCCGGGATTGGCATTATATGTCGCAAAAGTATAGTTAACGCGGCCCCCGTTGGGAGATTCTACCTTCTCCAGTCTCCAGTGGCAAACGTAGTACTTCGTGAGCCGTCCTATCGCGTCCGTGACCTGAAGGGTCCCTGAATCCGAAGCAGTTCCTCCGGGGCAACCGATAGGAACGCCCAGGTCTGTCAAACCAATGTTCTGTCCGTTTCCGTAGACTATCGAGTCAGGACGACCCGTGGGGTTCAGTGTAATCGCCCTGCCGGAACCATCCACGATCGAACCCGTTATGCCAAAATCCAAGTTGTAAGTCACACTGTTCAGGCCGTTCGTGTCAGTATAGACCTTGGCGAGGTCCCACTCACTTGAACTCCCGGTGACAGCGTTGAATATCATATACGCTCCAGAAGGGAGCGTGAGGGTGTACTGCTGCGTTGTCGCGTTATTCTTGAGCGTGTATCGCATGCCCCGACTGTTGTTGAACCACCGGAGGTCGCCGGACATTCCGGTCAGCGAAAGAGGGAATGTCTGTCCCCCCTGCATATGCAAAGTCGTGGCAGAAATCCAGGGCAAGTCATAGTATATTCCCGGGATGATTGGATGAGCATCCGGACCTAGGAGAGCCTCATCGTTGCCACTCTGGGTCCGGTAGAAGAGTCCGGGCTCACGGTAAATCAAACCAACCGACGGCGTTCCTCCGACCAATACTTGACCGGTGGACAGCAAACCCGTGGTTGGACTTACCACTCCGCCGGTATCGGTGACGAATGGTGTTCCCAGTTTTGCCGCCCATGGATTATTGACGGCGGCTTCTCCATCTAACGGCAACGGATAGTTGACGTAATACAAGTAGTAGGTGCCGGGAGACCCGCAGCTTGACCCAGAGGAGTGTCTGGTAAACAGCATCGGAGTGAAATGGCTGAAGTGCTCGGCGATTGTTACAAGGCAGGGGGCGCTATAGGTCAATAGAGTAGTCGGGGTCTCCGTAGTAAGCACCGTATAAGGGACAATTCTAGCAAGTTGTATTCCTCCCGGAGAGCCTTCGACGTAGAACAGAAATATTGACCCATCCTGTGCCGCGCCGGCAGAGAGATACTTTAGGCCTCCCACTTGGGATGTAATCGTCGTGTCCTGCCCTGTCCCACAGTTGCTGCCGAATGCATAGTCAAGAATCCGATTTGTACTAGTATCGACAATAAACAAGCGAACCTCATTCCCCGAAGGCGCTGTGCTGAACAGTCCATCATTTATCCACGAGTCTCCATTTCGAACGTCCACATGGCCAAACTCGGCGTCGTCAAAACAGCTGCTCCCGTCGCTTCGAAATAACTTGACATGGAAAAAACTCTTCGTATATGTTCCGGAATTTTGAACGATGAATCTGATTAGACTTCCCGATCCGTCGCTGAACGCGGCGAGAGTGACATAGTAGCTGTCCAAGACCGCCCACGAAACCAGGTCTCTCGGGGCAGCCGACCAATTGGCGCACGGACTGAACCCCGAAGTGCCCTGTCCGGTGCAGGTGAATCGCTTGAATCCTACTTCGTTTGTGGTCTCCACCCATACGATCCCGAACTGGTTGCCTTGACTCGTAAAAGCAATGACAGGGGGCTTTCCGATGTTGTAATCACCGGTATACAGTATCGTCAGAGCCGAGTCCCACAGTATCGAGTCGACCGCAAGGAGACCGGTCCGAGCATTGATGTTCTTGGGCGTGTTGCTGTCCACCCAGATCACGCCTACAGTTTTCCCATAATTCGCAACGGCAAAGTTATACGTCAATGAACCGCTGGTGGTTACGACCGGCGAACCTGCGAAATTCCATGTCTTGCCATCGATGCTCCAAGCGTACTTGATTGTGTTAGTCCCCTCCTTCCAGAAAATCCAATAACGCTCGCCATCGTAGAGCGTCTTACGCTGGATAGACGAAAAGGCGGTGGCATCCCACGGTACGTTGGACAGGACAAGCTGCGGGTCAATGGACAGCTTAGCCGGAGAGAACGTGGTTAGGACCGCGTTGCCTGAGTATTTTCCAAACGAGAGCTGCCCTGCATAGGTGACGCCCAAGCTATCCAAAGGGACGTCGGTCATTTCCAGGCGAAGCCCGTTGGCACCTTTCGATGGTTTCACCGCGGTCTGGTCCAGCCATCCTATTGCATGCATCGTGCCGAACAAAGGCCGTCCCCAGTACGGTTCCAAAGGAAGGTCTTCGAACCTCTGTTCAACGCCCGAAGCATACCATGTGTCAACGACGTCGAACGTCGTGAAGGTCAGCCAGACAATCCGGAAGGTTTCCGGTATTCCGATTGAATTCTTGAAGGAAGCCGAAATCTTGGTCCGGTCGGTGGAGAACGTGTAGCTTACTCTAACAATTCCCACCGATTCGTTTTCTGCATATACCTCGTAGTGGAACGTCAGGTTGTTCGGGGACGATGCGTCGATGGTCCCCTTGGTCGGCTGCAAGATTGCGCCTTTATACATCACGAGAAACGCCGAATTGGCCACCTCGTTTTCTCCGTGAATATCTTCCCGGCTGCTGACCCCGACGAAATATGGGGAATCGTTTGACAGGAAGAAGTTGCCGTAGGAAGTCTCATAGATCAGTTGGCTACCGGTCTCGATTAGCCTCGGCTCGCTGCGGTCGGCTACCAGCGATACTGGACTATCGTTGCTCCATCCTTGCGTTATCGTCCCGGGCTCCACCTCGCGCTGCGGAGCCCCGGAAGGAATCGGCGGTTGTTTGGGTGGGGGAGATGGCGTCTCATTGGTGGCGTTGGCAACGTCCTGAAAAGCGGCCAACGGGTCAGCAGAAGCGGCCTTCACGACGTTCGAGTCGGCCACCACGAAGATCATCAACAAGGTCGCGGCAACGGCGAAGGCTCTCGTGAGGCGTTTAGCAGCGTACAAGGGTGACCACTTGAAGAACCGAGTTGGCCCCACTCCCATCCCGACGGCGCATTGGAGTACCGACGCTAATTGATTTCCTGCCTTCGGCTCGACGAAATCGTCCCTCACATCTCCGCAAGCCGCCAGCCTGTCGTACCGAAATGTACCGACCGCGTCCCTCCGTCATCCCAGATCCCTCCGCTCGGCGGAAAGACGTACTCACTAGACGCGGCCCCATCGAGAGAAGGAAGCGTCCCCCGCACAGCCTTATGGCGCCCCCGAATCGCTCACGCCCGGTATAAGCATACCGCCACGGGGGGGTGAGTGAGCGCGCGCCACAGCTGACTCGCGAACACACGACTCACGAAAGAAAGTAGTTTCAACGAAATGCAGCTCATACCGCGGTTTGCGTGCGTACCCGATCCTGGCAGGCATGCCAGATTGTGCCGCTAACCGGAGACAATCACTGACGGTCGGCCTACCGCTAGTCAACGACATCGGCTTACGAATCCGACCATTCGCACGCGCCACAGGTTGAAGGCACCTGATCTGGCGCGATTCTCCCTAGGATTCAGCGGATGAAGATGACCACGGCGATTTGCGTGGCGATCCATTCGAAGCACGAGGTGAGCGGAAATTGAACCTTGAACGACGGTGAAACGCTTCGAATACGGAAGCAGATCCTAGCGTGCAGGTTCAAAGTTCTACCGTGCAGTCCCCCGCAAGGCGATGTCCTCGGCCTCGTAGTCAAAGAGGCCATGCCGAATCTCGGGCGGGTTGTTCCGCTCCCATTCAACTGTCTTTCTCAGTCCTTGTTCGAACGAAATCCGTTCGGAAAACCCGAGCTCGTCGCGAATCCGCCGGGACGAAAGCGCTAAATCGTGACGGAAGTCCAAGTCGCGCACGAGGTGCTTCGGCATGTGCTCGCGAGGGACCCGAACGACGTCCCCGGACCATCCTGCCACGTTCCCGATGCTTTCGACCCACTCGGCTTCCGTCAACGTTCGGGTCGGTGCCACATTGTAGATGTGTCCGGCGGCTCGGTCGTCCGTGGCGGCAAGGACGATGGCCCACGCCGCGTCCTCGACGTAGACCCTGGAGTCCCGCCAGTTGGCGTGTGCCTCATCCAAGAGGATCGCGCGCCGACCGTCGTCCATCCGCTTCAGATACGGGAAGGTTCGGTGAAAGTACTCATCTTGAGGGCCATAGATCACGGGCAGACGGATGACGGTTGCCTGAAATTGGGGCTCGCTCATGGCCGCGCGCTCCACGAGGAGGTCGTCCGAATTGGCCCACATCGGATCGGCGGCCCCGCTTCGGTACGGATAGAACTTCTCCCGTAACGGCGACGTTTCCGTCAGTGGAACTGGGTCCGGCATTCCCGTTTCGAGTCGGCGCAGGCGGCCGAAGGCGCGGTAAACATCGCGGCTGGTAATCACGACAGTTCGACGTGCAATGCCTCGGAACACGTCCACGAATAGCCGACCAGTCTGATCATTCCCGGCAGGGAGCGCCATCGCCAGGACGCAATCGGGCGCAAAGTCACGGAATTCGTTCTGAAAGTGTGCCAATCGCTCGCGATCACCGTGCAGGTGTCGAACCGAACTCGGCAGAGTGGTTTCCTTTGTCCCGCGGTGAAACACGGCCACATCGTGTCCCGAATTCGCCAAATGCCCGACAACGTATCGGCCAATGAAACCGGTTCCTCCGATGGCGAGAATCCGCGTGTTGCTTCCCCCTGGGCTCGGATCTTGTCCCCGTGGCCGAGGCGATGTCCTCGCTCTTGGTAGACTCGCCTTCAGCGCCAGACGAGGCATGTATCCAGTCATCAGTTCATGAGACTTGCCCGCCTCCACGAGTCCAGAAAGGACAACAGGTCTGACGCTCTCGGAGTTCGTAGTAGCACTGACGACGATCGGTTCACCGAGTGTCCGCGAAACGGTTCAAGGCCGTGTCGGAGGCTCCTTTGACGCCCCGTGACCTGTGACGCAAGCTTCTTGGGGTCGTTACAAAATGCTGGCGCAGTCGGACCATGGCGGGATTTCATCCTCTGAAGCCCCTCGACTCGAAAATCCTCTCCCTAACTGGGGTCCAGCGGAGAAAATCCAGATGGGGGAACCATCCTGCTTACTTCGTGGACGACAGAGAATTCGTCCACTTCCATAGTCGACGAGAAATCGACATCAGGCTCACCAGGCGTTTCCAGAGGCTTGGTGGGGACAAGCTCCGGCGGGATCCGAGAATCGGATTCCGGAAGGGGAATTCGGAGTGGATAACTTTCGCAGTGAGAACCCGAGAGGACCTGGAGGTTGCATTACAGCTAATCAAGCTGGCATGTGAGGGAAACCGGGAGGGTTAGGGCATGCCTTTGGTGAGCCGCGCCGGACATTGCTCTTAGAAATCCTGCGTTCGCGAATGGATCCGGGAATACACGGCCCCGCGGGGAATTGTCTGCACGCCCCAAGCCTTCCTGGATCAGTGCCTGGGCAAGGGAACAAGACAGTCGGCGTGACTGCCGCAGTCGCGCGTTATGCCGCTGACGTTCAAGTTGGTCTGGATTTCGATGTCGATCAGAGGCACCTCTTGTTGGCTACGGGGGACAACCCACCGACGCCTGCGAGGGGCGGTCCCCTCCACGGGGAGAAACCCGCGGGAACGGTATAAAGCTGGCCGAGGGTATCTGTCTCCATGGGTCGGGCCGCTGGGTTCCAGCCGTACACAGCACACTACTGGAATGAGGAAGCCCGCGAATGGGACCAGATTATCGAGATCCCGACAAACCCGCACCAGTTCTACTACTTCGAGGCCGATGTCCTCATCTCTCGCGCGCTCACACGGGGGATGCGGGCTCTGGAATTGGGATGCGGGACGGGAGGGAGCACCCTTGTACATGCGCGAGAGGTACCGCGCCTCACCGCCACGGACTTCTCGTCCGAGATGGTGCGCCTGGCCGCCAAGAAATTGAGGAGGGAGCAGGGGTCCTCCGTGGATTTCTCGATCTGCGACGCCTGTAGCCTTCCCTTCCGAGTTTCCTCATTCGACGCTGTGATTAGTCGCGGTGTGCTCCTGAGTTATGTCGCGGATCCAAAGGGGATGTTTTCGGAGTTGCACCGGGTGCTCCGGCCTACGGGCCTAATCGCCGTGGACGCCATGAACTGGATTCGGGGACGGACACGGACGATCTCCCGCGGGTTCCGGATGACGAAAGACGGACCTGCCTACACGGAATTCTTCGTGAGTTCGGGGCGCCAGATAAGGCACATTTACATCCTGCGAGAGGACTCCCCGTACACCGCTCTGGCTAACGAGTGCAGGAGTTGCGCGGAACGACCTAAAGACCTGCGCAAGTACGCCGTCTCCACGACCAAGTACGAGGCACGACTCTTCACCCGGCGGGGGCTGAAGGCTCTGGCGGAGGACACGGGGTTCACAGATGTCAAAATCGCTCCGCTCGGACAATTGACGTACGCGCTAGGGTCCGAGGATAAGACGTTGAGGGACTTCGTCGTTGCGAACCGACATCAGCTCTCTCGTCTGATGTTGCTGCTGGGGAGCCATTTGTGCCCCGAGAGCGCCCTGCACTCATTCATCACCGCACGGAAGGGATAACTTGAGGTGAGGGACTGCGCCTCGCTCCGACTCTCGCTCAGTCCACATTGCGCTCGATGACGCGGGTGACATCCTTGGTGCGAACCTCTGCGAGGACAAGCGCCACACCGATCATCACCGTTGCTAGGGATGAATCGCAGCACATTCGATCATGTGGCTTGGACTCCAAGGATTCACATGTCCGCTGGGTAAAAGGCCCGCGTTCGCAATTGAATTCTACGCAACGGAACGCACGCTCGTTTCCGTCGGGACCTTCGCGCGAGCCACGGACCGCAGCCGGTTTCCAGTGGACAACAGCCAGAGCGAGACGACGGGAATGGCGGCCCGCTGGCTGATTCCCGGCCATCCCGCGTTGGCGAACACGGGGAGGAGTGCGAGGATGATGACGGCCGCGAATCCAAGCGCCAGGGACGCGCGGTAATTCGACCTCCATGCCGGGTCCGTTCGGAAACCCCATGAATTGACAAAGATGGCAACGAAGAACGCGATGAACGAGATCGAACCGACCGCAAGGTGAAGCGCGCCCGTGGTCGTTGAGGGACTTCCTTCGAGATCCGGCGGGAAGATGCCAGTCAGAAAGCCAAAGACGGCAGCGGCCCCCAGTAGAAGGGATCCGGCGCTCTTCGCTCGTGAGGGGCCCACTCCATCCCGGATTCCGAAGGCCAACGCAAAGGACACTAGCCCGAGGGCAAACCAAGCCGACGTCATGAGGTATCCGTAAGGTCCTACGGCGTAATCACTCAAGAGTCGCGTTGTTGGGTTGTAATCCGGGCGGAGGAAGTGCAGGGCGGTGACGGCGAGGACGAAGTACACCGTCCCGACGATGGTTACCCAAGCAAGGCCTTCGAGTCGTCTCGCCAACCGCTCGCCGATGAGCAAATGGCCCCGAGAACTCGGTATCGATCCGTCCCCCCGTTTGTCAGCGATTCCTGACGTCGCGACATGGGGGACGGCGTATAAACGGTTTTTCGCCCCATCCGAGATCGGCTCGGGAGGCTGTCTCAAGGTCGCGGGATGGAAATCGAGCTGATCGTCGCTGGGGGCATGATGAGCCGTTGTGCTGAATACGGCGGAGGTTCCTCACTCGGAAAACCAGATTCTAGGGGCGCGATCCGAAAAGGAGGCCAATGCATCATGCGTGACCACCTCTCGTAATGACATTCGGATGTCCGATTGTCCTCAGTCGGGTCATGACTATGCGAAGTCGCGTCGCCTCATGACCAAGAGCGCGATGAACCCTGCCCACAGGACGAGCGCGATCGTGGCGACCTCGTTGAGGCGGACCGTGTAAAGGATGAGGGAGGTTCGAGGGTGAGAGCCACGGAGCCGAAGAAGAACAAGAGGTTGGTGCGGAACAAGTAGGCCTTCACCAGGGGGCTCGAACGGATCATTGCTCCCATGACCCGGTAGGCTATCCGCCGCGGAGGGCCGTCGGCGCGAGCGTGCCATTGACGAGTTGTTCGAGTCACACGGATGCCGCGTCTCAGGACCCGTACTCTTGAGATTCATCGAGGGCTGGCAACCCGGACGAAGCCCACGACCTCGTAGCGGACGCACGTGGACCCGGATCGCGACCCGCCCAGAACCACACACGCTTAAAATGAAGTGGGGTTTGACCTGACGAGGCAGCGGTCCACGGCGGAGCGACTTACGGAGCAGAGGGCCTCGGCTGTCCAAGATGCAGTGAATCGACTTAACCAGCGCCGCGTCTGGTTGCGAGAGGGCCTCAAGAATCATCAACCGTTCTTGGTCCTCGCCTCGCTCTCGTTCGTGATCGCCGCCTTTCTGCGGGATACAGCAGCGGCAGGATTCGCAGCCCTGGCCGCTATCGCGTTCCTCGTTGCGATGTTTTTCTCGGTTTCGCTGGACTCGGTCCGCACTCCAGGTTTGGCGGCGATTATGGCCTTCTACGCCTCCTTCCGGTATGGCTTCTTTCTGCTGACACTCGACGCTGTAGTCATCCTCTTGAGTGTTCCGGGCGCCGCGTTGGGAATCATTCTCGGGGGCAGTCTCGTGGGACTGGCTGTAGAAGTGGTTGCGCTGTTTGGGTTAATCAGGAGAATCCGCCGACGATTATGAGGAAGCGAGGAGGTCCGGGGCCCCCGGAAATCTTTCAATCGTCGCCAGACCGGACCTTGGTCCGGATCACGGCCATCGGGAGGTATCGCTCCGGGTTGAGCGTCTGGAACCCCTGCCCGTGCTCTCGGAACACGGAGTCCACGGTCTGCGGCTCCGCCGAGCGCATGATCCCACGGACCCAGTTCGCGGTGCAGCCCCGCTTCCCCGCATGTACGCCCGTAGAGAATCCTCAATCCATTCCCGTTCGAGTTCCTCCTCGCCGGGAGCAGTCTTCGCCATGGTAAGAGAAGATTCCAAACCGGATAAAGAACGGCTTCGGGGAGGAGGGCGAAAGTGACGACGACGACAGCGTGCGGCCGGCCGTCATCGGGCCGCCCTTCACCGACCTCTGGAGAAGCCTTAAGGCCTGGATGTGCTGCGAGGGTGCTATGCCGCGGGCTTTCATCGTCCAAGTCGATAACGCCGATGAGGCCTTTCCTCGGCTGAAACGGTGGGCTGAAAACAACGGCTATTCCGTCCAGGGGAACGCCGCACGCGGTTCATTTCGAGGGACGCCCTCCGGCGTGGCCGCATTTCTCATCGGAGAGATTTCCGGCAGCTATGCGGTCAGCGGGAATGCCGTCACGATCCGCGTGAACAAGGACCTGCCGACAGGAGCCGTCGCGAACGCGCTGTCTAAGCATGGGTTACGGCTTGTCCAGGCAGAATGACACGTCGAATCGCAGGAGCGCGCGCCGACCGAACGATCCCGATGCCTCATTCGGGCGGATCGGGGAGCGGTGGTGGTAGCGGTGTTGGGAATGGGCCCCGCCAGCCGTCTCTTCTTAAGAACTCGCCGACCACATTGGCCACGGCCCGTTGAATCGTGACGAATACGTCCCGAGTGTTCCAAACGAGTCGCTCAAGTCTATCGTAGGCGATCTGCTCGTCGTCATACGAAATCGTTCCATCGTCGAGAACAGTGAAGTCCATGTGAGCGACGCTATTTCGGAGTTTCGGGTTGTAGATGCCGGGAGGGATTCGCACGTTACACGTTTCGAGAAACGCGAGCTTCTCGCTCAAGCTCGTCCGGAGGATTTCTTCCGGCGTAGCAATGGTAAAAGTCGCGCCGTGGCGTCGAACCTCGAACGGGAGATTGGCCTTGACCGCATAGAGGCACAGTTGGGCGCACATCGTCTGAAGCGGCCCTTCGACGTTCACGAGATAGTGCAGGCACTCCAACACAGCGATCTCGGCGGGAGTCAGGAGCGCCTTCGACTTCTCCTGTTCCTTGAGCTTCAGGAGCATTTGCTCGTAGGCTATCGTGCTCTTGAACGCCGCCCTGTCTCGCTGCATCGTGGTGAACCACGACTCCCTGTGAACCGCTTCCCGCTCTGCTGGTGACATCTCCCCAAGCGAGTTCGTTACGAGGCCCACCACGCATGCAGTCATCTCGGCCAGCACTTCAGGGGACACCATGTTATAACCCGTCAAATGCCGATTCTACTTCGCCCGTCGCCGGCTTGACGAGTTTGCCTGGGCCGTCAATCTTTTTTCCCAGGGACGACACCTGGGAGTGCGTCGCCAGTGCTTCTTTGCGTGTCATTCTTCGCGCCGAGACCGACGGCCGAGAAGTCCTCGTAGTCCTCGGGGCTTTGCCCGCCCCTCGTACTTCGCGATTGCTTCGAGGAGCCTCTGCCTCCCGAGTTGAGGATCGCCGTTCCCCATCCAAGAACTCACCGTGTCTGGGACCTCTAAGATGAGGTGCCTGCCTTCGCGCCTATGCTTGACGGCACGAAGGTAGCCACGGTACTCTTCGATCTGCTTCTCCATATCCGGCTCAAAATCCGCAAACCACGGATTCGCATCCATCGCGATCTTGATTTGTCCGTGCTCAATCGCTTCGAGCCATCGTTCCCGTCCAATGTCGTGTTCCTCCTCTACGGGCTTGTCGAGGAAGTACTTGGGCGTATCGCCGAGGCCCGCGACTCGGTACAAAGCCCGGATCGTCTGCCGCGCGGTGTACAAAGCATCCAGACTTACGAAGTCGCTCGCCGCTTCTCTCCTCTCCTCCTCGATGTATTGCCGCGTGAAGTAGCGGTAGATGTCGTTCGTTTCAGCGAACAAGGCCCCGAGGAGCCGCTCGTTGTCCTCGTTCTTCGGGGGGAAGTGGACTTCGTAATCCACGAACTTTACTCGCCTCACCATCCAGTCTTTCCGTTCCAGATCGTTCCCCAGGAAGACGAGCACGGGCGTCTCACGGTCCGGACCCCACCATGCCTCCCATAGCGACCGAATCAGGGAGCCGACATCCTTTGATGCCAATGTCTTCCCGTGAACTTCGTCGAACACGAGTGGGAAAGACAGGACGCGGGGAATCGCTTTCTTAACCTTTGACCGCGAGAGGGTGTCGGGGGCATCCAACAACGGGACGGCCTCGCCGACCATGAGCTTCAGGCAGTACTCCGCGAATCGCGTCTTACCATTGCCGGACCCGCCAGTGACGACAAGGTCGGGCGGCCCTTCCGCGAGTCGGGGATACGCCCGCCTCTTACGCTTGTTCCATTCGTGTAGGAACGGTGCCGCGAACATGTGCAGGAGCGTTTCGCCCATCATAGCCTTCGCTCGTTCCCTGACCTTGACGTTCCTCGTCTGCCCACGCTCTACGGTCTCGATGTACCTCTCGATGTCCTTCAGGCCGCGGCGAATCGCATCCTGATCCATTCCGTCCGCGGTCCGGATTCGCTGTTCTCCGTGGAAGCCGACTACGAGCTTTAGGTCCCGTCTGATCCAGGCGCTGGGCCAATTCACCACGACTTGGGTCTTCTTCCGTGCATCGCCAGAAACGACGTAGGCCGAGGCAGCAACCAATCCGGCGTCAAAAGTGATTTCATCGGCGGAAGACTGCTTGGGAGACCAACCGCGCGTCGCATCCATCAGCTTCTTGCGCTCCTGCGGATCGACTGGCAGGTTGACCTTGACATCCATGTTCTGCGAAGTCGATTCGTCCGAGACTTCACGTACCTTGGCGATCGCCCGTCCGACGATGTCCGCGATGGTCAACGAAAGAGCGTCACGATCTGCGTCCTCCTCCGTCTCCGATTCTGCCGTGACCCAGACTTGAATCGCTTTAGCCCGTTCCTCGCCCACCTCGTCACCGACATGTTCCGCGAGTTTGCGTAAGTCCGAAAATTCCGTGCACCCGGCCTTGACCGACTCGTAGAGTTCCAACAGGTCTCGGTACCCGTCCTCCTCGGACTTCGCGTAGTCGAAGAGCACGTACAGGTTCCCTTGATGCGACCCACTTAGGTTGTATGACGTGAACACGAACCTGATTCTTTCGTCGTCTTCCAGAATGTAGTACTTCGAATGTTCCCTCCTCTTCGGGACCAACGGCAGGAGTCGCCGGGACTGATAGAGGCTTACCAATTTGTCGAGCGCTGTCGCGTCTCCTTGTCGCATGTCATTCTTCATGGCGGTCTCGGCGCTCTGCTCCAAACGATAACCGAGAACCAATTCCATCGACTCCAGTCCCTGGTCGTATGGACGCAGGACATCGGCCGTCGTTGCGACGTAGGTGACGCACCGCATTCGCTTGAAGCCGGCCGTCAGCTTGTCGAAGTCGCCCGGACCGTTGATCCTGCCTACCTTGCGCAACGGCCGTCTTCCCGCGAACTCGTCCTTCATCAAGCCACGCTCAATGCGGCCACCGAATAATGAACGTTGGTGGAGATGGTTTCGGGATTCATCTAACCGATCTGAGGCGGGCAGTCGATCTCTCTCGGCCGACGGAGTCTCTGCCAAGACACTCTCCCCCGAATCGTGCAAGCGGTCTTGGCGCTTATCAACTCATTGGAGAGTACAGCGAAACCGTTTAGGTCTCGTTCGTGGTCGCCCTACCCAGCCCAAAGGTCGACGCCCTTGCGTAAGACGGCCTCAACACACGGGTTTTCCGTGGGGTTGGCGGGACCCTTACCAGGATCAAAACCGATTTTCCTCCATGTCCGCGCTTCGACAGCCCCGGAAAGGCCGCCAGACGCGCCCGTGCGTTCTGAGGCCTCGAGGGCCGCGATGGACCGCTGAGTTCGAGGATCCACGGCAAGACGGTGCTGCGGCCTTCTGTAGGCCCCGCACGCGAGGAGCGAAGCGACGGGCGTTAGGAGGGTCGAGAGGGCAAGTCGACCTCGAGGTTTCCTCCAGAGTTGCGAATCTCGCTCACGAAGCCTGGCGGGAGGCCCAAATGATAGTTACAACCGTGATCGCGGCATAGATTAGCATCGTGACCGGGGCGGCTCCGAGAAAGTACGTGAGCAAGTCTTGGCCCGGCGATCCTTCCATTTCGACGAAAATTAGGGCGAAGGGCAGAACACCGAGAAGTGTGGCCCCGAGCACAAGCATTCCCTTCACTCGGAATCGCTCGCCTCGTGACTTTCGGTTCCACTTGTTCTGGCGCGCTAGGAGGACCCTAAGGAATCGCGGTGTGAGTGAGGCGAGCGCTCCAATCAAGAAGATCGAGAACGCGATTACGTAGGCGATGTCCGCCAAGGCGATCGGAGACCTGTTCAACAGTCGCGGCACTACACCGAGTAGACGAACGACGAGACTCAATCCCCATGCTGCCGCCAAGACAAGGGAACCCATCCTGAGCATCTTGAGATCGGATTCCTTGTAAGGCACTGCGGTTGCCGTGGATTCCATCCGTATTCACATCGCGTTTCGGAGCAAAGCTCTTTGGGCAGCGTCGGGTCTCCCCTCGTGTCTACCTTACGCTAACGCGTGCGGTGCGAAAATCCCGGGGCCGCGAGGACGTCAGCTGCTCCTCAACCTTCATGGTGCCGCACATCTTTCCCGGGATCTGCAAGCATCCCTCCACAACGACCGCCCGGGCTTGTCGAAGTACATCGCGGGCGGCCACCCTTTTTCTTTCACCGACGTCTCCCGCCGAAAGAATGAACGGCGACAGGATCCTTGGGTTGTCATGAGGGACGACGAGACAAATACGGCAACGCCTCGAGCAGCTGCGCGGCCAATTCCTTCAGTGGGGCACGCCTGAATCTTCAGGTCTTCGTGATCACGAAGGACGAGCTCCGGGGCTGGATCCAGCCGCTCGAGTTTCGGATTGCCCCCGAAGTTAGATAATCTGAACCCCACGATACGGCGCCATGCGCGGGTTCCTCTCCCAAATGTGGGCAACGGTGAAGACGTTCTGGTGGCTGTTTGTCCCCCTGTTCGTAGCATTCTCCATCGTGGATGTCTTCTACGGAGCCGCCACGCTCTTCAGCCTCGGCCTCGTCATCATGACGGGCTTACTCGTCGTGGTCAGTGCACGACTTGCCGCCGCGAATCAGAGTGTGGCCGAACAGGAGCCCCGGAAGGAGATTCGAGGAGCGATGGAGGCCGCGAAACACTTCATCGAGATCGACCCCGACGCGTTCCTCGACGTCTTGAAGGGCGGCCGGTCTCACCCGTTCTACGATGCGATCGACGAGCTCGCGTCCCACGGGAACAACTTGCACGATCGGGACACCGTGCAAGAACTCTACACCTTCGCCTCGGATGTCGACAACGTCAAGATCCGGAACGCCACGATGAGAGATCCAATGGGTCGGCTCGTCAAATTGCAGGGCCGCGTCATCACCGAGCTCGCGCAGCTGCGCATGGACCTTCGGGACTGGAAGGAGGATCAGAGGAAGGGTGATTCCGGCCTCCCCCCGTCTGTCATAGGCTAACGCGTGCGGTCGGAAAATCGCGGACCTTGAGGAGCTCGTCGCAAACCTGTACGTCGAGGACCTGCTCGACGAGAATACTTTATACCGCCATCGTTGGTAACGGCTGTCGTATGTCTTCGAAGGACCTGCAGAAGAAGACGAGCGTCGCCTTCGACGATCGTACTCTGAAGACGTTCCGAAAGCAGGCCGATCGACTCAATCTCTCCGTGTCGGCCTTCCTCCGTTTGGTCGCTGCGAAGCTGGAGTCCGGCGAGATCCGGGTCTGAGAAAGGGAAAAAGGCCGGGTCGGTAGGCTCGGCGTGCGGGGCAAACTGTTTTGACGCGACCCGGCCATGACTTAGGCGGTGTCGCATCGCTCGAAGCCAACTCTCCGCGTCTTCGTCCTTCGGCCGGATTATGAATTGGCGCCGTTGCTGGAGACGGCTGAGCAAATCGCCAGAGATTTCATTTTGAGGCAGCGTCCTCGAGCCGAGGTGACTGTGAGCGGGTCAGAGAAGTTCGAATCGGACACGTGGAAAATTGTGGGCCGCATCCGGGAAGTCGAATCGGACGGAGGCGGCCCAATCAGCTATTGGACCGTGCATGTCGAGGGAAATGAGATTTCCGCTTGGGAGATCACCCCAGGTCCGAGCATTTGGATTGACCAAGGGTTTCCGGGCGGCCTTCCTCTTAGTTAGGACCCTGGTCGGGAATTCGAGCGAACCGAGACTCAGGCGTCTGGCGAGAAATGGGAAAGGGCCGGGTCTCGAGGACCCAGCATGAGGGGACAAGGGACGGTGCTCGCCGGGGCGTATAGGTGCGACCTCAATTCCGGTCTGATTGAAAATCGGCCTGCATGGAGTAGAATGGGGAGAGAGCGCCGTCGTGCGGATTCGAACCGCAGACCACCCGATTAACAGTCGGGGGCTCTACCGGACTGAGCTACGACGGCTTGCGTGCGATACAAGGGGGGTCCTCAAATAGTTTCGGCACTCGAAA
>Ga0209761_1000455_pt1 | contig 24802 bp, 32 predicted proteins | sample GraSoi013_1_40cm_4_FD_185818 | JGI IMG/M metagenome (GOLD analysis project Ga0209761, IMG submission 185818) | Grasslands soil microbial communities from the Angelo Coastal Reserve, California, USA - Sample 09_25_2013_1_40cm (SPAdes) (version 2) | ecosystem: Environmental > Terrestrial > Soil >...
AATTTCCCCTGGAAGATCGGCTGGAAGAATCGCAGGCCGGTTTGCGGTCAAGGCGACCATTCGTTCAGCGATGTTCTCCAATTGACGAACGTTGCCGGGCCAATCATAGGCCATCAACACTTTGAGGACATGCGGGGAGATTGTCTTAAGGTCGAGTTTGTGAGTTTCGCAGAAGTGTTCGATGAAGCGTTGCACCAGCAAAGGAATATCTTCCCGGCGTTCGCGCAGCGGGGGAAGATCGATCGGGATAACGTTCAGCCGGTAATAAAGGTCCTCGCGGAAGGTACCGTCTTTGACCATCTGTTCGAGGTTGGAGCTTGTTGCCGCGACGATGCGCACATCCACTTTCACCGTGCTGTTTCCGCCGACGCGCTCGAACTCGCGTTCCTGCAGCACGCGCAACAACTTCACCTGAAGCGCTAACGGCATGTTGCCGATTTCATCCAGAAAAATGGTCCCACCGTTCGCTTGTTCGAATCGGCCGATACGCGTCTGAACGGCGCCGGTAAAGGCGCCTTTCACATGGCCGAACAATTCCGACTCCAGCAGGTTTTCAGGGATCGCTCCGCAATTGATGCTGACCATTTTCTGGTCTTTGCGCTGGCTGTTGAAGTGGATCGCTTTTGCAATCAGCTCTTTTCCCGTGCCGGTTTCGCCCTGAATCAAGACCGTACTGGTCAAGCCCGCGATTGTCTCCACCAACTCAAAGATCCGCTTCATCCCCCGTCCGGTGCCGATGATGTTGTCGAAGCCGTATCGTTCGTCCAACTGCTTGCGCAGGTACTGATTTTCGAAGCGCAAGTGACGTTCTTTGAGGCCTTTCCGAACCATGACCGGAAGCTCGACTAATTTGAACGGCTTCGTCAGATAGTTATATGCGCCTTTCTTGATCGCGTTCACCGCAGTTTCGATGGTCCCGTAGCCCGTGATGATGATGCCGATGATTTCCGGATACCGAACCAGAGACTCTTCCAGCAGTTCGACACCGGTCTTGCCGGGAAGGTTGTGATCTGTAATCAGGACGTCGTACGCGGTCTGCGACAGTTTCTCAGCGGCTTCCTCAGCGGATCCCGCCTGATCGACCTCAAAACCGTCGAGTGTCAAAATATCGACAATAGCTTTCCGAAGATCCTCTTCGTCATCGACTACCAGGACTTGCTCCCTGTTGATGTCCATTCTCTAAGCCTCCTGCTAAGAATTTGGCGATTGTAGACATGGGGCGTGAAGTTTTCAAGAAATCTGCCGATAAAATGGCCATGGTGAATATTGCGGAAGTGTTTCCCGGGAAAGCCAGGATCCTGGTCGCCGACGACAATAGCGACTTGAGATTGACACTTTGCGAATATTTGGAGTCGCACAATTTCATGGTCACTCCCGCGCGAGACGGATCAGAAGCCATAAACGTTCTGCAATCAACGAGATGCAACTTCGAGATCGTGTTTACCGACCTCGTCATGCCGCCCGGTCCGGACGGTATGGAGGTGCTGAAGATCGCCAAACAATTCCATCCTTCGAGCTATGTTGTTGTAATGACGGGCTATTCTTCAATTGAGACCGCCATTGAATCCATCCGGCGCGGTGCCTTCGATTACCTCACCAAGCCGTTTAAACTCGCTCAAATCGACATCATCGTGAACCGGATTCTCGAGTACTTCGCCATGCTCGACGACAATAAGAGGTTGTCTGCAAAACTGGCCGTCATCAATGAAAGATCCACCACGATCGATTCCAGACTCGAACGAATCGAGTTCCTGCTGAGCAGCCTGGTAGCCAAAGTTCCGACATAGTCCAATACATTGACATAGTTGGATTTTTGACAGACGCGCCCGGTTGGCGCGTGTCAAAAGGATATTCGCTCCCCGTGCGGGTTTGTCAACATTCCGACACTTTGGATTGGTCGAACTAGGCAAAAATTGCCTTAAAGTCTTTGGTTTGCCTACCGTCGACTTCTGGCATTCCGACTGCCCTTAACGGCGGCGATGAGTGGACATGCAGTCACCCTTGAAGATCTGTTAGTGAGATTCCAGTCGGCTTCCGAATCGTTGGAGCGTTCTTACTGTGAACTCCAGGGACGGGTTCAAGCTCTCACGGCGGAGCTGGAGAGAGAACGGGAGGAACGGATTCGGCTGGAACGGCTGGCTGGGATGGGTGAAATGGCCATGGAGTTGGCGCATGAAATCAGGAATCCACTCGCGAGTATCGAACTCTACGCGTCGATGCTCGAAGGTGAATACGCCGAACAGATCGTGCGGAGTGTGCGTTTGCTGAATCACTCGGTTACGAACGTTCTACAGTTCGGCAGGCCCGTTATGCCGGCCCCGGAACGGATGTCGGTGAGCCGGTTACTTGAAGGGATTCGAGTATTTCTTCAGCCGATCGCGCAGCAAAAACGAATACGGATCGCAACGGACTGCGATTCGGAATGCGTGGCTATTGCCGATCATGAGCTGCTGCACAGGATGTTGCTGAACCTCGTACTCAACGCTGTTCGCGAGACCCCCATGGATGGGAAGGTAAGCCTTTCGGGGCGAGTCGCAGGATGCGACGTATTGATCGCGGTCGAAGATTCGGGACCGGGAATTCAGGATGAACGAATGGCCCGGATCTTCGACCCGATGTTTTCTACGAGCCGCGAGGGATGCGGCCTGGGGCTTCCGATCGTCAAGAAGATTGTCGAAGGCCATAAAGGAACAATTACAGTCAGCTCGGGAAATGGAACAAAGTTTCTGATCAGGATTCCAGCCAACATGGAGGTTGCGCTTGAGCCGGTTGCTAGTTGTTGATGACGACATTCAAATGTTGTCTGCCCTGGAAGCGGCGCTGCGCCGGAAGGGGCACACAGTGGAGACCGCGTCGAATGGACTCGATGCGGTTTCCAAGTTAGAGAGCGCGCCCGTTCAAGCCGTCATTACCGATCTGCGTATGCCGGGGTTGGATGGCCTCGGACTGCTTCAGCACATACGACGCAGCCAGAGGGCACTTCCCGTTATTGTCTTGTCCGCATATGGCACGGTCCCTACCGCGGTCGATGCGATGAAGGCCGGTGCAACCGATTTTCTTCTTAAACCGTTTTCACACACAGCACTCGACGAGATCCTGAATCATCATCTAGCTGCGGGTGCTAGACCTCGGTCGTCCACCGAAGCGACAGAAATCATCACGCAGAATTCTTTAATGCTGTCGCTGTTGGATCAGGCGGCGCAAGCCGCAAAGACGAATGCCACGATTCTCGTGCAAGCGGAAAGCGGTACGGGCAAGGAATTACTTGCGCGATGGATACACAAAAACAGCGCGAACCATAACGGCGCGTTCGTGGCCGTAAATTGTGCGGCCCTTCCCGAGAATTTGCTCGAATCCGAGCTTTTCGGGTACGAGAAAGGAGCATTTACAGGAGCTGCCAACTTCAAGCCAGGCAAGTTTGAACTAGCACAGAACGGAACCATCCTGCTCGACGAAATCGGCGAGATGGCGCCCCTTCTTCAAGCCAAGCTTCTCCGTGTGCTTCAAGAACAGGAAGTCGACCGCATCGGCGGCAAGCGGCCGATTCCCATTCGTGTCCGGGTCATCGCCACCACCAACAAAGACCTGAGGAAGCTGATCGCGCGCGGACAATTTCGCGAAGATCTGTTCTTCCGGCTGAATGTCGTTCCGTTGCGTGTTCCTCCGCTGCGTGACCGCAAGGACGACATTGCCGTGCTTACCCAGCATTTCGTCAAGAAATACGGGGGAGCTGCGGCAAGCGAGCCCGATGCGGAAACGCTGGAGTTGCTCCAGCGCTATGGCTGGCCCGGCAACGTACGGGAACTGGAAAACATTATTCATCGGTCGTTTGCCCTGCGCGGCCGCCTGAAGATCACCGCCTCAGACTTGTTCGATCAGAGTGTTGAATCACCGGACGCGCCCGCACTGCAAGCCGGACAATCCGTGGGAGAAATGGAGCGCAAGCTCATCATGACGACACTCGAGCAGACCAACGGCAATCGGACTCACGCGGCGAGATTGTTGGGTATATCCCTTCGGACTCTGCGCAACAAGCTTCGCGAATATCGAGTTGAGGAGGCAGCAGTCCTATGATCAACCCCAGCAATGCCCCTTTCTTTCCCGCGGTCGAGGAACTTCTGTCATGGACGTCCAAGCGGCAACAGGCTCTGGCCGGCAACGCGGCTCGTCCAGTACTTGAATCAGAAAATCCGAACCCTGCGATCAATGAGGGAGGGAAGGTTTAGGTAAGCATGAGCGACTTCAGAGTCTACAGCGACATTCCCCGAATCATGGTGCCTACGGCGGCGCCCAACCGGCAGCCCTCAGGCTCGTCATTCGCCAAGCTCCTCAATGAAGCCGTTCAGCAAGTCAACGATGTCGAGAAGAGATCGCAGGGGGAGCTTCAGAAATTTCTAAGCAACGAATCCGATCTTCATTCCGTGATGATCGCGTTAGAGAAAGCAGACCTTTCGTTCCAAGTCATGATGCAGGTGCGCAACAAGATCGTCCAGGCGTACCAGGAACTAATGAAATCTCAAGTCTGAGCCGAGGATCGGTAATCGAGAATGGCTACTCCAAATCCGTTCGAACAAATCAAGACGTTCTTCACCCGCTACAGCCTTCAACAGAAACTGGCTCTGGCCGGATCTGCCGCTATGGTTTTGATCCTGCTGTGGGTGCTCGTTTATTTCGTCAATCGTGTCGAGTATCAAACGCTTTATGCCGATCTCGATCCGCAGGAAGCACAAGGCATTATTCAAAAGTTGCAGGAGTTGAAAGTTCCCTACGAGCTGGAACCCGACGGACGAACCGTCAAGGTAACCGCTGACAAGATTGCTGAAGTCCGGATCCAGCTTGCAAGCCAAGGATTGCCGGAAAGCGGCCGTATCGGCTTTGAGATATTCGACAGGACGAATTTCGGGCTTACGAATTTCCAGGAACAGGTCAATTACCAACGTGCTCTCGAAGGTGAGCTGGCACGCAGCATCATGACCCTCGCAGAAGTCGAGGCCGCGCGCGTGCACCTTGTGCTCGCGAAAGAATCCCTGTTTCAAAGCTCGGACGAGCAAACGAAGGCGTCGGTCATTCTAAAGTTGAAAAACGGTCATTCGTTACCGGGCGCCGCTGCGCAGGGAATCGTCAACATGGTTGCCAGTGCCGTCAAAGGCCTCATGCCGGAGAAGGTAGTCCTGGTCGACTACCGGGGCAAGATCCTGTCACGCAACGGGGGCCCCGAAAGCGGGCTTTCGGCGCAACAACTGGATGCGCGGCAAAGAGTGGAAACGGAGCTCGCCGGAAAAATCGTTCAGATTCTCGAACCAGCAGTGGGTCAGGGCAAAATCCGCCCGCAGGTTTCCATCGTCATGAACTTCGAGCAAGTAGAAGAGACCGTGGAACAGTACGATCCGCAACACAGCGTCATTCGAAGCGAGCAAAAGCAGCAAGAGCGTCAACCGAAGACGGAACGCGTCGGCGGTATCCCCGGCTCGCCCAGCACTCCAAGTAACAATCCGGCGGGCGCGCCTGCGGCACAAGCGGACCAATCGGCTGACAGCACCAACTCCGATTTCGTGAAGCAGAACGAAACGATCAATTATGAAGTGAGTAAAGCCGTTCGCCATGTGGTCAATCCCGTCGGAAAGATCGAACGGGTTTCCGTTGCGGTCGTTATCGATAATCACACCAAGGTCACAACAGGCAGCGACGGCGAGGAACAAACCAGCCAGGAGCCTCGTACTCCGGAGGAAATGAAGAAATATCGGGACCTGGTTACCGCGGCCATCGGTTTCAATCCCGATCGGGGCGATCAGCTCACTGTTGAGAATATTTCCTTTCAGGGTGAGACCGAACTGATCGAGAAACCCGGGTTCATCGAGAAACGGGGCCCGACGATAATGATGTTTTTGCGGTATCTCATCATTCCGGTTGTATTCATCATTCTGTACCTGTTGTTCCTCCGTCCCGTGCAGAAGTCGGTATTCGCGAATTGGGCCACAACAGCGCCGACCGCGAGAAACTCGCCTTTGGTGCCGGCAAACCTGCAGACGCCGATGACGGTGAAACAATTCGAGGCCCAGCTTAGCGGAGCCTCCTCACATGGGAATGCGGATGGTGACTCGATGCCGCTTCCTACTCCGAACAAGATTGATATGATCCGCAAGCGCGTGGTCGAGCACGCTCAGTCGGATCCGGAAGCTGTTGCCCGGCTCGTTCGAACCTGGCTTGCCGATGAGAAGAACGGATGAAAAGCGGTGATGTGAAGATGGCTGCAACGCTCTTCGTTCTGATGGGCGAGGAGACCGCGGCCGAGGTCTTACGCTACCTGAATGAGGCGGAGATTGAGGCGATCTCTAAGCAGATCTCGAACGTCGGGTCGATTCCAGCGGAGGAAGCGGAGAAATCCGCCGAGCAACTGTACCAACTTCTGGTGGCGAACCGGTCCATTTCTGAGGGCGGAGTTGAATACGCCAAGAAAGTTATTCTGCGGACGTTGGGTGCCGGTCCCGCCAGGCGCATCATGGACCGCCTAACTCACAGCTACTCCAACTCCAATGCGTTCGAGGCCATCGATCGCCTGAATCCGATGCAGCTTTCACAATTCATCCAAAACGAACATCCCCAGACGATCGCGCTGATACTCGCGCATCTCACCCCCAGTAGTTCCGCTGCGCTGCTCGAATCCTTGCCTGGAGATATTCAGGCGGACGTGGCCATGCGGATGGCCACCCTGGAGACAATCTCGCCCGACGTGATTCGGGGGATTTCGACCGTACTCGAAGAGAAACTTAAGCCCGTCGCTCCATACGCCCATAACCACGGGTATGGAGGTATTCGAGCTGTTGCCGAGCTTCTCAACCGCATAGATCGCCGCAAAAGCCGGACCGTTCTCGAAAAGATCGATACCATTCAGCCGGACGTGGCAAATTCGATTCGCGAGTTGATGTTCGTATTCGAAGAGATCGCCACCCTCGACGACACTGCCATTCGTGAGATTTTGCAGCGCGTGGATCGAAGGACCCTTGCGGCAGCGCTGAAAGGCGCCAACGAACAGCAGCAACAGCAATTCTTCCGTAATATGTCCGGGCGTGGCGTCGAGATGATGAAGGAAGAAATCGACATCATCGGTCCGATCAAGATCAGGGACGTCCATGCCGCTCAGCAACGCATTGTCAACGTTGTCCGCCAGCTTGAAGAAGAAGGGCTTATCAATCTCGGCGACGGCAGTGGTGATGAATATGTCGTTTAGGATCATTCGGGGCGCCGGCCGCGTTCAAAAGCTCAAAGTCAGCCTTCCCGGTGAAGCCAAGGCCCTTAGCGGCTCGCATGAACACGTCATGGATGTCGAGAAGCAGGCATTCGAGCAGGGCTACGCCGAAGGCGAGCGCATCGGCAAAGAGATGGGCGAGAAGATGGTGGAGACCATTGTGAAACGTTACGATCACGCCATTGCGCGGCTGGCCGAGACACACAAAGCTCTCGCTGATTCGATGGAGGAAGAGATCGTTCGCCTGGCTTTGGCAATCTCGCGCAAGATCGTACAGCGAGAGCTCGCCATGGATCCGGATATTGTCTCCGCCGTAGCGGCTGTTGCGCTCAAGCGCGTATCGAGTCACCAATCCATTACGCTGCGGGTCAGCCGGCAGGATTTCGGGCGAGTTCGTGCTGCGATTGCAACAACAAATCCAGCGGTTCAGGTTATAGAGGACACATCGCTGGAGCGAGGAGACTTCGTCGTCGATACGGGGCAAACACATCTCGACGGCCGCATCGCCAGTCAACTCGAAGCGATCGGTCACGTCCTATTCGACGATTAGGCATGTTAGACCTTTCGCGCTTTCATCACCGGCTTCAGTACGCGGATCCGATCGGCGAGTTCGGTACCATCGAAAAAATCGTCGGCAATACCATCGAATCGCACGGACCCAATGTGACGATGGGATGCGTGTGCTGGTTGGAAAATCAGGGCAGGCGAATTCCCGTAGAGGTGGTTGGCTTTACAGCGGGAAAAGTGATCGCGATGCCGCTCGGAAAAATCGATGGCATCAGACAAGGCGATATTCTGCAAGCGTCGGGACGTACGGCCACCATCGGCATGAGTGAAGAGCTACGGGGGCGAATCCTCGATGGTCTGGGAAGGCCGATCGACGATAGACCGATGCCTCTCTTGCTGGACCGGCAGGATCTCTACACCGATCCGGCAAACCCATTACGCCGCGACCCCATTCGCGAGCCCCTGCAGACCGGCGTTCGCGCCATTGACGGTTTGCTTACCTGCGGTCTGGGCCAGCGAATCGGAATTTTCGGCGGCAGCGGTGTCGGCAAGAGCAGCTTGTTGGGAATGATCGCGCGCTACACGAGCGCTGATGTCAATGTGATTGCGCTCATCGGTGAGCGTGGACGCGAGGTACGTGAATTCATTGAAAACGACCTGGGTACGGAAGGACTGAAACGCTCCATCGTTATTGCATCCACGTCGGATCAGCCCGCCCTCGTCAGAATCCGAGCTGCATTTGCGGCTACAGCTGCGGCCGAATACTTCCGTGACCGCGGACATAACGTCATGCTGCTGATGGATTCGATCACGCGGTTCGCCATGGCTCAGCGCGAGGTCGGCCTTGCGGCCGGGGAGCCGCCTTCGTCCAAAGGCTATACCCCCTCGGTGTTTTCATTGATGCCCAAACTCCTCGAACGATCGGGCAAATTCGCGAAGGGCAGCATTACCGCGTTTTACACCGTTCTCGTCGAAGGCGACGATATGAATGATCCTATTGCCGATCACGCGCGATCGATTCTGGATGGCCACATTGTGCTCGATCGCGAACTGGCGACACGCGGCCAATATCCATGTATCGACGTGCTGTCCAGCATCAGCCGTCTTATGCCGCATCTCGTGAGGACGGAATTGAAGAATGCCGCCTACGAGATCCGCGACCTGATAGCCACCCACAAAAAATCCGAAGATCTCATCAACATCGGCGCGTATAAGCGGGGTTCGAATCATCGCATCGATGCTTCAATCGACAGAGCGGACGCGATCAAGGCATTTCTTAAACAACGTCCTGAAGAATTCTCGCAACTCACGATCACCCAACTGCAGCTCGTCCAATTGGCACAATTGCAGTGAAGGATGAACTGAAAGCCAGTCTGAAAAGACTGGGCCGCCTTGCCCAGATCAAACAGACATACGTGTCTGTGGCTGAAGCTAACGTGCGGAACGCTGAAGGCGAAGTCCGGCAACTGGAATCAGCCGAGAGCAAGCTGACCGGGAACATCCAGGGCAAGCAGGCAGAAATCGCCTATCTGCAGACCGCTACGGGACACGATGTGCAAAGTGGCGAAAGATATATTCAAGCCCTGGAATTGCAGCGAAGATTGATTCGGCAATCTCTTGAAAAAGCAAATCTAGACCTCGAGCAATGCCGCACGGAATGGACCGAAGCAATGCGCGAACAGAAGATGGTCGAGAAGGTTCAGGAACACCGATTGCATCAGTGGGAACACCAGGATGACGCGGCAAGTCAGAAATCGCAAGACGAGATATCGATTGGCCGCTTCGTTCGAATACGGCGACAGAACTAGATACCGAAGTTATCCATCAATATTCATCGCGCTGGACTTTATCGGGCTGCTGCAAGAAACCATGAGCTCAAACGATAGCCCGATGCTAGGATTGGTCCCTTTATGGATGAAGATCGAGTCAGAAAATGGTTGCACGACTTGAATAATCGCATCGGGACGGTCCTTGGCCAGGCGGAGCTCTTGCAGTTGGAGAACCTCAGCGCCAAAGCGCGCGAGCGTAGCAAGCTCATCGAAGAGAAGACGATCGAGATCCGCCAGATGATTCGAGATGTCGGCGACCACCTGTTGGGTTGATCGGCCAGGGGACAGACACCTAAATCACCTAAAATTCAGTGCAAAGTTCTTTGATTGAATTTAAGTGATTTAGGTGTCTGTCCCCGAATTTCCCTCCTGCCGGATGTCAGCCTTTTGACGCCCATTTCTTCGTAACTCCTTCATTTTTTGTTGCGTGCTAACGGTATGAGGCGTGCTTTTCACTGTCCGGAAAATGAAGGAGGCGAACAGTGCCCGAAGAACAAGTCGTCGAAGGAAAGGAATCCGAACCGAATTCGTTATTCAGTTATGAGTGATACGCAGACTGCACTGACAACTCGAACCGACGCCATACTGCACGACTTGACCTCCGTCTATGACGTTCCGGTGCATATCACCATTGACGTCGGACGCCTACGCCTTCGTGTCCGAGATTTGTTGCGGCTGGCGCCTGATTCGATCATCGCGCTGAAGAAACCGGCTGGAGAACCATTTGAGATCAGCATTAACGGAGTACAGGTGGCGCGGGGCGAGGTAATCAATGTCGAGCAATCGTCCGCTATCAGGATTGTCGAGGTTCATAAGCCAGGAGGGCTGACTTCATGATCGCGTTCCAGGTGATCGGATCCCTCGTTTTAATCCTCGGCGGCCTCGTGCTTGTTCTCCAACTCCTAAAGAAATATGTGCCTGCGATGGCCGGGCCGCGCGATCTTTCCGTGATCGAACAGCTCCATCTGGGAGATCGATGCCGCCTCATGGTTGTCAAAATCCGCGGTGAAGAACTATTGATCGGTGTTACGCGCGAGCATATTTCGATCCTGGACAAATTGGCACAATGAACTACTGGGTCTTAACCAATCTGCTGGCTGTGTCGCCGCCAGTCCAATCGACGCTGAAGCTGGATATGACAAGCGCCAATGGGCAGGTTCAAATGACGATGCCGGTGCAGATCATGATCCTGCTGACGCTGCTCACCTTTCTGCCGGCAATCATCATCTCGCTCTCGTCATTCACGCGAATCATCATTGTGTTTCACTTCTTGCGGCAGGCTCTGGGGACGCAGGAAGCTCCTTCGAACCAAATTTTGATTGGACTTGCGCTGTTCCTGTCTTTCTTCATCATGAACCCAACCTTAACCGCGATCTACAACGACGCGTACGAGCCATGGTCTAAGGGCGAAATCGACCAGGCCCAGGCGTTGGAGAGAGGATCCCAGCCTCTCAAGCAGTTCATGTTGAGAAGTACTCGGGAGAAGGATCTGCAACTTTTTATGGAGATGTCCGGCGGCCCGAAACCCAAGGGGCCCGATGATCTGCCGATGCGCGCCGTCATGCCGGCATTCATGATTTCGGAGATCAAGACAGCGTTTCAAATCGGGTTCGTCCTGTTTCTACCATTTCTGGTCATCGACATGGTCGTATCTTCGGTATTGCTTTCGATGGGGATGATGCAACTGCCGCCGGTGATGGTATCGCTGCCGTTTAAGGTTCTCCTATTCATTATGGTGGACGGCTGGGGATTGGTTGTCTCCTCGCTGGTTAAAAGCTATGTCTGAAGAAATGATTCTGGGACTAGCGAGGCAAACGCTCGAAACGGCGCTCCTTGTAAGTGCCCCCATGCTCGCTGCGGGGCTAATCGTGGGCGTCATCATCAGTGTTGTGCAGATCATCACGTCGATTCATGATACGGCGCTCGCATTCGTACCGCGAATCGTCGTGACATTTGTCGTTTTCTTGATTGTGTTCCCGTGGATGATGGCGACGATGGTGTCGTATACCCACACTCTTCTCGCATCCTTTCAGCCTTACGTGCGATGAACGATGCGATTGATATCGCTTTCCATACCTTACTTCTATCTCCTCCACGTTTCGGTCATTAGCGTTCGTGTAGGGGCGACGCTGCTGTTCGCGCCGATTTGGGGCTATCCTGGTTTGCCGCATTATCTCCGAGCCCTGTTGGTGTTCGCCATCGCGGCGGCCATGTCTGTCGTCATTCCGCTTAATGCGGCCGCATTGTCGAGTCCTGGGATCGTCTTCCCGATCGAACTGCTCATCGGCCTCCTTTTGACAACTGGCATTCGCATCGCATTTGCGGGCCTGCATATGGGAGGCCAGCTCGTGAGTTATCACCTCGGATTTTCGGCAGTGCAATCGATAGATCCGCAAACGCAGAACCGCTCGACAGTGATGTCGAACTATTTCACCTTGTTCGGGTACGCCTTCGTCTTGGCCACCAACCAGCATCACATCATTTTTCGGGCGCTGGCGGGTAGCTACACCGCTTTTCCGATCGGAGGATCGATTGCGCCCACTCAATGGTTCGGTGCTTTGATCGAAGCCTCGAAACAGATCTTCATCATCGGCTGGAAAATCGCCTTGCCTGTTTTTGTAGCGAGCTTCGTTATTGAAATGACCGTCGGATTCATCTCGCGCATGCAGCCGCAGATCAACACCATGGTCGTGGCGGTTCCCCTGAAAATTCTCGTCGGCATTGTCATCTTGGGCGCTTCGATGACGTTTGTGCCGCGTGCCATCGGCTCCATGATGGAAACGATGGTCTTGAGGAAATAGGATGGCCCGCCAGGGCGAACGCACAGAAAAAGCCACATCGAGGCGAAGGCAACGCGCAAGGGACCAAGGACAGTTTGCATACTCCCAAGAACTGACTTCCGCGATGACACTCGCGGCTTGCGTTGTGACGGCATTCTATTGCCTCCGGTCGCCGTCCGGCTTTCGGGCGTTTTTCGCCGGCCTACTTGAGAATGCCGCTACTGAAAGCGGTGCAGAACTGGTTCGTCGGGCGGGAACTTATTTTCTAATCGTGGCTGCTCCCATCTTTGCCGCGGCTGTGATTGCGGCGCTTGCAGGAAATTTCATTCAAGGTTTGCCGATCTTTCCTCGAGACTCCCCAGCGTTCAAGTGGGACCGCCTGAATCCGGTTCACGGACTATCGCGCCTGAAAACCCAGGTTTCCTGGATTCAGTGGTTGAAACTGTTGTTCTTCGTTGGTGTCGTCGGAGTGGTCGTGTGGAAAACGCTCGCGGCGTCCTGGGAGCAACTGATCGTGCTTCCTGCATATTCGATCGAGGCTTCGAATTCGGTCATCCGCTCTGTCACATTTCGCATTTTCCTGTACATCACCGGTGCTGTCGGAATTTTGGCTATTGGGGATTTCTTCGTTCAGCGTTGGCGTTTTGAGCAAAACATCAAACAGACAAAAGCCGAGGTCAAGGAAGACAGGAAAGCCCTCGAGGGTAATCCCATGATTAAGGCCAAAATCCGCTCGATTCAGCGCGACGCCGCACGCCGCCGAATGATGTCACGTGTGAAAGATGCCGATGTCATTGTTACACACGCGACGCACTATGCCGTTGTGCTGGAATACAAACCGGAAACGATGGCCGCCCCGCGCGTTGTAGCGAAAGGCCGCAACTTGTTGGCACAAAAGATCAGAGAACTGGGTCGGGAACATGACATTCCCACCGTCGAAAATGTGCCTCTTGACCGCGCTTTGTATCGCAGCGTCGGCATCGAGCAGGAGATTCCAATGGAACTTTATAAGCCAGTTGCTGAAGTGCTTGCATACGTTTACAAGAGTCGCAAGCGTACTTTATAGGCAATTTTTGCCGGTTGGCACTGAGGTTGCACCACCCGGGGTGCAATGAAGTCGCAGATCGCAATGCCAATAGCAATCGTCGTTATCCTGATTGCTGTCATCATCCCGCTGCCAACGGTCATCCTCGATGTCCTGATATCGTCGAATATTGCATTGTCCGTGGTCATATTGCTGGCTGCGGTCTACCTTCTGAATCCACTCCAGTTCTCTTCGTTTCCATCAATTCTTTTGATGTCGACGCTGTTCCGGCTGTCGCTGAATATCGCTTCCACACGGCTCATTCTGCTCAACGGTAGTCGAGGGATGTCCGCTGCGGGTGAAGTCATCCGCGCGTTTGGCCAATTCGTCGTCGGTGGCAATTACGCCGTCGGCATCGTGATTTTCCTGGTTTTGATCGTTATCCAGTATGTCGTGATCAACCACGGCGCTGTTCGTATTTCGGAAGTAACAGCTCGGTTCACGTTGGATGCCTTACCGGGCAAGCAGCTTGCGGTTGATGCGGACCTGAATGCTGGAATCATCGATCAACAAGAAGCCCGCGAACGCCGGGCGGAGATCGGCAGGGAAGCCGAATTCCACGGCGCCATGGATGGCGCCATCCGATTCACCCAGCGCGACGCGGTGGCTTCGATCCTCATTACGCTCATCAACATTATCGGCGGCCTGTTCATCGGCGTCTTCCAGTTCGGGATGCCGGTCGCCTCCGCGCTGACAACCTTCACCGTACTCACGATTGGTGACGGCCTCGTCACCGCGATACCTTCGTTGCTGATCTCGATTGCCGGTGGTTTGGTTACAACACGCGCCGCGTCGGACCTAAGTTTGGGACAAGAGGTTTCGATGCAGCTTTTCTCGAATCCGAAACCGGTCTATTTCGGAGCGGGCATCGTGGCCGGGCTTGGACTGATTCCCGGATTTCCGAAGTTCTCGTTCTTCTTCCTGGCCGCAACACTCGGCTTCATCGCATTCACATTAGCCAAAGCCGCAACGCAACGAGAAGCCGCTAGCACAACCGACGTGACGCCGAAAAGTGCCGCGGATATGTCGGAAAGAGCCACCAGTTTTCTCAAGATCGATACTCTCGCCATTGAAATCGGCTACGGGCTCATCAGTATTGTCGATGTGCAGCAAGGCGGGGAGTTCCTGAATCGAATCCGCTCGATTCGCAAACAGGTCGCGCAGGATCTTGGCCTCATCGTTCCACCTGTGAATGTTACGGACAACCTGAAGCTTGCTCCGCGCCAGTATTCGATCCTGCTGAAAGGCGTTGGGATAGCCCGAGGCGAGTTGATGGCCGACAAGTTTCTGGCGATCAATCCGGGCAATGCGACCGAAACGATTCCGGGCACCCCGACAACAGAACCCACATTCGGCCTACCCGCATTCTGGATTACAAAAGACAACCGCGAACGCGCCCGGATGCTCAATTACACAGTTGTCGATCCCGCGACCGTCTTGGCGACACATTTGGCGGAGACCATCCGCAGCCATGCCTACGAGCTTCTCGGCCGTCAAGAAGTAAAGGCGCTCATCGATTATGTGGCCGAAACGCACCCGAAGCTTGTCGAAGAGCTGGTTCCGAAGACGCTTTCTGTGGGCGACATCCAGAAAGTTCTACAAAACCTGCTGCGTGAGAAAGTTTCCATTCGCGACCTTGTCACGATTTTCGAAACACTAGCCGACTACGGCGCGCTGACTAAAGACCACATCACGCTGACCGAAATGACGCGCGCAGCGCTGAATCGTTCGATCAGCAAGGCGCTTCTGAACGATCAAAACGAGCTCCCGATTTTCACGCTTTCGCCGCAATGGGAAGAACGACTGAATCAGGCGATGGTGAGCGGAGAATCCGGCACGTACCTCGCGCTCGATGCCAAAACATTCGAGGGCCTGGTAAAAGTCCTGACCGAGGTTTGCCAAAAGACGATGGCAGCGCACTGGACACTGCTATGTTCCAGCGGGCTGCGATTTCATCTGCGAAAATTGATCGAACGATTCCTTCCACAATTGGCGGTCATCTCACCTAACGATATTCCACCTAATGTTCAGATCGTCTCACTTGGAGTTGCAGGACAATGAAGGTCAAGACTTACAACACCTGTTCGCTCCATGAAGGTCTCGAGGACATCAAGCGAGACCTGGGAAGCGAGGCGCTCATCTTGAGCACGCGATCCGTTTCGGTTCGCCCCCGTTTCAGCTTATTCAAAAAGCCGGCATGGGAGATTACCGCAGCGCTTGAGGAGAAGGTTGAGCCGAAACCTGAACCCTCACTTGGCGCGAAGCGTCAGCTGAGGATCTCAAGTTCGACATCCGCCGCAGTTGCGACAGCGCGGGCTCGCACGGCTCGCGATTCTCGCATGGAAGAACTGATCGCGGAAATCAGCGATCTGAAGAAGTCCCTGCGGTCCTTGACCAAAGCGATTCCAGGCAAGTCGGATTTTGGAGATGGCATGTTTGCCGAGCTCGTAAGCCAGGGTATTGATCACGACATTGCCGACCATTTGATTGCTACAGCGTCCCGCGGCAATCCCGCACCGTCCGAACAACGCTCCTTTGTGCGCCGGTTGCTCGCCGATCAGTTGAATATCGCTGCCCCCGTGGAACTCTACGCGAAAACACCAGTCGTGAGCGCATTTGTCGGTCCCACCGGAGTCGGAAAGACCACGACGATTGCAAAAATCGCCGGCCATGCCGCGATTCGAATGAAGAAGAAGGTAGCGCTGATTTCCACCGACACGGCGCGCATCGGCGGGCATGAACAGTTGGCTCGACTGGGAGGACTGCTTGGCATTCCGACATACACCTGTGCGGACGTTTCCACGCTGAAAGATCTGGTTGCCGGTCTCGACGACTGCGATCTGATTCTGATCGATACATCGGGGTCGAGCCCGTCGGATCTTTCCCGATTGTCGAGGTTGGAACCGGTGACTGCGGCGGCGGATGGAAAAGTCCATCTCGTGATCAGCGCCACCACGCGTTCCGACGACATTACGAAGATCGTTTCACGGTTTCAGCGTTTTTCTCCAGCAAGTGTGATCTTCACCAAGATTGACGAAACGGATTCAAAAGGCGCGCTCACGGGAGATCTTCTACGGAACGAACTTCCGGTTTCATATCTCACGAACGGCCAACGGGTGCCAGAGGATCTGGTAATCCCCGCGACAGATGAATTGGCCGGGTTTGTTGTACCTCTGGAGACTATAATAATATGACCCATGCCCAAAGAGATGCATTGATTCAAGAAACGCTTCCTCTCATCAAGCACATTGCCCATCGCGTCGCTATACGCTTACCCAGCAATGTCGAAATTAGGGACCTCATCAATGCCGGCGTTCTCGGCTTGATGGATGCCATCGAAAAGTTCGAGCCTGAACGCAATGTCAAATTCAAAACGTACGCCGAAGTCCGCATTCGGGGCGCAATCCTCGACAGTTTGCGGGACCTGGATTGGGCCCCGCGTTCGCTTCGCAAGAAGAGCAAGGACCTTGAAAGAATGTATGCCGACCTCAGCCAGAAGCTGGGGCGTCCCGCAACGGATGAAGAAGTATCGGAAGCAATGGGTGAGAATATCGAAGACTTCCATGAGTTGGTGGATCAGTTGCACGGTCTGACGATCGGCTCGTTCGAAAACCTCAGCGATAGCGAGGACAGCGAAAATTACATCAACTACTATCCCGATGACGGCAGCAACGACCCATACATGAAATTCGAATCGAACGAATTGACCCGGCTGTTGGCAGAAGCTATCGAAGAGCTGCCCGAAAAGGAGCGGTTGGTTCTGTCGCTCTACTATTTCGAAGAATTCACAATGAAAGAAATCGGCGCGCTGCTCGGTGTAAACGAGTCGAGGGTTTCTCAACTTCATACGAAGGCGACCCTGCGCCTTCGAGGAAAACTTGGGAAGCTTGTTCCCGATGTCGACTCCATGTTTCGCACCGCAGCCGCCGGGTAAACTCGAATGGCTGAAAGAAAAATTCTCAAATACAACTTCAAACGTCCGGATCGTGTTTCGAAGAACCAGGTCCGATCGTTACATTTTTTACACGACCGGTTCGCGCGAAATTTTTCTTCCTCGGTATCTGCCTATATGCGAACCGTTGTCGAGATCAGCGTTGAAAACATTGTGCAGACCAGCTACGCCGAGTTCTTGAATACGGTGTCGGATACGACTTGCCATACGGGTATTTCCTTGAAGCCCCTGGACGGTGTGGCCGTCATCGAGATCGATCCCGAACTTGTCTTTCCGATGATCGACAGGCTGCTCGGCGGTGCCGGCCGCCCGATGACGAACCTAAGGCCGATGACGGAGATCGAACAAAGCGTCATGCAAAATGTTTTGCGGCTGCTCGTCGACAATCTGAGGGAAAGCTGGCGCCCGGTATATCCAATTGAATTCACTCTTACCTCAACGGAAACACATCCCTACATGGTTCAAGCAACGTCGCCGAACGAAATGGTGATCCATTTCCAGTTCCAGGCGCAGATGAAGGAAGCGATGGGCAAGATTCACCTGGTCATACCGACATTGGTGCTCGAGCCGATCGTTCACATCTTCGATCAGGAAGAACCTGGTCATCGAAAAATTGTCCAGGATGGCTCACTGGTGCATCTGCTCCGCCACATTCCTCTCGATGTAAGCATCGAGACCCCTGAGACACCTTTTCCAATGGAATCATTGTTGTCTCTGCAAGTAGGCGACACGCTCGTTTTGGATCATCGGGAAAAGTGGCCTGTCATGATCAAGGTCAGCGGCAAGAATAAACTGTATGCAAAAGCCCAAATGGATGCGACGCACAAGGCTTTCGTTATAACTGGACATGTACGACCAAGAAGAGAGGAGTCGATGAATGGACACATCGCTGAGTAAGAACGAGAACGAAGAAAGCAGCAATCTTTCTGTCCTTATGGACGTCCAGCTTCCCGTTTCCATCCGTTTCGGTGAAACAGAGATGGTTCTGGAAGAGATCGTGAAGCTCGGCGTCGGATCTGTGATCGAGCTGAATTCCGGAATCGATCAACCTGTCGAACTCGTTGTTAACAACCGCGTCCTTGCTCGTGGCGAAGTCGTTACGATCGATGGATTTTACGGAATACGCATTGCGGAGATCACAAGTGCCGGCGAACGATTTAAGTCTCTCAATTCATAGTCCGGTCCTGATCTACTCGTTTCTCGCAGCCTATGGACTGCTGACGATTCTGATGCTCATGTACGTCCGTGCCAAATTTCGATCGGCGGCGAAGACGTTGAACCTGCTCCAGGCGGAATGGCAAAGCGCGCGGTCAACACATGAGAGTTTTGTAGGGGCCGCGCATGAACAACTCTCGAAACTAACCGCGCCAAAGCCTGCCTGCGCTTTGCCTCAGCCAAACACGGCTGCGAATTTCGACATACGCAACCAGGTTATCGCGATGGCCAAGCAAGGAATCGCGCCGCCCGAGATTGCCCGCTCCTGCGGTGTTACTGAAGGCGAAGTCGAAATTGTGTTGGGGATTATCCGGTTGCAACGCCGATCGGATACCGACAGGCAAGAACGACTGGACCAAAAAGACCGGTGATTAAAGGCAGACTTTTTGGAGCCTTTTGAGAAACCAGGGTCGCGGATTGATGTCACGGTTTCGTCAATCGGTGATGCGACCAGTTTGCAGGGCGGCATCCTGCTGCAAACACCACTAATTGGCCCAGATGGAAACGTTTATGCCCTCGCACGAGGCGCTCTTGTCGTGGGTGGCTTCGTCGTCGTCAATGCCAGCACCTGGGTTACTGTCAATCATCCGACAGTCGGCCGGGGTTCCGAACGGGGCGAATGTCGAAAGCGCAGTCGTTGGGAGTAAGCCGCAAACTGTTGACATTCTGGAGGTAGAGATCGATCGCGCCGATTTAAAGTCCACCAGGTGTGCCGCTGATGCGCTGAATAGCACCTTTGGCGGACCGATTGCAAATCCGATTGGCGGCCGGTCCATCCGGCTTCGCGTACCGCCGGATTATGGACAACGGCCGGAGCATTGCAAACCAAACGCGAGATTCTATGATTTCTGACGTCAACAGCCTTACGAACCTGGGTACCAAGGCGGATCCGAAAGCGGTAGCCGCCAAGGTCCAAGGTATGTTTTTGGACGGACGGGTGGTGGAGAGCGGGTCCAAGGGCAGTTTCGGTAATACTGTTGTTGTCGAAACCAACGACGGCCGTAAAATGTTGTACGGCCACAATAATCAGAATTTTGTTCAGGTGGGTGACTGGGTGTCTCGCGGCGACACCATAGCCGAGGTTGGATCCACCGGACGCGCTACCGGGCCGCATGTGCATTTTGAAGTAAAGTTTTGATGAACCCCTGCCGATAAGTTCCGGATGGGGGAGAAGACTCTAGGATGAGTATTGACCGAGTGAACATCAGCAACGTGGGCGTCGATCGGGTACAGGGAACGCAGTCCAACGACTCGACGCGGCACTCCGGTATGAATCGAAACGTCACTGCCGGTTCAGATTCCGTCGAACTGTCTTCCAAGGCGAAGGAACTGGATCGGTTGGCGAACGCCATCGATGAATCTCGTGCCGAGCGCTTCGACAAAGTTCGCGAAGCGCTGGAATCGGGTACCTACCAAGTATCCGCGAGAGATATCGCCCAAAAGCTGATCGACGCGAACGAAAAATGATTTAGAGGAGAAAGTCCCATGGATGGGCTCGTAGAAGAACTTTTGCGCTTGGAAAGCGCAAAACACAAAGCACTCGTCGAGATTGACGCCCCCGCTTACGACGCTAACGTTCGTGCGCAGTTGCGCCTGGTTTCGGCCTCCAAGAAAACCCTGGATAAAGTCGCTAACGTAGAGCGCCTCCTTGCTCTGTCGCAACTGATCACATTGAACACCCGCTTGCTGCAAAACCTTGTATCGACCACTCCGTGGTTCGCCCTTGGCAGCAACAACGGCTACAACGCCAAGGGCAGGGTTTCGGACGTTACAACTTCACGCCGGATTTCAGTCGAGGCATAGGTATGTGGTCCTCGGGAGCGCTGAGCACCGCCTTGTCGTCTTTGATGGCGAACCAACTCGCGCTGTCTGTAGCGTCGAACAATATTGCGAATGCAGGCGATCCCAACTGCACGCGACGAAGACTCGTGACAGCTCCCGCCGGTTCCGATGATGAGCGCCGTCGCGCGGAGCCAACAACAGCTGCAAGCGACGCTCGCCGTCGGCGCGAGAGCCTCGCAGCTAACGATCTTGGATTATTTGAAGTAACTCCCCAAGGAGGGGACGTGAAAGCAATGCAAGCTTATGATTACAGGGCACAGCTCAAGCTGAAGAGCCAGGACGCGATCATTCACTTCGATGAAGGTTTGATCGGATTTTCCGAATTCAAAGATTACGTTTTGATGGAGAGCGAGAGTCTGGCGCCTTTCCGGCTTTTGCAATCGCTGGATTCAGCGAAGGTCGGCTTCCTTGTGCTTGAAGCTGCCAGTGTGATCCACAACTATTACGAGCTCGTACCCCCTAGAGAATGGGAATCGCTTGGCATTAAAGACAAAGCGAAACCTTTGGCCTTCGTGATTGTTGTAATCGGTTCCTCGCCACAGGCCAGCACAGGCAATTTTCAGGCTCCGCTACTCATTAATTATGAAAGAATGATCGGAAAGCAGATGATCCTGACCGACTCGGGTTTATCCGTCCGTCAACCTCTGACATAGCTTCCGCAGAGTCCCCCAAGGGCAACAGCGCTTACAGCTCTTTCATAGTATTGCTTGACCTTAACCTTTCCGATATGCTTCCAACAAAGGAAACTTATGCTTGTTGTGACGCGGAAAAAAGACGAGAAGCTGATTATCGGGAACGAGATCGAAATCCAAGTGCTTCGGATTGGCCGAGATAACGTTCGTCTCGGAATCAAAGCCCCAGCTCATATTTCCATTTACCGGTACGAAATCTACGAGGCGATCAAAAATGAGAACGTCTCCGCGGTTACCTCTCAGATTCCCGATAAAGAAACCTTAGAAAAGATTTCTAAGGGCATAAAGGCTGAATAGTCTAGGTCTTTGGGTCTGTTTTCCCACAGAATCTCAAGCAAACCGTAAGGTTTCTTTACAATCTTCGTGTATTCTCCTCAGCATCAATATATGAGTGAATTAGCTGGCGGGCAGGCCCTGAATCCGTTTCTCCGTAAAGATTCTTTACGCTTTCAACTCTCTCACATGTGCCTGGTACGTTCTGCCGGCGGTTCAAGCGCTGGTGTAAGAATCGAGAATTGTGGAAGTTGCAAAAATAATGTCGGCTTTATTCCTGCGACCTGTCCGTGGCGCTCGACTTGCGTAGCCCGTACAGGTGTTGAACGCACGTGTGGGCTGACGTGTAGTCAAAGCCGGTTATACCAGTCCGCCCAAATTTGCCGATCGCGCGTACCTGTCCGAGGAGCCTTATGCTTGTAGTCACGCGGAAAATCGGAGAGAAAGTGATTATCGGAAACGAAATCGAAATCCAATTGCTTCACATTGGCCGGAATCATATTCGTATCGGCATCACAGCGCCAAAACATATTTCGGTCCACCGCTACGAAATCTACGAGGCGATCAAGAATGAGGACGAGTCGGCAGTAATTTCGCAACTACCCGATAAAGAGACTTTGGAAAAACTTTCCAAGTAATCACGGCTGGAGAGTTCCTTCAGCCCTGCCTGGTTTTTTCCCGCATCGAGCTTGATTGCGCATTCCCGCGCTTGCAGCCATAATGGGCGCTGACCAGACTGGATTCCCGTTCGTTGTTTTTGAGGAGAGATGTATGCGTAGGTCGAAGGTGGCGAAAAAAGCGATGAAAGTTTTAACATTCGTGGCTCTTGCCGGCTTTGCGCTGGTACCGGTGTTTGGGCAGATCTCCAACACCGCGTCCGCGCCGAAGATTCCAAAGTTCAAGTACGACAGCTCCTGGCCCAAAATGCCGCTGCCGAATTCATGGACTTTTGAGGGCATCACCGGCCTCACCGTCGATAAGGAAGATCTGGTCTGGGTGCTGGAGCGGCCGGGCGATTTCGAGTTCGATCCGATCTTCCGGCGTCCCGAAGTCACTGAGAACTACGCATCGCTGAACCCGCCTACCGCCATGTGCTGCAAAAGGCCGCCGGCCGTGCTTGCATTCGATCAGCTGGGCAACCTGGTGCATAGTTGGAATCCGGAATCGCAGAACGGCCTTCATCTGATTCTCGCGGATAAGGCGGGCAACATCTGGATTGGCACCGATACCATGCGCAAGTACACGAAAGAAGGCAAACTGCTGGCGACTATTCAACGCGTGCTCGAACCTCCCGGGCAGATCAAAGCGGGCCAGTATGCTGGAGATATGCCGATGGTCGTCGGCGGCATCGAGGGCGGCGAGTTCTTGGAGCGCGAACGGGAGCTATTCATCACCGACAACTACCTACGCGGACGCGTTCTGGTGTTCGACATGGATACACTGAAGTTCAAGCGCGGTTGGGGAGCGTATGGAAAGCCTCTCAAAGACATCGCAGTCACACAGAATTTCAAATACTACCCCGGCGTCACTCCTCCCAAAGATTTCGTTGCGCACCTGACGCTCTCGGTCGCAAATGACGGTTTCGTTTATGCCGCTGATCGCGGCGCGGATCGCGTACAGGTATTCACCAAAGATGGCATGTTCGTGCGGGAATTCACTGTAGCGCCCGAGACGCTGGATCGTGGCTCTACAGGAGGCCTGACATTCTCGCGTCCGGAACAAACGCTCATCTATATCTCCGACATCATGAACAACGTCGTGTGGATCGTGAACCGGGCTGAGGGAAAAACGCTCGGCCACTTCGGTTTCTTCAGCCACGCCGGCGGGGGATTCCACTGGCTGCATATGGTCGCGACCGATTCGAAGGGCAACGTTTACACAGGTGAAGTCGATACCGGCAAACGTGTTCAGCGATTCCTGATTCAGCGGTGATGGGCCTTCTTATCCCGGTTGGCTAATTTTGTCGAAAGCGATTACTTCGAGGGCCTCGCAGCATCCTCCACCATTTGATTCAGCAGCGGTATGTTTTTCACATCCGGCTGAGCATTCTTGAACGTCCGGATGTAGGCATAGATGTCCTTTGCCTGCTTGTCGGATAGCGTGTTTTCAGCGAAATTCGGCATGCTGGTCGATGGCGCCAGCGGCGCAACGTTCGCACGGCCGCGCAGGAACCGAATGAAGTTTTCTTCGGTTGCCAGATTCGAACTCCAGTTCCCAACAAAAGCGCGCCCCGTCTCACCGTTATAGCCGTGGCAGGCATAGCAGCTGTACGAGTAATAGAACGCCTTTCCATTAGCAGCGTTGCCGGTCACGGGACTCGTCGGTGCTTGCGAGTTGCCGCGCTGAGCGTAAGCCGGGATCGCCAGAACTGCGGTAACAGCAACGATCAAAATTCCCCTCCTCGCAGAGCTCGCAGAGGAGGGGTGGCGCGACAGCTTAATCGCTGGCGCGCCGGGGTGGTCAGTTCGGCGTAGCTCACTCACAATTCCTCCTCACCGCGGCTGCGTGATCACGTCGATCAGATACGGTTCGCCACGTTTTGCTGAATCAAGGCCGCGCTTGAAGGCTCCCGCCAATTTGGCCGGATCGGAGATCGGCCCCTCGGATGTCATTCCATAACCCGCCGCCATCTTTGCATAATCGATGAATGGGTCGCGCAGGCTTGTGCCGATATGCCCGCGATCGGTTCCGCGGCCGCGAACGCCGCACATATACTCGACGAACATCAGTTCCTGATGCCACGCCCGATTGTTGTGCATGATCGTCAGCAGGGGAAGCTTGTGATGAACTGCTGTCCACAGGACACCGGGAGCGTAATTCAGGTCACCATCGCATTGGATATTGATGACGATGCGATTGCGGCTCTTTGCCGCCAGCGCAGCGCCAACAGAAGCAGGAGCACCATAGCCCATGCCGCCTGCGCCTTGTCCGCCCAGATAGCTGTACGGCTTATTGTGATCCCAAAGCTGCACGTTGTGTGCGCCGGAGAAACCGCTTGGCGAAGCCAGGCACCAGTCTTCGTTCTTGATCCAGGGCCAAAGTTCGGCGTAAATGCGCGCAGTCGCGACGGGACTCGAGTCCCATCCATTTCTTTTCGTTTGCACCGCCTGCGTGAGCGCTTCGATGCGGGCTTTTTGATTTGCCTCGGCATGCTTCGCTTTGCGCTCCTCGACGATTCTTCGCTTGTCCGGCGTGAGCTGCCGTTTCACTTCCTCGATGAGGAGCGGCAGGCTCGCTTCCGCATCGGCCTGAATTGCGGTGGCGTTGGTCGCGCCGGCGCCACCGCGGGCGCCGCGCCCGCCGGCAGCGGGTGCGATACCGCCGAATCCGATGTTGGCGCTATCGCGCTCCAGCAGCGTCGCAAGTCCGGGACCGATGATGG
>Ga0209761_1000458_pt1 | contig 24742 bp, 20 predicted proteins | sample GraSoi013_1_40cm_4_FD_185818 | JGI IMG/M metagenome (GOLD analysis project Ga0209761, IMG submission 185818) | Grasslands soil microbial communities from the Angelo Coastal Reserve, California, USA - Sample 09_25_2013_1_40cm (SPAdes) (version 2) | ecosystem: Environmental > Terrestrial > Soil >...
CCAAGCTTGCGAACTGCCTCAGCGGTACCGCCTGACCCGAGCATCTTCACTTGCAGCTTAGAGAGTATCCAGGCGATCCTGTCGAGACCCGTCTTGTCATAGACTGACAGGAGCGCGTTACCAGGCAAGCCTCTCACATTGAGAGCCTATCCCGGACTATTTTAGCCTCGGCGGGACCAATCACACGAGCTCCAGTGCACGAGTGATCTCCATCCGAGACGCTCGCAGGGCAGGATATAGACTGCCAGCCAGAACGGCGACGATCGCGAGGACGAATGATTGGATGATCGCGTTGTAGGGGACGACGAAGGGAATGAAGAAGCCTGCAAGGGCGGTGCTGTTTGTGGCTCCCTTCAGCAACAACAGTCCGCCTGGAATTGCGAGCAGGAATCCGAAGAGGCCGAGAAGCGCTCCTTCACCAAGGAATAGTCCCATGATCTGCCCTCTGCTCATCCCTTGAGACCGAAGTAGTCCGATCTCCCGTCGCCGGTCTGACACATTCATTATCATCGTGGCTCCTATCCCGAGACTCGCGATCAGGAGGGCGAAGTAGAGTATCAAGAGTATCAGTGTAAATATTCTGTTGATCGTGTTGTTGACGAGCGAGAGGAGTTCGCCGAGTGTTATGGAGTTCTTGCCGAGATCGTAGCGGGGGAACATGGTCGCGATGTCTTGAGCGATGCTAGTCGCCTGAGACTTGTATTGCGGTTTGAGGTCGACTAGGAACAAGGGGGATGTGTCGTCTCCTCCAAAATATTCGTGTTGCGCGGCGAAGGAGACAACGATCGAATCGCTTGCAAAGTGTTCGCCGAACTGAATATACTGCAGCACTGGACCCGTAAAGACTCCGGCAACTGTAAAGGACACAATGAGATTGCTGTTCGCTGTGGAGTTTCTTGTTAGAATTGAGAGCTGGTCTCCAGCACCGACATCAAGCTTGGATGCCAGCGAATCTGGTATCAATAGCGATTGATTGTCGGATGAGAGTTGAGAATAGATTTGGGACACTGGCGGTGAGTTGACAAAAGTATAGGAGATGATTGTTGGAAATACTGACGGGTCTACAGCTACAACTCCGATACTGCTAGTTGCGCTTTTTCCAAAGGCCTTGGCAGGGTGGAGACTTGGGGAAAGAGGTGTTGCGCTTGCAACTTGTTTTAGACTTGTGAGGCTGTCTGTGAAGCTGATTGGGACGGACTGGTTTGCGACGAGAATTATGTCTGCTCCCAGTGCTTCTCGAATTCCCTGCTGGAGTGCGCCTTGGACTCCGCTCTGTATTCCACCTATCATTATCGCAAAGCTGAGAGTTATCGTTATCATCCCGAAACAGACACTGCTACGCAACAGCCTCTTCCTGCCGCTCTTTGACGCAACGTATAGCGCAGCGCCGGATAGCAGAAACAACGGCCGCGTCAGCGCGCTCCCGGTTTTTGCGAAGATCGCTGAGCCGAGCAGGACGAGACCGATCGGTACAAGGATCACATCCAGGTAATTGACATGGAAGGGGGTAAGTCGGAGGGATTCTCCGACTCCAAGGCCTAGCATGAGAACGCCTACTAGGCCGATGAGTCGTAGTGGGACCTGGCTCCTCGAGTTCCTGGCGGAGGGTCTGATGGCCTGTATGACGTTGATCCGGCTTGCTGATAGTGCGGGGTAGAGGGACCCTGCGATTACAGTCAGGAAACCTGCTCCAAGACCTACGAGAGCAATGCTGAGGGTCAGCTGGGCGACGGGGAGGTTGGGAATGCCAAATGTAGTCTCGAACAAGTAGGTAAAGAGCCGGGCAAGTCCCAGTCCGCCAAGTAATCCAGCGACTGTTCCGAGGGTTCCGATTAGAGCCCCCTCGGCGAGGAATATCCGGAATATCTGGGCTCTAGAGCTTCCAACCGCTCGTAGAATTCCGATCTCGTAGGTTCTCTCGCTGACCGTCATGAACAGCGTGTTGAATACAATGAAAGAGCATACGACTAGTGAGACTCCTATCATCACGTTGAGTCCTATCTGAAAGCCTGCGGTCTGTCCCTGGATGCGTTGGACGGCTTCTGCCTTAGGAGCGCTCACGTCGTAGGTTGGCAGAATCTTCTGCAGCGCATTCGCTGCATCTGTCGCGGTAGTGGGGTCGAGGAGGCTAGCGTAGACATGAGTGATCTCTCCTCGAAGTCCAACCTCGGACTGCAGCTCAGGCAGAGACATGTAGATTGTTGAGCCAAGGCTACGGAGAGGATAGTTGATTCCAGCGATTTCGAGCAGGATCGATATCTGCTGACCTTGAGCAGTTAACGTTGTTATGTTTAGAGTGGACCCTACGCCTGTTCCGAGTTTCTCGGCAATCACGTTGTCGACGACTGCTTCGCCTTGCGAGAATTGACGTGTGCCGGTTACGTTGAAGGTTGCATAATCGAAATCACTTGTCGTGTTTATTCCTGTTAGGAAGAAGGTAGTGTTATGCTCGGTGCTTCCGACTATTCCTCCCCATTCGAGTCTCTCCGCGGCCTGACGGACTGGAATGTTCTTCTGTACTACTTTGAGTGTCTGGTTGGAGAATGGTAGTCCGTTGCCGGATGTTACGACGATATCGGTGGCTCCCCAGAACTTGTTGATGTAGATGTCGAATTCTCCGAGAGCGCTCGCAGTGGCCATATTGATCCCAACCAGCAGAGCAACGCCGAGAAAAACGGCGGTAACCGTGAGGAGTGTCCGAAGTCTTCTCTTCGGAAGGTTTCGCGAGGCAATCTTGGCAGATAGCAAGCCTGTTTCGAGACTCTAGTTCGGCTGTGACAATGATCGTCCCGGCTCCGGCGGCACAGATTCTATAGCACGGATAGCATGTTTCTCACCAGTGAGTGGTTCGTGGACGATTTCGGTGATTCTTCCATCTCTCATCTCGAGAAGCCGGTCGGCCCTCTCGGCGATTATCGGGTCATGAGTAACCACCACGACTGCCGCGTGTTCCTGTCTGGCAACTTCGTACATCATACGGACCACCTCAGATCCTGTCTGCGTGTCAAGGTCTCCAGTCGGTTCATCGGCGAGAATGATTCGGGGTCGATTGGCGAGAGCTCTCGCTATCGCTACCCGTTGTTGTTCTCCGCCACTGAGCTCGTCAGGCAAGTGCCTAGCACGTTCTTTGAGGCCTACTCTGTCTAGAAGCTCGTTCGCGCGGTCTTCCGCCTCTCTACGTTTCGTTCTGGATGTTAGGAGTGGGAGCTGGACGTTTTCGAAGGCCGTCAGAACCGGGATTAGGTTGTGGAACTGGAAGACGAAACCTATCTTATGGCGTCTCAGCCTCGTAAGTTGTCCATCGTTCATCTTCGCAATGTCCTCTCCGTCTATGAGGGCTCGTCCCGAAGTGGGCTTGTCCAGGGTGCCGATTAGGTTGAGTAGTGTCGTCTTGCCCGAGCCTGAGGGTCCCATGACAACAGTGAATTCTCCCTCTCGCACGGTCAGGCTGACGCCTCGGAGAGCATGGACTGTCGTCTTTCCAAGCTGGTGGATCTTCTCAAGATTCTCCAGCTGCACAACGGGTGGCTTGTCCAAGCTGAGCTCCGGCTATCATTGTCAGATGTCGAGGCTGGGCTATGAAATCTGCGTTGCTAAAGGAAGCGATTTAGGATGGTCAAGTAGGTGCGAGCGGGCAATGTCAAGAATCGTGTTCCTCGACTTGGAGACATCGTCTCTCGAAGCGGACGGCGGGATAATTGTAGGAGCGGGGGTTATGTCGGAGGCTGGTGAGAGCGAATATTTCGAGGCTAAGAAGACTAGTCATGAGAAGCCTCTGCTCTCGGAGCTTCTCAAGCGGCTAGAATCCTCCGAGGTAATTGTGACCTGGAGTGGTCGAGGCTTCGACATTCCCTTCCTCACGACCCGGCTATTGAAACATTCAATGGATCCTCGTCCCGTGCTTGGTATGGTGCACCTTGATCTTAACGAGGTTGTGAAGTCTAGGCTTCGCTTGACCTTTACCTACTTGGATCACGTCTGTGACTTTTTCGGGATCAGACGCGAGAAGGGGCCAATGGGACTGGAGGTGCCGAGCTTGTTCGTCAAAGCGTTGGAGGGGGATGAGGCCGCTTTGAGGTCGATCCGAGATCACTGTCTGGATGATTTACGAGTGACCCGCGAGGTTTTCTTGAGACTCAGACCATTGCTAGAGGGGCAGCTCGCCTAGAACACGCCGAAGGGTAGAGGAGACCCGAGGACAGTGGCGAGGATGAAGAGGATGATGAGGTAGAGGCCGAAAAGTCCTATAGTTATCAGGAGGTTCTTCTTCCATTTCTGGCTCCAGGCGATTCCGAAGGGGATTCCGACTGTGAATCCGATGACGTGGGCAATGTAGGCGACGCTTGGGTCGAAGAGTCCCTGGCCGAGAATGGACGGGTCGGTGACTATGATCGCGTTGAGGGTGAAGTAGATGATTGCCACTAGTCCCTGTGGTGCAAGAAAGAGCCAGCTGAATTTCAACGGTGACATGAGCATGACGCATGCTGCCAGGGTGAAGATTGCCGCGCTCGCGCCCAGCATCCCAGTGTCGGGGCTGTAGATACCTACTAGGGGCGGTAGTAGGAAGCTTGTGAACCCGCCGATGAAGAAGACGAGAAGATGATTGTCTCGGCCAATCATCTTCTCAAGGGTGTTGCCGAAGACGAATAGGAACGGCATGTTTCCCAGAAGATGAGCTACGCTGGCATGGACGAAGAGTGCAGTAACCAGGGTCCAGAAGCGTCCGGCCAGGAGGTTGTTGAGGCTGAAGACCAGGTTCTGGTCCGCCCAGTTCGGGTCTTGCTGCCACGCGTAGAGGCTTGCAAGAACGCACCCGAGGATGAGGAACCAGTTGACGCGCATAGATCTCGACCTTGGATAACGAAGAGTCGCGAAGTTGGGCTATTTCAGAAATATCCTACCTTGGAGCGACCAGCAATGTGCAGTCGGTGATGAGAGTCTCTCGGCGGCCATCGGACGCCTGGTAACTTGTAAATCTCTTGATTTGTAGGGTGAGAAGTTGCCGGGGGAGTCTCGAATTCCTTTCGATCGGTCCTATTGTTACATCGGCTGATGACTTTGATTGGTTTGAATACACTCATCTGGCCTGCATTTTTCGCCGATCACAAATCTTGATCAGGATATCTGCGGCAGACAATAGGCCCTGTTGTCTATCTCAGGTTCATCGAGCTTGAGAGTCCTGGTTGAGCCCATCCAAAATATTATATGCCGATAGCCGGGTTAGCGGGGAAGTGAGCGATGGATAAGTGTGGACCGCTATGCGTTGAAAATGTGGCTAATCGCGATGCTAGTCTACAGCTTGTTCTTCTGACCCTCTTATTGCACCGCTCGGGTGGACGAACTTCGAGGGACGCGCCTAAGCGTTATCCTTCTCACGAAGTCGAGTCTGAGCTTCAACAGATGAGACCGAATGCTACGGGTCTCGCCCATCTGTCCGGAGTCTCGTAACTGCTTGACGGAACGTCGAGTTCCGTCGATTCATAGTGTTGGGGATAAGAAGGCCCCCAGGGAAGAAAACCCGAACCAAGAGGAGCTTTGGGCTCTCTTGGGTGGTCATCAGGTTAAGATTCCTGGGGACCCTCTGTACCATTTCATTTCTTATCTATAATAGATTACCCCTCGTATAGATATCGCTGGATTTCGACCGGAAGAGATTTCTTTCCCTTAAAAACGGACGAATTTTCGGGTGGGATTGTTCGGACAGTTTCTTGGCTGTTGCTACATGTATGCGCTTGTACCACAAGACAACACAGTTGTCACAAGTCTTATATCTTGTATTCAATACATAGGGCGTTTGGTCATCGGGTTGAGGATGAGTACGAGAGTTGTTTTCGGGTAAGACTCTCCGGATAGCCCTTCACGGTAAGGTTCTGTTCGCCTTCTCCCTGCCGCCGGGAGAAGGTGAGCGCTGAGCAAGCACACAACAAGGAGCCTTAGGGCTCTCCTCCTCTGTACGGCCGTTCTGATGAGTGCCACGCTGGCAATCCAGTTATTGGCATTGCCGGAATCAACAACTGGAAACGGGTCGAGCTTCAACCACAGCGTCCTAGAGTCAAGCGCTTCTACTACGGTCGGGTTCAACTGTACGGACTGGAATTGCAACCCTAGTAATGGTCAGTCTTTGACTGTGGCAGGCAACGGGACGATGGAAGTTCGACAGACGAATACCGCCTGTGGATGGAATGGGACTTACTATGATAGCGCGGTGAGAGGTACGCCGCCCCCAGCACAAGGCGGCCCTCAAGGAACGCCTCTTCCACCCGGGCTCTCCACGGTCTCGGTACAAGTAAAGTACCTGGGAAGTAGGTCAAGCAGTTCCAGCTGTGAAGAATATCACCTATTTGTTTCAATGTATTTCCGGTTGTCTCAAAACGTGACACTGTACTGTTCAGAAGGTGGAAGAACAGAGAGCTCGAATTATCTCGATACTCAGGTAAGACTTGACAATGTTAACGGTACTGACCGACCACAGCTTTCGAGCCCTGCCTATTGTGGCTCAGCCGTGGGGGCCTGGGGTTGGAGCAACAATGTCCTTTCCCTATCTCCCGGTCAGGATGGTACACTGACAGCAAATGCAACAACACAGTGCCAGCAGGCCGAGGCTGCCTGGGGCATCTCTGGAATCCCATGCACGCTGACTGGAATAGAGATAGGGACAGAAGGCTACGGAATCTCCTCGCTAGATACGAACTGGTACAGTGTGACATATTCCCTACAGAGCTCTGCTGTTCCTTCCGGTAGCAGTTTCGACCACATTGTCATGATCGCTATGGAAAACCAGTACTACTCGACGGTTCTCGGCACTGGGACGGGAGCTTCATGCTGTCCGTTTCTAACAAGCCTCCTTCCATACAGCGCTACTATTCCCAGCTTCCACAACTACGGAGCCAACGATTTCTCAGGGGACACCATCAGCGGCTGTTCGGCTGCCTGCTATACTGCCGAGACATCAGGAGGAACCTACGGTGTATCGGACGGTCTTGCAGGTGGAAGCGTAAGCGCGACCAACATATTCGACAGGCTGACAGGAGCAGGATTGACATGGAAGGGCTTCTGCGAGGACAACTGCCCACGCAACGCTGACCACTTCCCACTCCTACAGTACGCTGACACTTACCAGAGCACGTGCGCGGCCGCGTCATCGGAGAACTGTTTCCTCTACACCTGCACAAGCTGCACAGCGGCGGATGTCTCTGATTCGCAGCTAATCGCAGAGCTCAACTCTCCCAGCCCAGCCAACTACATCTGGTTCACTCCAACAGATGAGCATAACATGCACAATGTCCCACCCTCATCGGGAGACGCTTATCTCAAGCAGATCCTCGTCGGAACAGGCACCGTCTCCAGTCCTTCCCCCGGTAGCATGCTCAGTACAACAGCCTTCACTTCGGGCCATACCCTCCTCTACATCTGGTTCGACGAGTATGATCCCTCTCCAAACCTTCTCTACGAGCCAGGCATAGTCCGTTCAGGTTTCATCTCGACAGCTAACAACTATGACGAATACGCCAGCCTCCACACCATAGAGAACAACTGGAGCCTGCTAGGTCTAAACCTTGATACCAACGCTCCTCTCATCTCAGACATTTTCAGCCCGACTACTTCCATGTCCGCGGCTTTCACCTACACTCCACCCGTGCCTACCGCGGGAACCTCCGTGACGTTCGTGGCCTCGGCTATTGGAGGAACGCCAGTGTACACATATTCGTGGGACTTTGGCGATGGAACAAGTGGAACAGGATCATCCAGCACACACGCCTATTCATCAGCAGGGTCATACAATGTTCTAATGACTGTCAAGGACAACGGTTCACCACAACAGACAGCACCGTCCCAACAGACCGTCACAGTCACGAGCCCACCTCCGCCTCTCAGCGCCAGCTTCACATTTAGTCCCTCATCACCTGCGACGGAACAGCAGGTCACATTCACCGCCTCATCAACTGGTGGAACTGCTCCGTACAGTTACAGCTGGTCTTTCGGCGATGGGTCGATAGGAACAGGCTCTACCTCAACGCACGCTTACTCATCCGCAGGAAGCTTCACTGTGACTCTGACTGTGAAGGATACTGGTTCGCCTCAGCAGACGGTAACGTCTCAGAAAACCGTCACAGTCACAAGTCCGCCTCCCACCCTGACCGCCAGCTTCATCTATAGTCCGTCTTCGCCCCAGACGGGTCAGCAGGTAACCTTTACCGCCTCGGCGGGTGGTGGTACAACACCCTATAGCTTCAGCTGGTCGTTTGGAGACGGATCAACCGGAACAGGCGCCTCGGTAACACACGCATACTCGTCGGCAGGGTCCTTCACTGTCACCCTGACTGTCAAAGACAGTGGTTCGCCCCAACAGACAGTCACTTCACAACAAACCGTCTCAGTCAGCAACCCTCCTCCGGCTCTGACAGCAAGCATCACCTATAGTCCGTCCTCTCCGCAGGCTGGACAGCAAGTCACGTTTACCGCTTCAGCCAGTGGTGGAACCGCGCCCTATTCTTTCACATGGGACTTCGGTGACGGCTCAACCGGAACAGGCTCGTCTGCTGCTCACACCTACTCGTCGGCGGGAACCTTTAACGTCGCTTTGACCACCAGAGATAGTGGTTCTCCTCAACAGACTGCGAATTCGCAACAGCCTGTGACTGTGACCATCACCACTCTAACTGCCAGCTTCAGCTATGATCCTTCCTCACCCCAAGTTGGACAAGTTGTAACGTTCACAGCCTCTGCCAGCGGCGGGACGTCTCCGTATGCCTTTAGCTGGAATTTTGGCGACGGATCCACGGCTGTCGGCTCGTCAGCTACCCACGCTTATTCCTCTCCAGGCAGCTTTAATGCTGTTCTAATAGTCAACGATAGCGGTGTTCCAAACCAGACGGCTAGTTCTCGCCAGACCGTCAGCGTCACTCCTCCTCTATTGACAGCCAATTTCACCTACAGTCCATCCTCACCACAGGCCGGACAGCAGATCACATTCACAGCCTCAGAATTGGGAGGGACAGCACCCTACTCCTTCAACTGGACGTTTGGTGACTTATCAAATGCTACAGGGTCAACGGCAGCTTACACATACTCATCGACAGGAAATTTCAGCGTCACACTGACCATCAAGGATAGTGGCTCGTCACAGCAGACGGCCACCTCCTCCACAACAATAGATGTCTCTCCGACGCCTACTTCTACGGCTGTAGCTTGTCCAGGAACGGGCATCGTCAGTGTAAGCCTGATATGCAGTGTCACAGTCGCCGACACCGCGTTTGGGATTATCAGCATGCCAACCGGTTTCGTCTCGGTTAATTCGAGTATCGGTTGCTTCCTCTCTAGCGGCTTATGCACTGTGAACATAACCTCATCAGTCTCAGGTAGCCTCGACGTATCCGCAAGCTACGGAGGAGATGCCGGACATCTCGCCAGCATCAGTCCTCCCGTACTAGTAAGGATCAATAGTCGTGAGACTTCAATGGTGGTTACTTGTGCTCCGTCGACTCTGACGCTAGGCCAGGACACTACCTGTTCCGCTACTGTGACTGACACGTCGCCTGGTATGACTAATACCCCATCCGGCAACGTGACCTTCACTCCTATCGGCGTCTTTGCACTAACGGGCACTGGAGCTTCGGCCAGCTGCTCAACAAACATCGCTACAACTGCCGTAGGGAAGCTGTCGATCTCCGCCGCCTACCTCGGTGACTCGAATCACAATGCCAGTTCGGGAATCACGACGGTCGATGTGCTCCCGCTTCCGCCACCACCCTTCGTGGCCGATCTTGCCTTCATTCCCAACAGCCCTGTAACGGGTCAAACGGTCAACTTCACAGCGACCGTTACCGGCGGATCGCCCCCCTACACCTACTCTTGGAGCTTCGGCGACGGCACCATAGACTCTGGAAACCCTACCAGCCACACGTATGAAAACGTCAACACCTACTCCGTCGTCCTGATCGTGACGGACGCGAACCGAACAACCTTCTCTGACACTAAATTACTCGCCGTAAAAGTCACACCAAATCCCCCCATTATCCTTACAGTTCCAAGCAACCAGTCGATCGATCACGGTTCGAATCTAACATTCAACGTGACAGCGGTGGAGGACTCGCCACAGCAGATTAGCATATCATGTGTGTCCTGCCCTAGTCTAGGCGCGGATTTCACATTCAACAGCGGCCCCGGTGCCGCGTATGGAACGTTCAGCTGGACCCCTTCCGAAGCGCAAGCCCCGGGAATATACTTTGTAGTCTTGTCCTCAACGGATGGAACACAGATCGTAAACGCGACCGCTACAGTAACCGTCAACGAGTATAACGTACCCCCGGTTTTACATGTCCCTGACACTCTTACCGTCCGGGACGGAGAGACCCTTCAGTTTACAGTGAACGCAACAGACTCTGATGCTCCATTCGAGAATGTCACTTTGACAGCCATCGGGCTTCCAGATGGCGCGTCGTTCGACCCCGAGACAGGGGTCTTCTACTGGCCCATCCAAGGAGTCCAGCCTGGCCCGTACACTCTCACTTTCACGGCCACGGATAATGGCGTTCCGGCTCTCCAAGATTCGCAGATCGTCGTAGTCCATGTGAATAATGGGAACGGCCGATGTTTCATCTGCGAGATGTTTCTTGAATCGCAGCTGGGCGTGAACCCGAGCCCATTGATCCTCATCCTGCGGGCGATGGTTGCGTTGATGGGATTTCTCTCGGTAATAACAATGAAATATTTGAAAGATCATGGACGAGAGAGGGTCAAACGCACGGTCCAACATTCTGGCGATGTCGAGAACGCATCATAAGGCGGCCTCTCCCTTTCTAGGTTCCTCTAAAGTGCTCGTGATATGAGCGATTTCCGGGCCCTAGTCAGTCCTGTCTCCGACAGCAAGGAACCAGTCTGTACAATAGTCATACTTCTGAGAATAGTTGCCGCTAAACCCTTTTACCCGCGACCTCCAAACCTCGTCCGTCGCTGAATTGCAGATCCACCGGCCCAGCACTGTCAGTTCGTATTGGGAACTGATGAAGCCGAGAATTGTTCTCCTGCTGGACTTTACTGCTTTGGCTGCGTTTCTCGCCACGCCTTCAAGCATCGACATTCTTCGACTGGTGGCGGTCATTGCGGCGGGCACGCTTGCTTCAGGAGGAGCAGGGGCGCTCAATAGCTACCTCGACGAGGACATCGACAGGTCGATGGGACGAACCAGTCGTCGGCCCATCCCTCAGGGAGATATCTCCCCCTTCAAGGCGCTGATCTTTGGCCTCGCGCTGATAGGTGGAGGATTGGTTATATCTGCTCTCTATCTGCCGTTACTTGCAGGACTCTTCATTCTCCTAGGGGCCGCGATCTACGTCCTCTTCTACACGAAATACTTGAAGAGAAGAACCAGTCTCAACATCGTCTTGGGAGGCTCGGCCGGGAGCTGTGCGCCCTTGGCCGGGTGGGCCGCGGCAACGGGAAATCTCTCAAATGCTGCGCCGTGGTTGATGGCCCTACTCGTCTTCGTCTGGACCCCCAGCCACTTCTGGGCACTCGCTATGAGAGCAGTCAGCGATTACACCAGGGCTCGGATTCCCATGCTACCCGTGGTGGTTGGAGAAAAGAGGACAGCACAGTACATAGCGCTGAACACCTTTCTCCTCGTTCCGTTATCGCTGGCCTTGGTTTGGTTCGGCTTCGGTCTGCTCTATCTGGTCGTGGCCGGTCTTTTGGGATTCGGGATGATAATGGTAGACGTGAAACTGGCAATGAATCCGACCAAAGCCCGGGCATGGACGGCGTTCAAGTTTTCCAGCCCGTACTTGGCCATTGTTTTTCTTGCTATGGCGCTTGATGTGAGGCTGCTCCCTCACTATCTTGTCTAGCGGAGCATCGAGCTAGGATTTTGCAACTAGTCTCACGAAGTTCTGAATGATTAACTGTCCGTGTGGATTCTTATCATCTGATCTCTCGGGATGAAACTGGAGCCCGTAGATCGGACGAGTCTCGTGGGCGATGGCTTCTACTCGCGAGGTGGACGATTCTGCGAGGTGGCGGAATCCCTTCGGGACATTCGAGAGGGCTTGTCGGTGAGACTCGGATACTTGGATGGTTTCAGGTAGCCCATCAAAGATAGGATCTTTGGCTAGCAATTTTACCTCCTTGAGAGCTCTGATGGTCTGGCCGAGGTCGTTAACCTCCGCGCCATAAGCGGCGCCTATGAGCTGGTGACCGAAGCAGATTCCGAGAAATGGAATGTCAAGTTTTCTGACAAGGTCCATCTCCTGCTGGAAGACTGTTTTGGTGTCAGACTTGGATAGCATGAAGTTGGAGCCAGTGAGAATCGCGAGGTCAGGGGATCTGTGAGTGACCATGTCTAGCAGGCCTCGCGACCTGTAGTCCAGCATCTCTACTCGTTGCCCAGTACATCTTGTCAGATTGTGAAGTGCCTGTCCCGCCTTTTCGTCTTCTTTGTAGTTATTGATGACAATGATTTTCAAACGGTGAACTCACAGAGCCGCGAGAAGCTTGTCGATTTCCTCTTCTGTATTGTAGTAGTGTGGCGAGACGCGTATAGCTTTGACTCTACTCGCGACGGTGATGTTTAGTGACTTTAGTTTGTTGAAGGTCGCTTGAGGGTCGGGGTCTTCGAAGACAACTATTCCGCTCCTGCGGTCAGACGCTAGTGGTGTGACTATTTTTCTTCCTTTCTTCTTCAGGCCCTCGATCAGGTGATCGGTTATCTTGAGGACACGATGATACCTCTCCTGCTGGTCATGCTTGAGTGCATATTCTAGGGCGGCTTTAGCTCCGATGATGGAGATGACCCCCCAGCTTCCCCCTTCGAAGCGGGTCGCATCTTTGGCCGGTTCAACAACTTCGATGTTGAATGGTTTGCCGAACAAGTCTTGTTGCGTTGACAGTCTCCGGACTACCGAGTCTTCAACGCCATGCCAGCCGATATAGTTGGGGTCGAGATCGTTGAGCCGGTCGTTGCGAGTGTAGAGGAATGCCGCTCCGTGGGGTCCCTGCATCCACTTGTACATTCCACAGACTAGCGCGTCCACGTCGTCCTGTCTGGCATTTATGGGGAAGACTCCCAACCCGTGGAACGAGTCTGCGATGATGAAGGCATTGTGTTCATGCGCGAGCTTTGCTATCTCGCGAACCTTCTCTCGACAGCCGTTCGTCCAGGAAACATAGTCGACTGAGACGATCGAGGTGTTGTCATCGATCGCTTTCTCCCAGTCGTGTAGCGGGATAATGCCGTTGCTGTCTTTGCGGAGGAGTCGGACTTCGCTCGCACGCCCGTGTCTCTTCTGGAGATGCCACATGTAGATGTTGGTGGGGAAATTCAGCTCGCTGATGACGATGTTGCCGTTGGGCTTGTATTTCATGCTGCTCGCCAGTGCTGTCAATGCAGAGGTGACGTTCGGCACGCTAGCCACCTCGTCCAAGCCGGCCCCGATCATCTTTCCGAAGAGTCTACGGGACTCGATTATCATGGGAAGCCATTCTTCCCAGTTCTCACCGTAGTCACGCCAGTCGGTCATGTATTCGTGAATGGAGTCGAGGACATGAATCGAGGGAGGGCCAGTCCCGGCATTGTCGAAGTATGCGCGTCGAGAAGTTACCGGGATCTCCTTCCTAACCAAGTCGATATTCAAATGAACACCAGATGCAGGATTATCGGATAATTTCGAGTCACGGGTATAAAGAGAGTGCTCGCGGATTATCATTCGGTTGCCAATATCTAGGCTTCTCTTCGAGCTTCCTATTCGAAACGTAAGGTTCACAATGTCCTGAGCCTCTCGATGACACAACTGGAGGGACGGGATGGGTCTTCCTGAGAAGATTAAGCAGATCGAGGAGGAGATGAAGAAGACCCAGATCCACAAGCATACAGAGCATCATATCGGGCTCCTCAAGGCCAAGCTTGCGCGGCTGAGAGCGGAGCTGGAAGCGTCCACCAGCAAGGGTGGTGGACCTGCCTTCGAGATTCGGAAGGGAGGCGACGCTACAGTTGTTCTGATCGGTCTGCCAAGCGTCGGAAAGTCTACGATTCTGAACAGGCTGACGAACGCGAAGTCGAAAGTGGCAGCGTACGCGTTCACGACGCTAACCGTTGTTCCGGGAATACTCCGTTACAACGGCGCTGACATTCAGATACTCGACCTGCCTGGAATCATCAGCGGCGCCTCGTCGGGAAAGGGTCGAGGGAGAAGGGTTCTCTCGGTAGCTCGGAACGCAGACCTTGCCATGCTGATCCTCGACGTTTTCCAGCCGGGTCAGCTCGACCTCTTGAAGCACGAGCTCAATGAGATGGGCATACGAGTCAACCAGAAGCCACCGGATGTCGTGATCACAAGGTCGAACAAGGGAGGGCTGGCCGTCACGTCGAGCGTCAAACTCACCAAGCTCTCCCTTGCAACTGTCAAGGGAATCGCCGATGCCTATGGCGTTAGCAACGGCAGCATTCTGATCCGTGAAGACATCAACGACGACCAACTTATCGACATATTGACCGGAAACAGAAGATACGTACCCGCGCTCGTCGTCCTCAACAAGGTAGACCTTGTCAACGAGCAGTATCTCGCGGCGGTGAAGAAACAGGTTGGAACCAGCTTCGTGCCCGTGTCTGCGGAGAAGGGGTTGAACATGGATGTGCTCGCGGACCGGTTATGGGAGACTCTGAATTTCATCCGTATCTATCTGAAGCGGCCTGATGGAGAGGCTGACTTCGAGAAGCCTCTCATCCTCCCCGCAGGCTCCAGTCTTAGAGATGTCTGCAAGAAGATCCACCCTCGATTCGTTGAAGGGGCCAAGTACGCGTTCGTAACCGGGTCCAGCGTAAAATTTGAAGGTCAGAGGGTCAGCCTAGACCACGTTCCCGCAGACAAGGACGTCGTGACGATAATGCGATAGCGCTAGGTTGGGCAGGTGGATGCCCATCGTCGGAGCTAGCGTCGGGTTCGATTCCATCACGACTTCTTATTCATATTGAACATCTATGGCGTGGACCAATTTCGTGACACTTAATATCAGAATTCTACGGGTCGTTCTGTCGACGAGAGTCTCAATCACTCTCTTCGCGCAGCCAGGCGGGTGCTCTCCAGAGAGCCTCAGAACACCGATTTCTCGAGCTTAGCAACTCAATAGTTCTATCGTCTTTTCTCCGCTTTCGAAGTGAATGGGTATTCAGATCATTTTGAAGTCTGTCTGTGGAATGTCCGCTCTGACTACGCTTCCACTACTGCCGTCAATAATTGCATTGAAGTTTTTCCCCTTGTACTCGTACTGTATGAACCAGAGTGGTGCGTGCAGGTAGGTCGGCTTCTCCACGTCGAATGTCGTGTCGAACTTTGTCACCTGGTCTACTTCCTGTTTCAGAAGGAATCGTTGGTTGTCTTCAACCTCGTCCTTTGCATGAGCAATTGCCTCAGAGCTGTCCAGTTCGCTGTTCAGAAAATTGGCCTGGGGTTCCACCTTCGTGAAGTCAAACGGTATCTTACCTTCAGAGGGAACCTTGTAGTCTCTCGTCGGAAACTCTGCGGCCTTTCGTCCCAGTACCAGCCAGTCGTAGTCGTTCTGGATCGTCCCCTTTCTCTGGGTTGGGGGAGAGATTCTTTCCAATAATCCCTCGTAGGTGCTGGTCGCGGTCAGGGGAACTAGCCAGAAAGGCAGGTATCTCAGCTCTAGCGTAGTGATCCGGCTCTTCTTCGCCAAGTCTCTAGGCTTCATGAACCCTGACCTCATCCATTCTTGGAGGTCCTGAGTTATTCTAGTGCTGTCAAGCTCGTTGAGTATGAGGCTGTGTTCCAGCTGGAATGGAGTGTTGGCTCCAACTACCGACGTGTAGCCGCAGTATCTGCATGTAGCTACAAGCTCCCCAGGGGAGAGCTTGAGGGGGGCTCCGCAGTTGGGGCACTCGATCTCTGAGACGATCCGGGACATGACGCGTTCTCTCCTCGTCCTAGGATAGAATTAAAGAAGGGCCGAATTAAGTTCTCTAGGATCAGGAATGGATCATGGCCGGACTAGGCGCTTTGAAGCGTACGATGAGCTTCACGATCATCCTAGTCTTCGCCATATTCCTCGGGCTGATCTTCGTTGTCTCCTTCTTCTTTTTGGACCCTTTTCAGGGGCTGGTTCTTGCCATCGTGGGTTCCGTTTTCATAATACTGTTCCAGTACGCTATAGGACCCGTCATTGTTAGAGCTACCAGCCGGCTCCACTATTTAGCCCCCGGCGAGAACCAGTGGCTGGAATCAAAGGTCGCCCAGCTAGCGTCACAGTCGAATATTCCCGTGCCTCGGATCGCGATATCGCCTGATCCAACGCCCAACGCTTTCGTCTTCGGTCGGACTAGTAAGGGCGCAACCCTGGCAGTTCATCAGGGACTGTTACAGCGTTTGAACGAGGATGAGATAGAAGGCGTGATCGGCCACGAGCTCGGCCATGTGAAGCATCGCGATTTTATCGTTGTCACTATGATCTCGGCGATTCCCCTTGTTGCGTATCTGATCGCCCGGGCTGTTCTCTGGGGAGGCTATGCCAGCGGTTCTAGCAGGCGTGGCTCCGGCAAGGACAATAGCGCTGGCGCGCTGATCATCATCGCAGTCGCGGCCTATCTTGTCTACATCTTGACAACTCTGCTAGCTCTCAGGCTTACGCGTCTCCGAGAGAGCTACGCGGACGCCTACTCCGCATTTCTAACCCAGAGACCGAGAGAGCTTGAGAGTGCGCTGACAAAGATCGCCTATGGCCTATCTATCGCGCCGGGCGAGCCTAATGGTGCCCGTGCCTTCTTCATCGAGGATCCTGCTCAGGCGAAACATGATGTGGCACGGATAATTGATCAGAAGTCGAAGTATGATCTTGACCATGACGGTGTCCTGAGCGAACGGGAGCTGGAGTTGGCTATGGAGGCCGACGCCAAGTCAAACTGGAGGAAGGCGGCTGAGCTGTTCATGACCCATCCGCCAACCTACAAGAGGATTCTCATGCTGAGGGAGATCGAGCAGGATATGAATACTGGAAACTTCCAGCAGTCAAACATCTACAAGCACGTCTGACTTGGGCCTTCGCCAGCCGTCCGAGTGCAATAGGACTATAAACAGGGAAGGTCCGAGATTTATCGAGTCTGCAATGAATCGTCTTCCTTGGGCGCCTCTTAACGCTGGCGTCTTCCTGATAATCTTCGGAGGACTGATCCTCGTCTCATTCTTCAACTTCGCCGGAATCAACCTTTTCACGGTCTTCCCTCTCATCTTCGCCGTTTTTGGAGCATGGCTCGTCGTCGAAGCCTTTGTCATCCCGCCCGCCGATGCATACGCGCCTCCCAAGATCATGATTGTCGGCTGGGGCGCACTCATCTCTGGTCTCGGTATTCTCTGGTACATTGGAGCGACAGCCGGGCCACTCTTGCCATTGGCGTTCGCGGTGATGCTGGTCATAGCTGGAATAGCCGCTGTAGGCTACAGCTTCGCGAAGGCTGGTCCAAGTACTCCAAAGACTTCCACGTCCTAGCCCGTGTTTGACGCAAAGGCCCGGTATGTCCGGAGCCTCTTCTCAAGGGTCCCGCTGGAATATGACATTCTTCTGGGCCTGCTATCTTTCGCTCAAGACCGGCGATGGCGGGGCTACGTTGTAGGACGAGCCAGACCGTCAGAAGGCGGGCGAGTTCTCGATGTGGCCACTGGGACTGGACTGTTGGCAGCTGATTTCGCCCGGACACTCTCCGGATACGGTTACGTTGTAGGTGTCGACCTTACTCTATCGATGCTGAAAACTGCTCGATGGCGGTTGAACTCGAAAGGACTGGGACACAGAGTGGACTGGGTGCTGGCCAGGGCTGAGAATCTTCCATTTCGCGACGAGAGTTTTGGTGGCGCATCCATCAGCCTTGCGCTCAGAAATGTTTCCGATGCTCAGAAAACTTTCGGAGAAATGACCAGAACTACTGGACTAGGAGGGACAGTGATATCACTGGACTTTGCCCGTCCGCCGAATCGTCTCTTCCAAATCTTCTACTACGACTATCTGCTCGGACTATTCCCACTCTTCGGCCGCATGGTCTCGGAGGACTGGGGACGAACATTATCCTATCTAGGACGGTCCATACTGCGTGCTCGAACCGGGAAACAGATCGCTGGCCTCCTGAGCCGGGAGGGACTGGCTGATGCAAGCTCGGTCCCGTTGACTGCTGGAATCGTCTGCGCCGTCTACGGAAAGAAGCGATAACGTCGAGCGCGCTTGCGAACCGGCTCAGAATATTACAAAATCACACGACCGGGACTGGCTAGGTGGATCCCGTGATCAATGAAATAACTCCGCTTGTAAAGAAGATCAGACCGAACGACAGAAGCACGAGCCCCGCTATAATATCGAGTAGCCATCGCGGGACCCGCATCAGATAATCATAGGATATCGCTGATACGATGATGAGCACGAGCAGGCTGACCCCGGCTCCGATCAGTGTCCACTGAAAATTGTATGCTCCAGCAGCCGCGAGCACGAGGCTTGCCTCGAACCCTTCGGTAAGAGTTATTGAAAGAACCGGTAAAGAGTTGGGGACTGAGAACGGGACCACCGAGAGCCTCGGGTCAGCGCCTTCTCGTCTCAAGTCCTTCTCGACGACCTCGCGCTCCATCCGCTCCATCTTTTCCCTGAACGACTTGTGCCTGATCGCATACTTGACAAAGCCGCGCAGGAACCGACTAGAGAAATAGAACAGAACAATGGAGGTTGCGAAATCAATGATGATGACCGGCAGAAGGAGGAAGACCTGTCGCACCGCGAGGAAAGTGACGATCGAACCAAGTCCTCCCATAACGACTCCGAAGAGAATATTGTTTCTGCCGAGCTGTTTGATAGTGGCAAGTGAGAGGATGGCGACCTCGCTTCCTTCGACGAGTATTGCCTTGAAGGCGAGAAGGAACGAACCGATTATGACAACCGTCGGATCAGTCAAGATTCCCTGAATTCCTATGTGCAAACGGTCCTGTTTGCCCGCGTGTCTTTAGAGTTTGTTAGAGTGGGCCTTCCCGGCTCCCTCTAGTCGTTTTTCCAGTTACCATCGGTCATAGTGCGTAAACTGTTCTAGAGGCTTCCGTCTTGGAGGTCCAAGTTTGACGGTAGGATATCCAAGATATACCAGACATGCTATCTTGACATGGTCAGGGATGCGGAGTATCTTCTTGACCTCGGGCTCGCCTCGGGTCGATGTGGACCCGTGGACAGTTAGGCATGTTCCCAGTCCCATCGCATGTGCGGCGAGCATTAGGTTCTGTACAGACGGCAAAATACTGGCATAGCGGACCTCTTCACTCTTGCTCACCCGGTTCAGGTCTATGCAGCAGTAGATTATCGCGGGAACCTTCTCAGTATTCCTCAGCATCTCGGTCGCGTCATCGTACACTTCCTTCATGCGGCCAGTCATTCTGGGTCCGCTGCTCAGCCTCTCCAGCCATGTCCTCAACATCGGTTCGGCGAGGCGAGCCTTCACTCTGGCGTCTCGAACAACCACGAACTCCCATGGTTGCGTATTGCTACCGGAAGCAGCTCTGGTTGCGGCTTTGAGTATCGAACGAATGATCTCATCTGACACGGGGTCCTGTCTGAACTTGCGAACTGATCTTAACGAGTTGATTCCGTGAAGCAGAGTCATCTCTTTCGACATGGCGCTCTGCCGCTGTAATTCTCAAGGTTAAAGGCTCGCGCCAACATGGAATAATCCCCGTTTGTCCAAAACGTCACCCGCTAGATTGAAGGTTGCAGTCGACCTGGACGGGGTCTTGGCAGAGTCGATGCTCGTCTGGTGCGACCGAGCTAACAAGGAATTCGGGACACACCTGAAAATGGAGGAGCTAGACAGCTGGTCCTCTTGGAAGAGATTCTCTATCTCCAAAGACGACTTCTACCGGCTCCTCGACCAGACTTGGATAGACTGGGAACAGATCCCGCCAACCGAGCCTGGACTCGCAGACAAGGTAGCGCGGATCGAGAAGTTTGGAGACATAGATATCGTAACCGGCCGTAGCAAGGGTACAGAAGCGGCCGCGAAGAGTTGGGTCGAGAACCAGAAAGTTCGATACCGCCATTTCGTCAGGGTCGCTGGTTGGCGAGACAAGATCCATCTCAACTATGACGTCTATATCGACGATGCTCCCGACTTGATGCCGCTCGTCTCGCACAACCCGACGGCTTGGGCCATTCTCTACGACCGGCCCTGGAATCGGGACGTGCCGCGCATGCGGAAGGTTCTCAAAGCCGAGAGGTGGAGGCAGATTCCAGGATTGTTGAAGAAGATACAGGAAGTCAGGATACAGAATGATGGTTCCAGGAAACCAGACTCTTATACGAGAACGTGACGCTGTCTAGAAATCGAGGGCATACTATTGAAAGGCGAATACCAGGCCCCGAACGAGCTAGTCTACACAAAGGAGCATGAGTGGCTCCGATTAGAGGGCGACAAATGTCGCATAGGCGTCACGGATTACGCCCAGGCCTCGCTCCACGAAATAGTATATGTTGACCTGCCCAAGGTAGGGGCGAAGGTGGCTCAGATGCAGAGCCTCGGAACCGTGGAGTCAGTCAAGGCCGTGGCCGACGTATACAGCCCCATCGCCGGTGTCGTCCTCGAAGTCAACAATGAGCTCTCCGACGCCCCCGAACTTGTCAACAAGAGTCCCTACGAGAAAGGATGGATCACCGTAATCCAGCCGGACGATCTGAAGAAGGATCTCCCCTCACTAATGAAGCCCGAAGCCTACCGGGACTTTGTGAAGAAGATCACCGAGAAGAAATAGCTGCCATTCTGCAATATGCGTCAACTGTTTGGTCTTCAACTCCGACCACTCTCAGGCTTCTCGAATCTGAACGCACTTTTGGGCACCTAGGAAGTTTATTTCTCAGAAGTACAATGCAATAGACCCTCAACCATCGGGGATCTCGCAGTGCAAGAAGCATTCACTCTACTCTCACCGCCCTTGAAGGGTCTTCTGCAAGAGACTGGGATCTCCGCCCCAACCCCTCCTCAGGCAGAGGCGATTCCCTTCATCGTTCAAGGCGAGAATGTCTTAGTCATCGCGCCAACTGGATCAGGGAAGACAGAGGCTGCTCTCCTACCACTCATAGACAAGATGGTCCAGGACGGGAATCGACAAGGAATCTCGCTGCTCTACATCACTCCCCTCAGAGCACTAAACCGCGATCTCCTCAAACGACTCCAGGTCTGGTCAGCTAAACTAGGCTTCACGGTCGAGGTCAGGCATGGTGACACTCCTGCGGTTGATCGCCGGAGAATGGCCGGGAGACCCCCGGATCTTCTGATAACTACTCCGGAAACACTGCAGGCAATCCTTCCTGGAAGGAGGATGAGACAGCACCTTCGGCATGTCAAGGCAGTAGTGGTCGACGAGGTTCACGAACTGGCGGGAGATCGTCGCGGCGTCCAGCTGACAGTTGGGCTAGAACGACTGAGAGAAGCGCGTCCGGAAGGGTTCCAGAGAGTGGGACTCTCGGCGACCGTTGGGAATCCCGAAGAGATTTCTCGATTTCTCGGCGGCTCTGAGCCGGTCAGGATTGTTCAGATTCCTCTTGGCAAAGATACACGGTACAAGATCGAGTATCCGCCCCCCGGTGAGGAGGATCAGGAACTCGCTCGACGCCTCTACACGGCCCCTGAGGCTGCCGCACGACTGGCCTTGGTATCTGATCTTGTCGAGGCGCACGATTCGACTCTGATCTTCGTCAACAGCCGGGTCAACGCTGAGATGCTCGGCTCGAAGTTCAACATGATGGACCAGAAGATAATGGTCCACCATGGCTCGTTGCCCAAAGAAGAGCGGGTCCGGGCTGAGGAAGCCTTCAAGGCCCGCCAGATCAAGGGACTAGTCTGCACGAGCACCCTAGAGCTGGGCATCGACATCGGCTCCGTCGACCTCGTCGTCCAGTACATGTCCCCGCGGCAGGTAAACAGCCTCGTCCAGCGAGTAGGGAGATCCGGACACAGTCTGACCAGGACCTCACAGGGAGTTCTAGTATCTGTTTCGACAGAGGATCTCTTGGAGTCGATAGGAGTCATCGAACTAGCCAAGGAGGGCCGGCTCGAGCCAACAATCATCCACCACGGGGCGCTCGATGTCCTCGCGCATCAGATCGCCGGCCTATTGATGGACTCTGAAGGCAGCGTCTCCTTCACACACATCAAGCAGGTCCTGTCGAGAGCGTTTCCCTACTCTAGGCTTGAGGATGCTGAGCTGGAGAAGGTTGTCGAGTTCATGCGGAAGATGGGCTACCTCAAACGAGACGATCAGCATCTCTACCGGACTTCTCGGACGAGACTGTACTACTACGAGAACCTCAGCATGATTCCGGACGAGCGGCGCTATCCCGTGATTGATCTAACCAACCAGCAGTCGGTGGGGATACTCGGCGAAGAGTTCATGCTAACAATGGCTCATGTCGGCCTCAACTTCATCGTCAAGGGACGGGTCTGGCAGATGAAACAGATCACCGACGATGGGAAAGTGTACGTCCTACCCGTGAACGATCCTACCGCGGCCATTCCCGGATGGGATGGCCAAATACTCCCGGTGCCGGGCACTCTTGCCGTCCGAGTTGGCGAATACCGGAAACAGATCGATAGGTTGTTGGACGAACACAAGGCCCGCGCTCCTGTTGTCGAGAAGTTCTCGCGAATATGGCCTGCGGACCCGTATGGAGTACGCAGGGTCGTTGAAGAGATAGAAACCCACAGAGCCACAGGCGCACCAGTCCCGACCAACGATCGGGTCCTGATCGAAGGATTCGACCGCTACATCATAATTCACACCCACTTCGGAGACGTCCTCAACTTCACCCTAGGCGAGGTGATCGAGGAGCTCTTCCGACGCCAAGGCCTCGTGCGAATGTGGTGGTGGGACTCTTACCGGATACTGTACGAGATGACGGCGGACACGGCAGACCTGGATCTTGAAGATCTCTTCCTAAAACAGGTCTTCGGGGTTGACGAGCCAGTCCTGGGAGGCGCCTGTCACGGTGTCTTGCACCGACACTTTCCCTGGGAACTGCAGATGAAGCAGATCGCTGAGAGGTTTGGAGCATTGAGCCGTGGACGACTCATGTATGGTGGCGCAATGAAAGAGCTACAGGTCCGTTTCCGGCTGACCCCAATCTACGACGAGACCATTCGCGAGGCGCAAGTCGAACGGGCCGACTTTGAAGGAGTCAAGAAGATCTTCAAGCAGATCAAAGAACAGAATATGGAAGTCAGATTCTTCCGATCAAGAGACAAGCCGACACCACTAGCTTATCACATCCTCTACCGCCATGTTGACATTCCAGAGCTGATTGCTCCGGAGAATTTTGCAGCCGACAATATGGCGCGGCTGCGGATCTCGATTGAAGGACGAGCCATCGACCTGCTCTGCTTCGAATGCGGGAGTCTCGCCACCGACATCACGATCGCCGATCTACCCGCTAATCCTTCCTGTCCGAAGTGTAGCTCCAAACTTCTAGCGCCTGTCTTCTGGTCTAGTGGTTATGTGGCAGGCGTTCTCCACAAAAAGCGAAACAAGCAAGCACTGGACGAGAATGAGCAGAAGGCGTTGACTAGGGCGCGCCGTTCAGGCGATCTGGTCATTGCATATGGGAAGAGGGCTGTTATCGCACAGTCTGTTTACGGGATTGGTCCTCAGACAGCCAGCAGGGTCTTATCGAAGATGCATGAGAGCGATGATGAATTCTACAGGGACCTCTTAGAGGCCAAGCTACAATTCATAACAACAAGACCTTACTGGAACAATTGAATTCTGTTGCCTAGGGTCAGCGTGCTATTTTTGCGATAATCTGAGACGGTCTCTTGCTTCTTAGCCTCTCCGATCTAGGAATCCTATTCGTGTCCCTTCTGAACAGAAACTCAACCTTCCAGCCCGACTGAGAGTTACCAGCCAGTTTCTGTTTGATGATTTTTCCCAGTCCACGATCTATCTCGAAACCCCAGCTGCTACGCCCGAGTTCCTGGGCAACCTTCATGGTGGTTCCTGATCCGAGGAACGGGTCCAGAACTGTTTCGCCGTGAAAGCTGAAGAGTCTGATTAGCCGTTTCGGAATCTCTTCCGGGAATGCTGCTACGCCCTTCTCCAAACGCTGGCCCATAGGCAGAACGTTTGTAATGTTCCACACAGTCAGAGCCCACCCCTCACCATTGTAGGCGTCTATCGGAATTCTCGACTTCTCGAGCTCCTTTGCAGGGAGCCCTCGTAAGTATGAGTAGTCGAACTTCCCCTTCTGGAAGACGAGAATGCTTTCCTGAATATTGTCCGGATAATAGTACATCGGATAGGGGTGCTGAATTACGACCCCGCTACGACGGCTTATTCGTACGTATCCTTTCGGTTTGACCCATACGATCCTGTCTCTGTATCGAAAACCTGCATCGAGCATCAGCCTCGTAACATCAGCAACAACGGGATACTTCTGACCCTTCACTAGCATATCGTCAGTGACGAAGCATGCTACCCGCCCAGGGGCCATCACACGATACAGATCTTTGGACAGATCTCGAACAAGTTGGAGGAACTCCTCGTATGTCTCGAAGAGGTCGGGATAGTCGAAAGGTGCATTGTAGTATGGTGGGCTCGTGACCATCAGGTGGATCGTGCCATCAGGGATTTCCTTCATAGTCTTGCAGTCGCCGAAGACAACCCGATGGAATGGTTTCAATCGAGAACGATGAGCCGATGTGGAGTTCCACTTTAAAGATTGATGACTTGTC
>Ga0209761_1000459_pt1 | contig 24740 bp, 28 predicted proteins | sample GraSoi013_1_40cm_4_FD_185818 | JGI IMG/M metagenome (GOLD analysis project Ga0209761, IMG submission 185818) | Grasslands soil microbial communities from the Angelo Coastal Reserve, California, USA - Sample 09_25_2013_1_40cm (SPAdes) (version 2) | ecosystem: Environmental > Terrestrial > Soil >...
GCATCGAGTCGCGGTCCTCCGGCACGATCGAGAGCAGATGCGTCACGTCCCAACCCCGTTGCATCGCGACGTACGTCGCGTAGGTGGAGTCCTTGCCTCCGGAGAACAGGCTGGCCACGCGCACGCGCGTCGCAGGCCCATGGAGGGGAAAAGGCTTCGGGACCCGATGTTAACCTTGTTTAAGGTTAACCGGGCGATCAACCTTCGCGAACCATTTATGGCCTTCTCGCGGATTCCACCGCGTGCGCCTCGACGAGATGACCTCCGAGGAGTTCGCGGCGATCGCGAAGAAGGATCCCGTGGTCATCGTCCCGGTCGGCGCGCTCGAGGAACACGGTCGACACCTCCCGCTCGGCGCGGATATGATTCAACCGCTCCACGTGATGGACGAGGTCGCCCTGCGCACGAACGCCTATGTCGCCCCTGCGATTCCGTACGGCGTCTGCACGACGACGAGGCCGTATCCGGGGACCGTCAGCGTCTCCGTCGACGCGCTCAAGGCCTTCGTGCGGGATATCCTCGCCGATTTCGTCCGCAACGGCGTGCGACGCGTGATGATCTTGAGCGGTCATGCCGGGCGAGAGCACATGATGGCGTTGCGGGCGGCCGCGCAGGAGGTCGTCGACGAAGGGACCGGACTCAAGGCGACCGTCCTGTCGGACTACGACATCATCTACGCCTCGCAAGGCATCCTACCGGAGGGCGACGGCCACGCGGGCGCGGGGGAGACGTCCCGGATCCTGACGGCGCGCCCGGATCTCGTGAAGGGCAAGAGTCCGGCCGGGAAGAATGAGATCCCTCCATACGCGGTCGTGGACGACCCGCGGAAGTACTGGTCCGGCGTCACCGGGGATCCGTCGAAGGCCTCGACGGCCTTGGGACAGAAGCTCGATGATCTCGTGATCGGGGAGCTGGTGAAGCTCGTCGAGGAACTGCGCCGGAGGGCCTGACATGGCATCCCGAGACGAGTTGAAGCGGGACGCCGCGGAGGCCGCCCTCGCCTATGTCAAGCCAGGGATGGTCCTCGGTCTGGGCACCGGATCGACGGCGCGGCACTTCCTCGCGGGCGTCGCCCGGCTCGTGGCCAGCGGCCTGGACATCAAAGGCGTGCCGACGTCTCTCGCGACCGCGGAGGAGGCGAAGCGGCTCGGGATTCCGCTAACGTCCCTGGAGGAGAGCTTCTGGCTCGACCTGACGGTGGACGGCGCGGACGAGGTCGACCCGAAGCTCGACCTGATTAAAGGGATGGGCGGCGCCCTGTTCCGCGAAAAGATCGTGGCCGCGGCATCGAAGAAGTTCGTCGTGATCGTGGACGACTCGAAGCTCGTCCGTCGCCTCGGCACGAAGACGCCGTTGCCGGTCGAGGTCCATCCGTTCGGCTGGAAGAACGCCGCCGCGGCGCTCGAGGCGCTCGGCGCCAAGATCGAATTACGGAAGAACGGCGACGAGCCATTCCGAACCGACAACGGGAACCACATCCTCGATGCGCATTTCGGCGCGATCCGGGGGCCCGCGAAACTCGCGGGCCGGATCTCGAGTATCCCCGGCGTCGTCGGCCACGGACTGTTCCTGAAGATGGCCCAGGCCGTCCTGGTGGCGTCCCAGATGGGCGTCCGCACGCTCGAGCCTACGCGAACGATTTGAGCTTCTTGCGGTTCGCCTCGATCCGATCGATCTTCGCCTGTTCTTCCCGGTCGATTTGGGCGAGGATGTCGGCCCACGGGACACTGAGCCGGTACGAATGGACGGGTCGGCCTTTGCCTTCCTTCTTGATGTCCCTCTTTTCGACCCACTTCCGACGCCGGAGTTCCTGCATCGCGATGCTGACTTCCGGTTGACGCAGGCCGGTGGCCTTCTCGATTTCGACGGACGTCGTCTCGTCGCGCTTCGAAAGGAATACCAGGGTCTTCGCGATGTTCCTCGACAAGCCGGTCTCGATCAGCAGGTCCACCAACGTTTCGTCCCTCCGACTGAGGCGGACCTCCCGGCTCGTTGGAATTCCCCGCCATTTATTAATTTAGCAATATATATTTGTTGCGATGCAACCGGCGAACTCGCGTCGCGGAGCGGCGGATCGTGATGTTCGGGGACCGCGATGGACCGATTCTCGCCGGCCATCGAGGCCATTTCCCGGAGATGGACTCGGCCACCCAGGAACCCTCAAATAGCAGTTCTCCTCTGTATCGACGCTCGGTCGCCCCTCCATGAAGATGCCCCAGCGTATCCGCGGTTACTGTCCGTTCTGCAACAAGCACGTCGAGCTCGAGGTCGAGCGGGTGAAGAACCGCCCGCGGTCCGAGCTCCGGGCGGGCCAGCGGCGGTTCCGGCGGGTCACGGCCGGGTACGGCGGCTTCCCTCGCCCGAAGCCTGAGGGTCGCGAGAAGCCGACCAAAAAGATCCATCTCCGCTTCCGCTGCCGCGAATGCAAGAAAGCCCACCAGCGGCCCGGCATCCGCGCGAAGAAGTTCGAGCTCGTGGAGGTGCACAAGTGATCCCGAAGCCCACGAGCCGGTTCCTCCGGGTCAAGTGCGAGGATTGCGGCAACGAGCAGATCGTCTTCGACCGCGCCGCGAGCACCGTGTTGTGCCAGGTCTGCGGCGCCACCGTCGCGAAGTCGACGGGCGGGAAGGCCGTGGTCCGAGGCGAGATCCTGGGGGTCCTCGAGTAATGGCCGAGGCGAAGACGGCCCGGCAGGCGTACGAATGGCCCGACGAGGGCGAACTCGTCGTCTGCACCGTGGCGAACGTGAAGAACTTCGGGGCCTTCGTCACCCTGGACGAGTACGAGAACAAGGAAGGCTTCATCCACATCGCCGAGGTCAGCTCGGGCTGGATCAAGTACATCCGGGACTACGTGCGCGAGGGCCAGAAGGTCGTCTGCAAGGTCCTGAAGGTCGACCCGGAGAAGGGCCACATCGACCTCTCGCTGAAGGCGGTCAACGAGCACCAGCGCCGCGAGAAGATCCAGGAATGGAAGAACGAGCAGAAGGCGGAGAACCTCCTGGGCATCGTCGCGACGCGCCTCGGCAAGACCGTGGAAGCGTGCTGGGAGGAGTTCGGGTACGCCCTCCTCGACTCGTTCGGCTCGCTGTACCGCGCGTTCGAGGAGAGCGTGATGGAAGAGCACGCCCTCGAGGACGAAGGCTTCAAAGGCCCGTGGGTCAAGACGTTCGTCGAGGTCGCCCGGGAGAACATCGTCCCGCCGCACGTCACGATCGACGGCTACGTCGAGGCGATGGACTTCTGTCCCGACGGCGCCGTGCACATCCGCGAGGCGCTCACGAAGGCCGTCCAGGAGGACGATGGCGTCACGGTCAAGGTGCAGTACATCGGGGCGCCGCGATATCGGCTCGTCGTGCGCGCGCCGGACTACAAGACCGCGGAAGAGGAGATCGAGAAGGCGGCGAATCGCGTCATCAAGGCGCTGACCGCGAAGGGCGGCGAGGCGAAGTTCCATCGGAAGGACTGAGGCGATGCGATCCGTCCTGAAGAAGTGCGGGGCCTGCGGTCGGTACACCCTCAAGGATGTCTGTCCGGCGTGCGGCCACGCCGCCGGAAATCCGATGCCGCCGCGATATTCCCCGGAGGACCGCTACGGCGCGTACAGGCGCAAACTTAAGCGGGCCCATGAATTGGAGAGATGAGACACCATGGACAACATCGTGATCCGGTACCTCGACCATCCGAAGCTCGAAGACCCAATCTTCATCGAGGGCCTCCCCGGCATCGGGAACGTCGGCAAGCTCGCCGCGGAGCATCTGAAGGACGAGCTCAAGGGCGTCAAGTTCGCCGAGATCTTCTCGAAGTACTTCCCGCCGCAGGTCCTCGTCCAGGACGACGGGCAGGTGAAGCTCGTGAACAACGAGATGCACTACGTCAAGCGGAACAACGGGACGGACTTGATCCTCCTCACGGGGGACTACCAGGGGCTCACGCCGGAAGGGCAGTACGAGCTGAGCGATTTCATCTTGAAGGAGCTGAAGAAGCTCGGCGTGCGCCGCGTCTTCACCCTCGGCGGCTACGGCATGGGTCGCATGGTGACGAAGCCGCGGGTCCTCGGGGCCGCGACGGGCCTGGAGCTCGTAAAGGAGATGGAGAAGTACGGCGTCGTGTTCTCTCGGGGCGAGCCCGGGGCCGGGATCGTCGGGGCGAGCGGTCTGCTGCTGGGCCTCGGCCGACTGTACGACATGAACGCGGTCTGCCTCATGGGCGAGACGTCCGGCTACTTCGTCGACCCGAAATCGGCGCAGGCGGTGCTCGAGGTCCTCACGAAATACCTCGGGCTCGAGATCTCCTTCAGCGAATTGGAGACGAAGGCAAAGCAGATCGACCAGATCACGTCGAAGCTGAAGGACATCGAGGCCGCGCCGGAGACGCCGGACAAGCGCGAAGACCTCGGGTACATTGGCTGAGCTAAGCGCGAAATCTCTATACGCCCGACGCGGCCTTATCCTGGCCACAGGGATGGGCGACGACGAGACGCGCAAGGCCTTTCTGAAGGGCTTCGAAGATGGCCTCAAGGCCGCGTGGCGGGAGATTGCCTCCCTGATGACGCGCGGGTATTCATCGACGGAGCTCATGGTGTTCGCGAAGTCCAAGATGGCGGTCCTGTACCGCGACGTCGAGGCGATGGAGGCCCGGCTGATCGACGAAGAGGGCATCCCGGTCGTGGGAGGCGGCGAGATGACTGCGAGGAAAGACCTCCGCCGACGGGGCGCGTACCTCGTGCGGGAGCCAAAAGCCGAGCGCGTGTTCGAGTTGTTTGTGGACCTCTTGCGGGCCGAGGCGCGCGGCCTGTGCATCACCCGGATCCATCCCGATGACGCGCGGTCTCGCTACGGCATCGAGGACGCGGGCTTCATTTGGCTCTCGAAGTCCTCGGGTCAAAAGGGAAAGGACATGGCGACCGCGGAACCCACGGCCCTCGTCGACATCGCATCCGCGATCTCTGAGTTTGCGGCGGACGGCGGGAACGCCGCGGTCTTGCTCGAGGGTCTCGAATATCTGATTTCTCAGAATGGCTTTCCGTCGGTGATGCGGTTCCTCCAGAAGGTCAACGAGAAGATCGTGCTCAACGACTCCTACCTCCTGATCTCAGCCAACCCCGCCGCGATGAAGCCGCAGGAGTACACGCTCCTCGCGAAAGAAGTCGCGGGTGAGGTCTGACGAATCAGCGGATCGACACAGCCGCGGCCTTTGTGGTCTTCCGACGTGCGACGCGCTCCGATTGCATCAGGGAGAGGAGCATGAGTACGGTCAGCACTTCGACGACTTTCGAGATGACGCCGAGCGCGTCGAGATCCTCGATGTATCCGATCGGCCACACGGAAACGGTCCGCGTCACCACGTACGCCGCGATCAGGAACGCGGTGATCCCGAGCCATGCCACATTCAGATTGCTTCGGGTGTACGGGATGAGGAACGCGGCTGCGAGCTGGAGACCCGCGAACACGCCGAAGAACGCCGCGGGGAACGCTTCCCCCAGGTGATCGTTGAGAGCGTACAGATGGAGCGACCCGTCCGCGAGGAAGAGGAACGAGATCAGGTACCGCTTGGCCATCTCGCCGTCGCTCAGGATCTCCGGGAAATTATCGTAGGCGACGCCGATCGTCGCGAAGGCCACGCCGAACATCGTGAGGAAGATTCGGAGCTGAAGCGTTCCCGCGCCGTGACCGCCCGTGACCGTGCTGAGCTCGAAGACGCCGAGCAGGTCCGCCAACCAACCGACGACGATGACAAGGAACCCGCACACGAAGAACGCCAGTTCCGTGATCGTCGGCTTCTCGCGGCGCATTCGCGGCCGCCGAAGGTGGGTGCGTCGAAGAAGTTTCCGGTTTTGCATCTCCGATGGGTCTCGTTTCCAAAAGCATTTATGGACCACGAGACTAACCCGGCCTTCCGCTCCCGTAGTCTAGTCCGGTTAAGGATCGGGGCCTTTCGAGCCTCAGACGCGGGTTCGAATCCCGCCGGGAGCATGCTATTTCTTAACACGCCTCTACGTCCAGAAGGTGGTTCTGAGGATCTTCGCCGGGACCTCGAGCCTATCCCGGGGAGCTTCGGCGCCGACCTTCTCGTCTCGCGGGCGGGGCTCGCCGCGGAAGAGATGCCGGTCCCGTGTAACAGCGTTCCCGTCGCCGAAGCCGGATTCGCCTCGACACATTTCAGAGGGAAGTCCACCCACCGTCGACGGACAGTGCCGCTCCGGTCATGAAGGGCACCTCGTCACTCGCGAGGAAAAGGATCGCCCTCGCAATCTCTTCCGGTTTTGCAGCCCGTTCCTGTGGAACGGACGCGACGAGGCGCCGGTGGTATTCTTTGTGGCCGAGCCCCGACGCCTGCGCGTCCCGATCGAGCATCGGGGTCTCCACGTTACCCGGGCAGATCGCATTCGCGCGAATCCGGTCTTTCGCGTGGTCGACCGCAAGGACGCGGGTGAAGAGGACCATCCCGCCCTTCGAGGCACAGTAGGCGGACGACAGGGGCGTCGCGACAAGGCCTGAGTCGGACGCCACGTTCACGATGTTCCCTCGCTTCCGCCGGATCATCCCGGGAAGGGCATACTTCGTGCAAAGAAACGCTCCCTTTAGGTTGATGTCGAGGACCGAATCCCACTCCCGCTCAGTCAGGTCTGCCGTCGACTTCTCCACGTAGATCCCCGCGTTATTCACGAGCACGTCGAGCGGGCCGAACGTCTTCTCCGTTCGTACGATGAAACGCCTCGCATCCGCGGCCTTTGAAACGTCTCCCCGCAACCCGAGAATCCGGCCGGGCGAACCCAGCCGGCGAACGGCTCGGCCGAGCCTGGCGGCGTTCCGGCCCGTGACGGCGACCTTCGCACCCTCCTCGAGGAAGGCACGGGCGGTCGCAAAGCCGATTCCGGACGAACCGCCCGTGATGAGCACGACATGCTTTTCGAATCGGTTCATTGCCCGGATAACGAGTCTACCGGTTTATCCTTCCTCCGGGCGAGGAGTCTCCGAATCCGTTTTCCCGCGATTCGCGTTCCGCGTCGCGTGACGGGGACGAACCGCGCGCGGTTTCGGGGATATGCCCTCGTCCTCTTCGGCGCCGTACTCTTCGGCGTCGCGGCGTCCCTCAGCAAGCTCTTGCTCAACATGGGCCTCGCCCCCGTCGAATTGAGTTTCTACACCCAGCTCATCGCCGGCCTTCTGTTCCTCCCATCCGTCCGATGGCGCATGTTCGTCCGGAGAGATTGGCGGATCCTCCTGTTCCTCGGGAGCGTCGGAGGCGCCGTCGCACCGATCCTCTTCTACATGGGGATCGCTCGGACGACCGCTGCGAACGCGGCGATGCTCCAGAACGGGGAGCCCCTCTTCACGATCGGGTTCGCCTATCTCCTCCTCGGGGAGCGGGTCCGCCGTCGCGGCTACGCCATGATTGCCGCCATCGCCGCGGGCGCCTTCGTCGTCGCGACGAACCTGGAATTCTCGGACGCCGCCTTCGCACCATTCCTCGCGGGAAACCTCTTGCTGCTCGGCGCATCCGCCTTCTGGGGACTCGACAACACCGCGAGCGCCGTCATTACGCGGCGGGTCAGCATCCCTGCGGTGCTCGGCGTCCGGTTGCTGCTCGGTTGTGTCTTCCTGACGCCCGTCATCGTGGCCACGAACACGTCTCTTGCCGTCCCGACGGACGCGATCCCGCTCCTCGTCGGATACTCGGTCCTGACGATCGTCGTCTACGCGACCGCGCTCTACTACGCCTTCCGAACGATTGGCCCCCTCCGATCCGGAGCGGTCCTCTCGACGTCGGCCTTGTGGGGCGTCCTGTTCGCCGTCCTCCTGTTCCCAACCCAACTCCCGAGTGGGACACAGCTGGCGGGCGGCGCGGTGATGGTCCTCGCCCTCATTGGGTTGTACTTGCTCGGGGAGCCGCGTTCTGCGGAGGGGTCGCCGACATCTGAGGCGTTGAGTGCTTCCGCGCGAGATGGTCCGCGATCGCCGTGACGCGGAGGAAAGGAGAGGCAGCCTGCTTCACGATTCGGGCTTCCATCGAGGGAAGGACCTTGCAGCGCCTTCACGGCGAGCGAAATCAAGGTCGCAGGAGAGTTAGCCCGGGCCCTATTCGGCGCGACGTTTGTGATCGGTCTTTCGGGGCGGTGGGCTAACGCCCGGCCCACCGCGAGAAACCCTGGGCGCCGACCTTGGTGCGTCGCCCGTTTCGCGTGATGTAAGAGCTTCGAGGATCGTTGCGGACGGCACGAAGAAGAGGCTTCCGGTCACTGCGCGGCTGAAGTCGAGGAGTCGGTCGTAATTGCCTGGCGGCCGGCCGATGAACATGTTCTCCAGCATCCGTTCGATTGTGCGAGGGGAACGGCTGTAACCTATGAAGTAGGTGCCGAACTCGCCTTGGGCTGAATGACCGAAGGGCATGTTATCCCGCAGGATCTTGATCTCCCTGCCTTCATCCTCAATCTTCGTCAGCGCATTGTGGGCGAAGCTCGGCTTGACGGAGTCGTCCAGCTCGATGTCGGTCAGCTTCCTCCGGCCGACGATGCGCTCCTGCTCTTCGGTAGGCAGCGCGTTCCAAGCGGCGAGATCATGGAGGTACTTCTGCACGATGACGTAGCTGCCGCCGGCGAATGCGGGATCCTCCTCGCCGATGAGCGTGGCTTCGATGGCCTCCTGCCCCTTGGGATTCTCCGTCCCATCGACGAAGCCGATGAGGTCGCGGCTGTCGAAGTAACGGAACCCATGTACCTCGTCCACCGGGGCGACGGCGGCTCCAAGCCGGGCCGTAATTTGCGTCGCGAGCTCGAAGCACAGGTCCATTCGACTCGCTCGCATGTGGAAAAGGATGTCGCCCGGAGTGGAGACCGCATGGCGCTCCCCTGCCTGGAGTTCGCGAAACGCTCGCAGCTCGGCGGGACGCGGCGCTCCGAAGAGTCGGTCCCACGCAGCGGAGCCAAACGCCACCACGCAGGAGAGACTCCCGTCCAGCTCACGAAATCCGACCGAACGCACGAGGGCGGCCATGTCTCCGCAGCACGATCGGATGGTGCGCCGATTCTCGTCGCCTGGAATCATCGTCACCACCAGAAAAATCGCGGCCCGGGTCAGTGGCGCTACGACCGGTTGCGGGATTGCACCAGCACCGTCTAACGCCTTAGGCGCCGTCATGAGCGTCGTTCTTCCGGCGAGAAACGCCTTACGTGATTTTGGGCGAGTCCGGGATGGCGGCACACGGGTCGCACGGTCCTGCGTCGCGGAATGCGTTGTCATGAAATAGCCTTGTGCCCAGCGACTGTCATTCAAACGGTCGTTCCAGGATCACGTTTAGCCGTTGGCCCAAGCTCTCACCAATGCTTCGACCACCACCCGGATCCGGTCCGACCAAAACCCTATATGTCGCCGAAGCCGTGACGAGGCGAGCAAACGAGGAGGTCTACGCTTACTTCACGCCCGGCGATGAAGGTCAAATGGTAAGATGAAAGAGTCCACGACGAAAAACCAAAAAGTCTCGCCACTGAAGCCCGGCACCAAGGCGCCAAGCTTCACCCTCAAGACGACGCCGGATCAGCATGTCTCGCTCAGAGATTTTCTGGGTAGGCCCGTGGTGCTTTGCTTCTATCCCGCGGATTGGAGCCCCGTCTGCAGCGACCAACTGGGACTCTATGCGCAGCTGATGTCCGAATTCAGGAAGTTCGACGCCGAACTCCTCGGAGTCTCCGTAGACGGAGTCTGGAGTCATCTGGCGTTTTCAAAGGATCGCAACCTGAACTTCCCCCTTCTCTCCGACTTCGACCCGAAGGGGGCCATCTCCCGAACGTACGGGGTCTTCGCCGAACGCAACGGCGAATCGGCGCGGGCGCTCTTCGTGATTGATCCGAAGGGGATCATCCGTTGGAGTTACCTCTCACCGGACGGTGTCAATCCGGGGGCTGACGGAATCCTTTCCGCGCTGGAGAATCTCAAATCACACGATTGAGGCGAGTGATCATTACGCCCCAGAATTACCAACCGCCCCGACTGACCCTGCCCGTCGCAGAATGGGACCATGTGGAGGGACCGTCCAATGCTCGAATGGTGCTCGTCGAGTACGGGGACTACCAGTGTCCCTACTGTGGGGCGGCCTACCCGATCGTGAAGAAGGTTCAGAAGGAACTCGGAACGAGGCTCCGGTTCGTTTTCCGAAACTTCCCCATTACCACCTCCCACCCGCAAGCGGAGTGGGCCGCGGAAACCGCCGAGGCGGCCGCCGTCCAAGGGAGGTTCTGGGAGATGCATGATTTTCTCTACGAGAATCAAGCGTCCCTCAGCGACCATGGATTCTTCGCCAACTACGCGAGAAAACTCAAACTGGACGTGAAGAGGCTCGAGCAAGAGGTTGCTCAGCATGTCCATCTGGGGAGAGTTCGAGAAGACTTCATGGGTGGCGTCAAGAGCGGTGTCAACGGGACGCCGACGTTCTTCATTGGTGGCGCGAGATACGATGGCTATCCCGGACTTGGTCCCTTGATCGCGGCGCTCGAAACGGCCGAGAAGGGCTGACCGCAACTCGGCCGATAGCTGGACGCGTGTGAGTCGGCACCCCGCTCCGTGCACTTGCCCTCATTGCAAAGCCATAAATCCAGCCCTCACTTGGTGCTTAGCTATGCCCATGATTGACGTGTATGCACCGGCAGACCTTTTCCCGGCCGGGACCGACGGTCTACTTGGCAAGGAGCTTACGATGGCCGTTCTCCGCGCGGAAGGTGTGGCAACTCCCGGCCCCTTCCACCTGAACAACACCGCCGCGTTCATCCACCGAATGGACCCGCGCGCGGTTCACACCGCGGCGACCAACTCTGCACGGACTGTCCGTGTCCAGGTCATCACGCCTCCAGCGGCGTTGACCCGCGAAGGTCAGAAGCAACTCGTCAAAGAGATCACCGAGATCGTGACCAAGGTCTCCAGCGACCCGACCCAAGCCAGTCGCACTTGGGTGATACTTACCGAGGCAGCCGAGGGCGGTTGGGGGCTCGCAGGCACGGCCTTTGGCCGCGAGGAGTTCGCGGCGCTCGCCGCCAGGGCGGCTGCGGCGCGCGCGAAGTAAGCCTACAATCGGTGCAGGAGTCCAAGTTCTCCGATGCCTGACGTCGGCCTGAATCATCGCCGTCGCCCCGCGCAAGAGAGGCTTGGGCTCGAACGCGTGCTCGGAGCCGACGCGGTCTGCCGGGATCACGCCGCGAAAGGGCCTCTAGGGGCGAGAACGGGACGGTCCTAATCGGGTTATTTGAAACCGTGGTTTAGCGTACGCGACTTCATACAAGTGAGGATCACGCGCTGACCCTACGTTCCGGGAACCGGACGTAAGTGCGGATCCGAGGCCCAACCTTCGAACTTTCCACTGGCATATCTCTTGATGGGCTCGCCCGGTTTGCTGGCCAATGGGCCGACTTCCCGCCGGGAGCACTCCCTACGGCGCCCACTTGGTTCCATGTATATAGTCCCCAGACTCCATCGTTCTCTTGAGGGTGCAAGTGAGAAGGGAGCACCGCCACCACCACCGATTGTTAAACGGCCCGAAGGTCCGAAACTCGGTCCGAGACCTACGAGCAGTCAGCACGGGGCGCAACTATACGCGCTCGTTGGGCCGCAGGTGTTGGTGGCGCGGTGACGACACCGCGGGCTGCGTAGGTTCCGTGGGACTCATCGGGAGCGGCGCACCGCAGTAGAGCCAGGACTGCGATTGGTCTTTGTTTAGGGTATCGCATCGGGAGCGCAGACCTGGGACATCAACGCACCGCGGCCCCGCAACGGAAGGGCCTGACAAAGAACTTTGGGTGAGCCGGGGAGCCAGAAATTCAACAAGGAATCGGAAAAGCGCCGGCCAACGGAAGCGCCCCCAGGGCGGGAACTTCAGGCGCGCCTACGATCCCAAAAAGATGCCGATTTCCACATTTGTGAAGATGTTTGTATCGCCCATCGGCCTGCCGGGGCTGTTGCGTCCGTCCGTCCAGACTGGGTAAATCACCTGGCTGGAGGCGGCGAGGCCGTTGTAGTCTCCGATGAAGCAGCCGCAGTCGAAGAACGACTCGCTTCCGTCCCAAGGCTGGGTGCTGATGTCGAAGTTCGTCCACGTCGCGCCGTCGTCCGCCGAGAAGGCCTGGAATGTCTCAATGAGTCGGTTGTCGGGATCGTTGCGGTTGTCGAACCAGATGGCGTGGAGCCGACCGCGCTCGTCCGCCGCGATCCAGGGGAAGAACTGATCGTTCGGAGCGGGGCTCCCCGTGGCGGTGATGGAAATCGTCTTCGCATCAGACCATGTCCGGCCGTAGTCCCGGGATCGCTGGTAGGAAATGTCCGCGCCCGAAGTGGCGCGGTTGACGTTGTTCTGGTACACGAAGGACAAGGACTTCGTCACGGGGTTGAAAGCGAGCGAGGGCGAGACGGGCGCTCGGAACGGCTTGTCGGGGAGGAGGTCATTTCGTTTCGGGTTATCCACGAACTGACCCGGTCCGTCGATTTGCACCGGCACGCTGAAGGTGTTTCCTCCGTTGGTCGAGCGCGTGAAGAAGAAACCACGGTCGAAACCTGTGTTGCAGTCCTCGAGTGCGTAGGCGATATCGAGCCCGCCTCGATCGTCCACGACGGGGAGCGCCCACTGATTTGCCGACGGCCCCTTGTCGGCGAAGGGAGCGTCGGGCACCACGGCGACATGCGTCCACGTTGCGCGACTCGGTTTGGACGTCGGGATGGCGTCCGTGAAAGCGAGCTGAACTGGACAGAAGTCGCTTCGGCCCGAAGGGAACACAATATGGAACTTGATGAAGGTCACATAGAGGCGGCCGTAATGCGGATTCGCAGCCCCGTTGGGCAAGGTCGGGGAGTTGTCGACCGCTAGCAACTCCTTGTCGTAGAAGACCGAGCGGTCGATCGAGCCGTCGGACCCGAGGTTCGTCATGGCGATCGCGGCTTTCTTGGAATCCGTCCAAGTCGCGCCTCCGTCCACCGACTTCCATACTTGGACTTCCGAGATTGGCGTGAAGAAGAAGCAGAGGGTCGCGAGGTAGAACGCCCCATCCCGCACGCTGTATACGACGGATGGGTCGCTGCCGAAGCAACGGTTCCCGTCGGAGGTCTTCGGGTCCTTGAAGATGCTCGTCCAGGTGCGACCACCATCCCTCGTGAAACCGATCCAGAAGCCATCGCCGGTAAAGTCGTTCGCGGCCGCCACCGCGTTCATCGGGTTGGCGACGTTGAACGCCACCGACGTCTCATCCTGCGGAAGAGGCGGTGTCGAATCCGCATTGATTTGAATGTTATCCAACGGAATCGTCAGAGCGGCCGTGGGAGAGGCGGACCCACTGGATTCCGCTGAGAGAGCCTGGGCCCGGAGGACGCCGAAGTCCGCCCGCGCACGGACGCCGTTGGAAATGCCACCCGGATAATTCTGAATGTGAAGGAGCCATAGGGGACTGAGTCGGTCGCCCTCGGCGTGAGCTTGGATGGCGACGACGCCCGAGAGCACTAGGAAGACCGCAGCGCACACGACGATAACCGAAACCCGCACCTTCCTCCCTCCAGTCTCTGGAGGCTGGCATCGGATTGTCCACTATAACAGCGTTGCCACGTTTCGGTTCTTGTTGCGCTAAGTGGGATGGCGGCGACCTCGCTGCCGCTCCGAGATTGGAAAAACGCCGAGACAGGTCTCCGACGCTGAATTGGGACCCTATGCCAGCTGAATCGGGTTCCGGCTCCTGGAAACCCCCACGCATCGCACCCGGCCCGCTCCACAGAATGGTGCAGGGAGTGATAATGTCGGACAGATGAGGTTGAGCGGAGGAATCGCGGTCGCGCAAGACCCGAGCGGCTTCTCTCGAATCGGCAGCTCCCGGACGCTCATCCGATCGTGACCCGCGCGAAGCGGAGGAGGTCCGCCACCGTGAACTCGCCGTCTTCCTGGCAAGTTCTGACCTTCGTGCCACGGCCACATCGACTCCCTTGTCGACTTGCGCGAGTCCGCGTTCGACCGAACGTCCCCGGAACGCGGTGCATCCATCCCACTGCGAAATGCGGGGGTGGCATGCTACGCGCGGGACTAGGAAAAGATCGGGGCCATGAATCGGGCGGAACGATTATTATCGGTCACAATAATTCCGCCGGGCCCGCGGTTCCGAGACAACCACGACTCATGACGCAATCGGCGTAGAAATGTAAGGAGGTCGAACAATGAGGGCGCTGGCAACGCAGAAGCAGCAGGTCCGCCAACTTCTCAAAAGCATCGAGACCGGCGACCCCGCGCCCGTAGGCTCGATCAACCCTCAGAAGTACATCCAGCACAACGTCGGCGCGGCCGACGGTCTCGCCGGCTTCGGCGCGCTCATGGCGCAACTCCCGAAGGGGTCTGCGCGGGTCAATACGGTTCGCGTGTTCCAGGACCACGATCTGGTCTTCTCGCACACCGACTACAACTTCTTCGGAACGAAAATCGGATTCGACATCTTCCGCTTCGAGGGCGGCAAGATCGTGGAGCACTGGGACAACCTTCAAGAGAAACCCACGGCCCCGAATCCGAGTGGGCACTCCATGACGGATGGCCCCACGGAAGCAGCCGACCTCGATAAGACGGAACCGAACAAGAAGCTCGTCGCGCGCTTCGTCGACGACATCCTTGTGAACGGGCGAATGCAGAAGCTAGCTGGCTACTACGACGGGGACCGGTACATCCAGCACAACCCGCAGATTGCAGATGGTCTATCGGGACTCGGCAAAGCGCTCGAGGCCATGGCGAAGGCCGGTGTCTGGATGAAGTACGACCGCGTCCACAAAACTCTCGGCGAGGGCAACTTCGTCCTCACGGTGAGCGAAGGACAGTTCGGCGGGAAACACGTCTCATTCTACGACCTCTTCCGCGTCGAGCACGGAAGGATTGCCGAGCACTGGGACACAATCGAGGAAATCCCGCCGCGCACGCAGTGGAAGAACCAAAACGGCAAGTTCGGCTTCTAAGGACCGCGAGATGGGGAAGCTGGGATACCGGAACGGGAGTGGCACGAGTCGGACAAAGGCAAATTTCACCTGGATCCATCACGTTGTTCCCGCGCAGCGATCAAGGTGAGGCCGCAATTCTTGGGCTCCCTGGGCCCAGTTGGCTTTCCCCCACGCACGCCCTCCGGTGCGGGTCAGTTATCTCTTACGGGTCGGGCGAACCGGCGCCCGATAATTCTGTATCGGTGGCAGCTAAAACGCGTTGACATCGCTTGCCATCACGCCACCGCGCTAGTTCGCGTCCTCAACTCGCTTCAAGACTCGAAGAGCCGTGAAAGTGGTCCACTTACTCGGCTTGCCGGGCACTTCTAGCGCAAAAGGCCTGACTTTCTTCACGCTGAGGTGAATTCTCACGCCTGGCCCCAGATCCGGGTGCAATCTGTCCAGTAACCAAGTTCCGTCCGCTCGGCGCTTGTCCTTGAGTATCTTGAGAGCTGGCTCGAGTCGTGGGTCGTCTGCGAATCCAAGCTTTGTGATCATGTCAAGCCCAACCAGAATGTCGTAGTAGATGTGATTCGGATAGTGGAATCTGAACCAAGGGACGTACTTTCTCCCTTCCTGGAACAGTCTTCTTTCCAGATAGAACTCAGCTCCTCTCGAGATGGACTGCTCAATCTTCCCGGATCGCTTCGACTTTGGCAGAGCGGCATAGGCGGCCAAGGCCTCCCAGCCGTCTAGCGTCCCGGGCGTGCCTTGGGAACAGTTCCAGCCCCCATCCTCCCTCTGGTCTTCGAGGAGCCAATCATACAGCTTCCTCACCCGGTAGTCGTCCCCGTAGCCGAAACGGGTCAGCAAACGGGCAGTATTCCCGACGTAGCACAACTCCTCGGTGAAGATGTTGATCATGGTCCCCAGCTGGAGCTTGTACTCGAAGAAGCGATCCGCGATCTTTCTGATCCGTGGGTCTATAGAAGTGAGACCCAGGTCTGAGAGAACGATGGCCCTCCAAGTGGTGGCGACGTACTCGGGGACGCGGAGAAAGTTCAGCCATTCGCGGACGTTCGTCGGCTCATGGAGTTCCCAGAACCCTTTCGGTTTCTGGAGTCTCAATATGTCCCGGGCCCAACCGATTCTCGGTATCTTGGAATAAGCCTCTCTCACTTCAGGGTCGTCTTCCTTGCGCTCGAGTAGGTCAACCAATGTGTGATAGCGAACGGACGGCTGGTCTTCTTCGAGCAACCAGTCGATGAGTTGCGTATCCCGGCTGTCGTGCCTTGAATTGCCCGCCTGCTGCGTCGTGAAACCTCCAGAAAATCGGGACATGAATTCGCGGCTTAAGAATTCCACGGAAGTCAGATGGGAGCGGCAGGTCTAGATCCTGCTCCGCTACTCCTGGGGAGCGTCCGAACGTTCAATGCTAGTCGATCGACTCGCAACAGGACCTCGGGAGTAAACCCACATGAGGCTACCTCCCGCCGGGAGCAAGATATCTTTGGCACGCTTTGCACGGTCCAGCCCGCGTGGGCTCCGGACAAGGACGATTGCGGCTGGGACCGTGCTGAAACCCAGTTGAGCCAAGAAAATGGCGATGGATGACTCCAAGACACCCGTAGGGGACGGTTCGGACCTTTTCTCGAGGAAGATGACCTTCCCATCCCGATCGATCCACCCTCTGGAATCCGTAGACCTCACCACGCCCCAGACACTTTCCGATGTCTGCAAGAATCGGGCGGTATTCGCCTTCTGCTTCAACGGCTCGGACGAGCCGAGGGCTTGGCCCCCGAACGTGGAGGCTTGCCAGGGGTCCATTTCAACTCCATGTGAATTTCTAGTTCGTCCTCCTCCTTGGCATAAAGGAACTTGAAAGTCACGGGTTCCGTGGGGTAGACAAGCATCTTCTTCTGTCCTGGCAAGATCTTGGAGATGTCGACCGAAGGCTTGCTCAATCCTTCCCCGAGCGCAACTAGGGACCCGGATAGCTCCTCCTTGCTCAGTCGGTTCTTGTAGCGAAAGATCGACTCGTGGACCTCTCGGTAGTTTTCTAGGACCTCCATCATCTTCGTCCAATGCCCCATCGTCTGGGAAAGCTCGCCCCGTCCTTTTTCTGTGAGGGCGTAATGCTTGCGGTCGAGGCCTTCATCACGGAACTCGATTCGGCTCGTGACAAGACCACCTTCCTCGAGCTTCTCGAAGGCCGGGTATATCGTCCCCGTCTTGGGCTTCCAGTAGCCGGAGAATCTCTTCTCGAGCTCCCTGATTACTTCATAGCCGTACATCGGCTTCTCCGACAACAACAGGAGAAGCCAGAGGGAGACGGCTCCAATCTTCATGCCTCGTGGTGCGGTCCCGGCCATGAATACTCACCTGTGACGGGGCCAACCGCGTGCGGGTTTATATGCGTAGATATCCTACTTAGTTGCCCCGCCCGACGTCATCAGCGGGCACGTTAATATACATAGATGCACTACCTGCGTAGAGACTCTACTCAAGGAGGGCTTCAATGAAGTGGGTAACCCGAGAGAAGGCAAAGGTGGATCGGATCGCGTGCCCCTGGCTCATTCGAAAATTCGTCGATCCGCAGGCCGAGTTCCTGTTCGTCCCCCGAGAGAAGGTCCTGGACGTCGCGAAAGAACAAGACGCGATTCCGTACGATGCCCTGGGTGCGGAGCTCTTCCATTACAAGGAAGGCGGAGACGAGCGGTGCAGTTTCGATTCGATCATCAAGCAATACAAGCTCGTGGACCCAGCGCTCCTCGATATGGCCGAGATTGTGCGCTCGGCGGACGCGGCGCCTCGAAAGCCACGTCCAGAGGGTGCCGGCTTGGAGGCGATGGCCCTCGGGTTCCGCGCGAACGCGAAGGACGATTTCGAGAATATGCGACTCCAGTTCCCCGCTTACGACGCCCTCTACGCATACTGCAAGCTCAAGGTGGAGGGGAAGGCCAAGTTGGAGCATGCGCCTCGATGAGCCTCCGGCTCCTGGGCTTCATCGAGCTTCCCGCGCATGCGAAGGAAGGCGGTTTCGATCACGCTGCGGTCCATCACCCCTCCTCCCGGCTCTACGTCGCCCATACGTCGAACGATGGTGTCGAGGTCGTGGACTCCGCTTCCGATTGCTTCCGTCGGTCCATTCCCGGACTGAAGGGCGTTGCGGGCGTCCTTGTATCGGACGAACGCGGCCTCCTTTTCACTGCGAATCGGGGCGAGAACACGGTCAGTATTTTCGCCGCCGAGGGGGAAGAAGAAATGGCAAGGGTCTCCGTAGGCATCCGTCCGAATGGGCTCGCCTTCGACCCCTCGCGCGGGCTCTTGGTCGTGGCAAATCTCGGCGACCCCGAAATCGGCAATTCATCGACCGTTTCGATGATTGACGTCAGCCAGAAGGCCGTGATCGGGAACGTGGTGCTTTCAGGGCGCCCTCGGTGGGCCGTGTACGACGAGCGGACGGCCGCTTTCTACGTGAACATCGCAGATCCTCCACTCATCGTGGAAATCGATGCGAAGACTCCCTCGAAGATGCGGGGGAGATACAAAATGCCTGCCAGAGGACCGCATGGCCTCGATCTCGATCCTCAAGGGAGACAACTCTTCTGCGCTTGTGACGGAGAGAAGCTGGTCGCGGTCCACCTGGACTCGGGAGAGATTCGGTTGATCGGGGAGCTTAGCGGCCCGCCGGACGTTGTCTTCTTCAACTCGAGGCTGAGCCATGTCTATGTTGCCGTCGGCACCCCCGGAGTGATTGACGTCTTCGACGCGAGGCGCATGGCACTCCTCGAAACCGTGCCGACGGAGAAAGGCGCACACACCTTGGCCCTCGATCAGCAAAAGAACAAAGTCTACGCGTTCCTACCTGCCACCCACCGGGCGGCGGTGTATCAAGACGAGCGATATGGGGAGTTGTGACAGATGGATCAACACGAGATGTTCACAGAAGTCGTAGAAAACGTCGCGAAGATGTGCGCCGTGAGTGCAATGACCGCACCGAAGAGCGGAGGGCAGCTCTTCCTCAAGGGATCCAAGCCCTTCATTGAGACGACGATCGTCAAGGACAAAGAAACCCTTCATCGCCTCGCGGAATGGCTTCGGGCGCGGGGGACGAAACTGAAGAACCCCATCTTCTACCGCGACGCCGACACAACGGAGAAGGTGGACCTGATCCTCTTCATCGGACTCGAGAAGTGGTATCCCCCAATGTATGACTGTGGCGCGTGCGGATACGGCACATGCAACGAATTCCTCCGCGCGGCTCCTGCGCATCACGCGGAGGAGTCTCAGGATTGGGAGTTCCTCGGACCGATCTGCCAACTCCGGTGCGTCGACCTCGGGATTGCAGTGGGATCCGCGGCGAAACTCGCGAGCATGAACAACGTGGACACCCGTTGTCAGACCCGAGTCGCCGCCGCCGCGAGGCACCTCGGGATCATTCACTCCGACCTAGCGGTCGCGCTATCCATGAGCGTGTCCCATAAGAGCATTTTCTTTGACAAGAAGATTCCTCAGATTGAGTTCGAAGCCGTACCAACACCGTGAACCAAGCTTTCGATAACTGCCTACCGACCCGGTTGGCTTCGCCGTGCCGCACGAGTTTCGACATTGGAGCCGTGAGAGAGCCCCTCGGCCGCCTCATGCGATGGGATTGGAGCCGAGGCCTTACGACCTCTCGAAAACCCGCACTCAGGTTTTACGGCAGACCGAGCAAGAATTAACATCCGCGGTGGTCCATCAAGTCGTGTGACTCGGCGCGGGAAGCCCGCCCTACCGCAACCGCCCTGGGTGTGGGGACCTGGCGAGGTGAACGAGTGGATGCGTTCCGCATATCCCTCGAACCGGCGACGTGCCCACGGGGTCCGCAAAGGGCCTGAGACGATTACTCGCCTCCGGATCGTCGTCGACGGATTGGATGTGGTGCGTGTGCAGACCGAAACGGAGGGAGCGTTGTCGTCAATCGGGCTGGAGATAGGGGGTACGCCGGCCAAGAGGACGCGGCCTCGCGTCGTCGCGAAGTTTCGACGTTCGTGGGTCGGGGAGCACGTGCAAGTGGTCCTCCGGTTCAACCCCCCGATCCACGGTTCATCGTGCAAGCGAATTGTGCGGCGGCTCGGCGACCACCTCCGGGTGCTCGCAGTATCCGTCAGCAAGGGCCGCGGCCTTCTCCCGCCGAAGTCGCAGTGACCGCTGCCACGCGTCGTCGAGCACGGATCCGGTGGAACCTGGCTGGAGGTGGACGAGAAAGCGCTAATTCCCGTGCCGGGAACCGGCCGTAAGTACGGCTTCAAAGCCCAACCGTAGAAACTTTCCAATGGCATATCTCTTGATGGGCCTGCCGGGTTCGCTTGCCAATAGGCCGACTTGCCGCCGGGAGCATCCCAGCATAAGGTCGTTCTTCCGGTGGCGGGTACTTCATGCCTCGCCGTACTCCTGACTCGCGCAGCGTTTCGCGTCATTCGAACCTTACAGCTCACACATGACATCCACCGATTGGGAACAAATGCGGCTATTCAACTCATCCTCCTCTTCGTCTGAACGTCTAGCGCGGGCCTCAAGTTCAAGTATAACGCCGTTATCAGCAATGACCTCAGGAGAACAGCATCATGAGCGAAACGTACACAGCCCCCAACGTCGCCGATGCCGAGCTCACTCCCTCGTTCGTTCGAGACGAGCTGCTCCGATGTTTCGAGAGCGCGAACCAACAGTTCTTCGAGATCCTCGGGCAGCCCGTGACGGACGAGCAGCTTCGCGCGCAGGTCCGGGAGTTCGTGACAGGCGTCTTCCAGCAGTGCGGCGTTCCGTTCGAGACGCCCACGAAGCAGGGAATCCGCACCGCAATCAATCAGTGCAAGGCGAACGCGGAGGGCATGATGGGTGGCAAGGGCGCGGACATCATCCGTCATCACTACGCGGAGATGACCAAACTCGTCGAGCGGCTGCGGGACTAGCCGGCGGCGAGCAGGTGAGTATTGACTCCACCTTCCGGGTGACCCGGCCATCCGCCCCATCTTTATCTTGCCGACCTGCACTGACGCCGCCATGGGATCCGATCCCGCGGCGGCATTCAACCCGATGGAGCCCTTTGCCAGAGGAGACGTTCTCCGAGAGATCCTTGACGACCTCGAGAAGTTTGACTACAAACTCTACGGGCCGATTCCATTGCGGTTTCACCGGGGCCAGCCGACGAAATACGAATTTGATCTCAACCTGGGCGTCGTGCATTTCACGGAACAAGACTTCGAAGGCTTGAGCGAGATCGTCCGGAAGATGAATTCGAGATGGGGGACCCAGGTGACGTTCTGTATCTATCCGTCTAAGGACAAGGCGAGGGACATGATCCTGAACGTCCGCGGTTCGCCGATGGCTCCGGCGGAGATTGATTAGCCCGAACTCGCAGCTCAAGGTAACTCGACGACGATTTTTCCGTCCTCGATCCTGACGGGATAAGACCGAACGGGCTTCCGGGCGGGGGGTCCGACGACGTTCCCGGACGTCACGTCGAACCGCGACCCATGCCACGGACATTGTATGATGGAGCCTTGCAATCTGCCTTGGCACAACGGCCCACCCAAGTGGGTGCACGTATTGTCGAGACAGTACACCTTCCCGCCGACCTTGAACAATGCGTACGGCCTCTGGTTGGCGGACACACACTTCGCACCGCCTTCCGGCACCTCGCTCTCCGTCCCCAGGACTGCGCGCATGGACCCTCGAGAGGCGGGACTCGATAAAGTCGTTGTCGTTGGTCCAACCGCTCTAGGAGCGGGCGGACAGAGGGAGGCCGGTGGTCGAATCGGCGATCTGCTCTCGTTCCGTCGATCCGTTCATCGCGAGGGTCGACGAGGTCCCGCCGGAGATGACCTGGCTGACGGCATCGAAGAACTCAGTCCCGACGAACGCCTGGTGTTCCGTCGCCCGGTATCCGCGGTCCCGCGCCGCGAACTCGTCATCCTGGAGTTCCGCATAGGCGGTCATCCCGCGGTCCGCGTATCGAGAGGCGAGTTCGAACATCGATAGGTTGAGCGTGTGGAACCCGGCGAGGGTGACGAACTGGAATCGATATCCCATCCGCCCCAGGTCCTGCTGGAACTCCGCGAGCGCGGAAGGGTTCAGCTTCTTCCTCCAGTTGAACGAAGCCGAACAATTGTAGGCGAGCAGCTTTCCGGGAAAGCGTGCGTGAATCGCATCGGCGAACGCGCGGGCCTCCTCCACATCCGGAGAAGACGTCTCGCACCACAGGAGGTCCGCATACGGCGCGTACGCGAGGCCGCGGGCGATGGCCGCCGGCAGCCCGCCTTCGAACTGGAAGAACCCTTCCGGGGTGCGCTCGCCGGCGATGAACGGACGGTCGGACGGATCGGCATCGCTCGTGATGAGGCGGGCGCTGTTCGCATCGGTCCGGGCGACGATCAACGTCCGGACGCCCATCACGTCGGCCGCGAGCCGGGCCGCGACGAGCTTCTGAATGAACTCCGAGGTCGGAACGACGACCTTCCCTCCGAGGTGGCCGCACTTCTTCGCGGCGGCGAGCTGATCCTCGAAGTGGACGCCGGCGGCTCCGGCGTCGATCATGGCCTTCATGAGTTCGAAGGCGTGGAGGGGCCCACCGAATCCGGCTTCCGCGTCCGCGACGATCGGGACGAACCAGTCGACGTCGTGGTTCCCCGCCATGTGCTGTTTTTCGTCTTCTCGCCGGAGCGCGTTGTTGATCCTCCGGACGACGTTGGGGACGCTGTCCGCCGGGTACAGGCTCAGATCGGGATACATTTGGCCCGCGCCGTTGCCGTCGGCGGCGACTTGCCAACCGCTCAGGTAGATCGCCCGGAGCCCGGCCCGGACCTGCTGGATCGCCTGGTTTCCGGTGAGAGCCCCCAGGGCGGGGACGTAGTCTTCCGACTTCAGGAGGCTCCAGAGGCGGCCGGCCCCACGTTCCGCGAGGGTATGTCGAATCCGAATCGTTCCACGAAGCCGGACGACGTCTTCCGGCCCGTAGGGGCGGATGATTCCGGCCCACCGTTCGTCCATCTTCCAATCCGGTTCCAGGTTCCAGGTCTCATCGATCATTCGGCCCACGGGCTCCTCCGCTTCGCGTGATATGCGACGACGGTCTTCGGAACGGACGAAGAAGGTCCCGGTGCGCGGGGCGCGATCTCCGTCCCCGTCGGGAGACGCCGGGATGCGCGGGAGCGGGAGAGGGATCGATGCCCGAACCTCGCGATGCCGCCCGCCGTCACCCGATCGGCTCCTCGGACCGCCGTCACGAGAGGCCATTCGAGGTGCGCCGTATAAGGGGCAGGAGTTACGTGGACGACGAAGCCGCCAGTCGAAATCGTTCCAAACACGACCGGTGCGTGTTTATTCTTCAATTCAATTTTCTGAGAGTATCGTAGCTGGATGCGGAGGACCTTCACGAAAGCTCCAAGTCGACGCGGTGGACGCGGTTTGCTCGGGTCCATATGCTTATCGCAACGGGAGTCCCATCCCTCGCCCGTGCTGGCCTTCGACTCGATTGGCCATGGAAAGGATTCAGTCGTCGTGCTGCTTCACGGCTGGCCGCTTAACCGTTCGATCTGGTCCGGCGTCGCGCCTCGAATCGCCGCAGCGGGTTCGCGTGTGCTGGCCCCGGACCTCCCTGGATTCGGCGACAGCCCCTCCATCGAACTCGGCCGGGCGACGGTCGAGGCGTACGCCGACGAGGTGGAGAAGTTCATCGGCCCATTCAGGGCGCGGCGGGTTGCGGTCGCGGGACACAGTTTCGGGGGATACGTCGCCCTGGCCCTCGCCGAGCGTCTTCCCGACCAAGTCGCGGGCCTCGGCCTGATCGCCTCGCGGACGACCGCTGATAGCGAGACCGCGCGTCAGGGGAGGCGCGACACAATTGAGAAGGTCCGTACGGGCGGGACGAAGGTGCTACTCCCCGGTCTCGCGGAGAAACTCATCGGGCCTCGGGGAGGAGCCACATGGCGGCATCAAGCCGAACTCTTGATTGAACGGGCTCGCCCGGATGGCGTGATCGCGGCACTCGCCGCCATGGCCACCCGACGGGATCGCACGGTGGTGTTCGATTCGTTCGCCGGACCTCGTCTCGTGATCCATGGAACGGAGGACGGCCTCATTCCGGTCTCGGAAGCGGCGCGAATCGAGCGCGGCCCTCCGGATGTCCGCGCGATCTTGGCAGGGGCCGGGCACACGCCGATGTGGGACGCGTCGGAGGCAACCGCCGAGGCGATCATTGCTTGGACCAAACCCTTTCGGGCATGAGCGATTACTATCGGTGTGGTAATTTCATCTGAATCACCGTTGGCTCAAGCGATTCTTCGATACACTCTCTCAACGATTGAACCATCGCGAAAAGACTAAACCCTTAGAGAATCCCTCCTTCGAACCGATGCGGGTCGCCATCCTCGGCGTAGGGGGACTTGGCCGGACCCTTGCCTCGGAACTCCGGGGGGACCCGCGGGTGACGTCCCTGTTGCTCGTCGACCTGTTCGGAGAACGGGCGCGCGTGCTCACGGGCATCCGCGGTCGGGTGGCGATCGAGGCGAGACAGCTGAACGTCGAGAACCGGATTGCCCTCACGAAAGCGATCGCGGGCGCGGACCTCGTGATCAACACGACCCTTCCGAGATACAACCTCGGGATCATGCAGGCGGCCCTCGAGGTTCGGGCGAATTACCTCGACCCCTCGGCCGCGGGCCCTCGGGAAATCGGCGGGCTGGCGGGGATCTTCGAACAGCTCGCGATGGGGGAGGCCTTCAAGGCCGCCGGCCTGACGGCCCTCGTCTCGATGGGCCTGGACCCCGGCATCTCGAACGTCATG
>Ga0209761_1000460_pt1 | contig 24738 bp, 23 predicted proteins | sample GraSoi013_1_40cm_4_FD_185818 | JGI IMG/M metagenome (GOLD analysis project Ga0209761, IMG submission 185818) | Grasslands soil microbial communities from the Angelo Coastal Reserve, California, USA - Sample 09_25_2013_1_40cm (SPAdes) (version 2) | ecosystem: Environmental > Terrestrial > Soil >...
AGGAAGGAGCGCTTCTTGACGATCTCGTCGCCCTCAGATGCGTGGCCCATGACTTCGTGTGCCAACAGGCCGGAGACGCCGGGATCCGTCACGACCGACATGAGGCCCGCGGGGGGCTTGGCGGCGGAAAGCATCTCGACGGCCTCCTGTGCGAGGCCCCGCCCGAAGGCCGCGAGGTCGAGCGCCTTGACGAGCTCCCAGCCGGCGGTCCCATCGCGGAAATCGAACGCGGACTCGCGACGATCGCCTTCGCCGGCGACGGCCTGACCCGCGATCCGGATGCGGACCTCCCGCCATTTGAGGCAGGCGCCCCAGGTGTTCGCGAGTTCGAACGTCCAGTCGGAGTCGGCGTACGAGGCGTTCGTGTTCGCGACCTCCTCCCGCTTCTCGGATCGGCAGACCTCCATCGCGGCCGCGACCTTCTCCTCCCCGGCGACGTCGCGCGGCTCGATCCGGACCTTCGGTTCCACCGTGATCGTCGTGGAAGGCATCTTGCGGAGCTTCGACGTCGGCACGCCGGCCTCGGCCCCGCGCCGGGCGATCGCGACGGCCTTCCGGGCCGCCTGGATCGCGTCCGCCGACCGGCCGGACGTCCCGGATGCGTAGCCCCACGATCCGTCGACGAATGCGCGGATGCCCCAGCCCCGACGGTGGACTTCATTGACGCTCTGGATCTGTTCGTTCGCGACGCGTACGACGAACGCCCTGCGATCCTCTGTGCGGACGTCACCGAAGCCCGCGCCCGCCTTCTCGAGGGCCCGCACCGCGGCGGAAATGAACTCCGTCACGGGAGACCGCGAAGGCGCCCCGCGATAAAGGGGTTTCGCGCACCCGGACGCGGCGTAACCCGGCGGACCTCGAGGCGCACGGCCTCGATTCGCCGTTATATATTATTATGGGGCTATTATTTTATAAGCCGAGACCCATCGCGCGGACCGAGGAACGATCATGCAGGCATCGCCCCCGCAATATCCCGGAGCGCCGTACTACCCGATGGCCACGGAGAACTTGTTGAAGAAACGGTATGTGCTGGCGCTGAACGCGCTCGGCCTCCTGGCCATCTGGCTCGCGACGATCATCGTGATCTGGACCAACGACCTGAACGCACGCGGGTTCGCGCGCTTCCTCACGATCTCGGGCGGCCTCATCGCCGCGTTCGGGAGCATCGCGGGCGCACTCGGGTCGAAGCGGACGTCCGACATGCAGAACCTCGGCCTGCTCGTCTGGGGCGGGCTCCTGCTGTCCTTCACGGTGACGGTCCTGGCGTGGATCGGCCGGTAGACGGACTCACCGGAGAGCCCGGATCGCCGCGGCGAACTCCGGGGCGACGCTAACCTTCGTGTGCGGCGACAGGACCGTGTCCGTCGCGATCACCTCATCGCAGACCTTCAGGTTCGCCTCGGCCGGGCCAACGAAGAGGCCGTGGACGCACGCGGCAATCACGCGTCGGGCGCCCTGGGCCTTCAGCTCCTTCGCCGCCACGGCAATCGTTCCGCCAGTCGAGATGACATCGTCCACGATTGCCACGGACTTCCCGCGGACGGCCAGCGCCTTTGGGGTGATCTTGACGGTGTACGAGTCGATCCGCTCCTTCTCCAGGGAGTCGAACGGGACATCGGCGATCGCGGACGCCTCCTTCGCGAATCGGATCGCGTTGTCGTCCGGAGCGAGGAGCATGTCGACCTTGGTGGACTTCAGGTACCTGCCGATTGCAGGCATCCCGCTGACCTCGTGCGCCGGGAGCGGGAACGTCTTCAAGATCCCGGCATTGTGAATCGCCATCGTGAGCAGTTCGTCGCAATCGACCGCGAGATGCTTCGCGATCGCCTTGGCCGAGACCGCCTCTCCTTCGAGGAAACGCTTGTCCTGGCGGCCATAGCCGAAGTACGGGACGACGGCCGTGAGACGCCGAGCACCCGCGTCCCGGATCGCGTCGGCCAGGAGGAACAGTTCGAGGATCATCGGGTCTGGATGCGTAGTCTGGACCAGGACAACATGATCGCCCGACACGGAGCCAAGCAGACGCACGTAGCGCTCGCCGTCGGGGAATCCACCTGGGTGCTTCTCGAACGCGACGTCCACGAAATCGACCGATAGTTCGCGGGCGATTCCCCGAGCGACAGGGACCGACGCAGAGCCGCCGACGACCTTCACCTCGCCACCATGATAGGAATCGTGCCGAGCTATTTGAAAAGTCTGCCGGATTTCTCCCGTTGTGGCAGGAGAATGCCCCTGGCCTAGGAACGATTAAGCCTTCTCCGGAGCTCCGAGAGAATTTGGAGCACGAGCAATCTCACTGATCGCCGATTGGGATGGGCATATGACATGAAGAGTCGCGGATGCACAATCGCAACCGGCCGCGGACCTGCAGCATCCGATGTACGCGCGAGAAGCGGGATCGTCGAGAGCGCTTCGTGGCGAACAAAAAGGAACGCGTTCTGAGCGTACCACCAGGGAATATCTTCGATATCCCAAATCCGACCTCGTACCGCGTCGACAACGACATACCCACGCTTGGCGAACTTGGCTGCCCAATAATCTGGCCATTGCTCGTTCAGATGCCCTGTCCCGCCTTGAAACGGAATGGCCGCCGAGAAGAGAACTACCGGCCCGAGCCTCGTGAGCGACTGCACGAAGGTTTCCGCATGCGCCGACGGGAGATGCTCCGCGACCTCCAACGAAACGACGAGGTCGAACTGACGGTGGACTGGAAGCGGTCTTGTAAAGTCCGCAATGAGGAATCGATCACGCGGGATTCTGAGGCGTTCTCCGGTGACCCACGCTCCATCCAGGCCAAGAATTTCCTCGACTCCGAACTCTCGGAAGATGGCGAGCCAGGTTCCAGTCCCGCATCCTACATCGACGACGGATCGTGGCCGAATGAGATCCAGAATGGTGGGCACAATGGCTCGTGCCGCTTTTTCGGATCCTTCCTCGTGTGTGCGGTAAAAACCAGGCGTGTACAAGGAACTCATCATCACAACCAATGAGCGTAGTTAGTTAAATCATTCCCCGCGAAAATTTGAACCCATAACATTCGGGTTCGGATGGGTCATCTGCACGACGACGGCATGTCGCCCGCGACGTAGCCGAAGAGACGGAGATAGCCGCTTGCCGTTGGAAAAGCCTCCCGGGTCTGCTCGAGGCCGACGTCGGTCAGGCCGACCGAGAGACAGCGGGCCATCGCCCCGGCGAAGGGGACGGACGCCCATCCACCGACGGCGTTCTCGGGCCCCGACGGTGTGGTCGTCCAGACCGGCCCATACGAACTGGCCGAGGTCTCGCGACCCGGATAACGAGCAGGGAGCTTTCTTATAGACTGGCTACGGGTGGTCGGAAAAGGAGAGCCATGGGCATCGACGTGCAGAGTCCCGCCCCAGGTCGGCATCGAGGCGTGATCATCCTTGTCGCGTTGTTGACGACCTTCGCCGGAGTAGCATTGTTGATCGACCGACCCGAAGGGACGTCTGTGGAATGGCTCGCTCTACCTTTACTGGTACTTGGCGGAGCCTTCCTCACATGGGCGGTGTGGCCAAAATCCTCCCTGCCTGGAAGCGCACCGAATACTCTTGCGACCAAGCTGTTGCACCGAATCACCTTCGATGGCCGGTTGATTCCTATCTTTCCGGCCGTCGGGGTTGGAATAATCCTCGCTGACCTGGCGTACAATGTCACCGTCTCTGGCACGCCCGCCCTTCAATCGGAGGACATCATCGTCCTGTTGGCCGCGGCCGTTCTCTTGGTGTACAGGTCTGTCCCGGGACAGTTCGCAAGGGAGCGCGATTTCGTCCTCTTATTTTTCGTCTGCCTCAACGTGATCCTCGTCGTGCCACTGTTGCTCGCTCGTGCGTACTATGCCGACTTCGAGCGATCGGTGGATTTGTATTCATGGGTCGCTCTTGCCCCAGAAACGAGCGCGGTCCTCTCGCTACTTGGGGTCGGCAACACACTCCACTCCGTACTGGGCTCGACGGCTCCGGGCCTCACGTTCACACCTCAGAAACTCCAGGTGCAGGTGACTCTAGTTATCACGACAGCCTGTTCGGGAATCTATTCCTTCGGTATTTTCGCGTCCGCCTTCGTCGCCTTCGTCCTCACTGAGTACGAGAGACCGTCGCGTCGGGCGTGGCTCGTTCTGGCGCTGGGGCTCATGGCCGCGTACGTCGCGAACATCCTGCGAATGGTCGTCATCATCCTCGTCGGATACTACACGGACTCGGCTGAGACGGACCTACAGAACATGCTCGTTGCCCATTCCTATGCAGGCTGGCTAATCTTCCTTGGCTGGATCACCGTATTCTGGGGAGCATTGCTGAAGTTCTTGCCGATTACGGGACGGCCTCCGCAGGGCAAAACGCCGGGGGTTACTCCATCGAGGCCGGAGCCGCGATGTTCCATCTGTTCAGGGGCCCTGACCCCAGTGGTTCCTGCCGTTCGATGTCCTTGCGGAGCCCTCTACCACACAAAGTGCCTCGATCAGCGAATCCTGTGCCCGAACTGCGGACGGCCTCCCTTGACCATCCCCGATGAGTCACAGAGGACGATGACGTGAACATCTTGTTCCTGGCTGTCGACGTGGACCTGAGGCGGGACCGCGGCGACGCCGTTCATGTTAGGGAGCTCGCCTCGAACCTAGAGAGCATCGGACACTCTGTTCGGCTGATGACGAGCACACCCCCATCCGACGCTACGGAAGCTTTTCGCCATGTTACGCGTCCAGCATCGAGCTCAGCGCAAGTCTTGGTTGGGCGAGAGCTAGCCGCAGGATGGGCGGACGTAATCTACGAACGTCGCACGTCCCCAAAGCTTTCGTGGGCGATCTCACGGCTTGCTCTAATGCCGTTCGCCCTGGAAGTCAACGGTGTCCTCTCTGACGAACGCGAACGACCAACTGAGGTCGCTCCTGAGTCGCTCCCCGGACTCCGAGCGCGCATCCGTCGTCGCATGTTGCTCGATGCAGCGCGAATCGTCTCAGTAAGTGCTGGCATTCGGTCGGATCTGATCTCAAGGTATCAGCTAGCTCCGAATCACGTCGTCGTCATCCCAAACGGGGCGGACACGACCCATTTCCGACCGATGGACAGACTATCGTGCCGGAGTCGCCTCGGCCTGGATACCGCCCCCGCCGTGGTCTGTTTTGTAGGAAACCTAGTCGCATGGCAAGGGGTCGAGATGCTGCTTGACGCCTCGACTCGACTCGCTAGCGTGAGACCTGACCTAAACGTCCTAATCATTGGTGATGGGCCCGAACTCCCGGGGCTCAAGGAACTGGCCGCACGGATGGGTCTGTCGGACCGCGTCCGTTTCACAGGCCGAGTGCCATACGCTATGGTCCCAGAATATATCTCGGCCTCGGATGTCTGCGTTGCTCCTCTCAGTCGCGGAAGGAAAGCATCGCCGATTAAGGTGTTCGAATATCTCGCCTGCGGACGCCCCGTCATCGTGAGCGACGTTGATCAGATCGGCGAATTCGTTCGCAGAACGGGATCGGGGATAGTTTTCGAACCTGAAGACATTAATGCGTTCACGGCCGCAATCGAGAGCATCGTCGAGCACCCGCGAGAGTCCGAGGCGATGGGAGGGCGCGGTCGAGCCGCCGTCGTTGATGCGGGTTCTTGGAAGCAGACAGCACACGAGGTTGCCTCCGTGCTCCAGCAAGCAAGCCGGCAATAGACCTATGAGTCGCGAGAACTGGAGAGTCGAGCGAATTTCGGTGATGAGGGAGCTTGTCCCCATCGATGAGCGACCCGTGCAGAGCAGCGTTGCCCATCGCGTCGTTTTCGGCCGTAAGAGAATTCAGTCAACTGGAAATTCTCGGAGCTATTGTGACGGAGAACTTGAAACTCAATCCGCTCCGAGCGTCCTTCGGAGGTCTCTCACGAACCCGACGAAGTGCTGAATCCGAGATTCTCGCGTACGGCTCTGTGGCCAAGGTCCAGGCTCAGGACCTAGTCCAAGGTCGATGATGTTCGGGGAGACGAGGGTCTCAATGCTCATCCGGCCGATCTCTCGAGTCTTCAGCAGGTCCCATTCTCGGCGGAGTAGACGACGAATCCGTTCTTGCTTCGAGTAACGGCGCGATAGGTGATCGGAGATTCCCCAGGCTGACGGCTCCTTTAGGTTCTCGCCCAACGCGATCGGATACCAGCGCATAGTGCCTAACCGATCAATACGTAACCAAAGATCGACGTCCTCGTTCGTGTTGAGACTGTGGCGCCCCCCCGCTCGAATCCATTGATCCCGCGGGAAAATCGCGGCGAAGATGGCTTGAACGGAGAGGCCCGGACACCTCACAAAATATGCATCGATATAGCGGCGCAAAAGCTCCGAGTAAACAACATCAGTGTCGAGGACCATGACGTGATCCCCCCTCGCGTGAGAGAAAGCGATCTGCCGACCTTCACCCATGGTGCAACGTTTCGAGTAGAGAGACAGATTGGGATTGTGCCTGGCCCAAGCACGAAAGATTTTCTCGCTCCCGTCGCGCGATCGATTGTCCACGACAATGTATTCAAAATCGAGTCCCTCCAGCTGGTCCCAAACGGACCTCAGGTGGTTCTCGAGCACGAGCCCGCAGTTATAGTTCGTCGTGCAAATACTGAGCTTCACCGGTTCACCCCTTCGTGGACCGCAGTCGCACTACCCCGCTTCAGGCACGACAATCGCGTGTGGCGGTCCCCAAGTTGTGCAATCACTCTTCTGAGCTCTTGTGATCGACGTTCAACGCTGAACAGACGCTCCACGCGCCTGCGAGCGTCTGTCCCGGTTTCGGAGCGAAGCGCTTCACGAATCCTCTTCGCAAACGCAGCCTCGTCTCCATACTCGGCGTAGAACCCAGCATTCCCGACAATTTCGGGAATCGCACCTCGACGTGTCACGACGGGGACGCAGCCAGAAGCCATCGCTTCCGCGAGCGCGAGCCCGAACCCCTCGGTGTAAGAGGCTTGTACGTACACCTTGGACCTGGCGAGCAACTCGTGCAGTTCTTTGGCCGGGAGCCAGCCTGTAAGCTCGACATTCTTGGTCGCCATCGATCTCAGGGTTGTCCCTGCGTCGTCCCAGTGACGCCCCACAAGAACGAACTTCGCCTCCGGGACAAGCGCCGCACAGCGCACGAACGTCGTAAGGCCTTTGCGAATCAGGTTCTCCCGGCTCACATGAGCGACAGTAATCACAACCTCGTCCTTTTTTGCCGGATGGAAGGCCTCGAGATCCACACACAGGTATGCGGATCGAACGTTTGACTTCGGTGACAGCTTCCGGATTGCCTGGGCGCTCGACTCCGAAAACGCCAAGACTTGGTCCGCAACCCGAAGCGCGACTCGCGCTTCGATTCGCCCCCGCCTCTTCAACAGCCGTCCGTATCCGATTTCGGGCAACCCGGATACATCGAATCCTCCGGCCACGACAACCGATTTTCGTGCTGAGAGCCTCGCGAGGCACACCGCAACCGAAGCGAACTCCAGCGCAAACCAGCAGAAGACGATGTCGCTCCTCCGTATCGATCGAAGAAGACCGGTATAGTCACTTCGGCCCCTGAAGTGAAACTTTGTGACGTCACAGAACGATTGCAACAAATGAAGATCGTTCTGGACGAAACTCGCCTCGATCGGATAGACAAACAGGACCCGCGGGTGGCGGCTGGTCATAATGGCGGGACGGTTGTTAAGGGCCAATGCGCCGCTTGATTATCCTTTGTCCGTTAAAGTGCTTCGGTTCGATTCGCGTCGACCGGAACGGTTATTCGATTGGCTTCGGTGTCGGGAGCTCGACTTTGGCGGCCCACCAACCAATCGTAGCGCACGTGACGCCATGGTACCTTCCACACATCGGAGGTCTAGAGAGACACGTTGAAGCAATCTCGGGGGGGATTTCGGCGTTCGAATCCACGATTCTCACGCCGCGGCTTCCCGGAACGTCATCTATTGAGCGTCCCGCGCAGAATGTCATGGTACGTCGGTTCGGTCCTATCAAACATCCTCCCGGGCCAGAGCCAAGACCGTTCGCTGCTGCCCGCGACTGGATCGCGAGGCTCGCACGACTCCGGAACCTTCGCGAAGCCTTGCAGGATACCAAGTTCGACATCCTGCACGTGCATCGCCCCCCGCTCATTGAACTAGCTTATTTTGTGGCCCGACGCGGCCAGATCCCCGCGCTTCAGTACCTCGCTCGCCGTCTCAACCGACTCCCGACGGGTCACCGTCCACAAGTTCTCACGGATCACGGCATGTTTGTGATGCCCAGCACGCCGGTGCCGCTAGACATTCGTTGGTTCATGGAGTGGGTCCTCGATGAATTCGACCACGTGATCTGCGTGGACAAGTCTGGATTCGAACGAGCCCAGATGTTTCGCCAATCCGATCCGAGTCGATTTGAGGACGTGACTATCCACCACATCCCCCAACCGATGGACACAAACCTGTTCCGCCCCACCCCAATGCCGCAGTCGGGCGACCTGATCGTCGGGTACTCAGGACGGTGGGAGCGGGACGGCATGTTCATTCTCCAATCCCTGGTAAAGGAACGATTGCCTGGCGTCCGGTTTGTCGTGGCCGGAGGCGCGACGCGTCGTGACTTGGCAATCTACGGTCAAGCATTCTCGAAAATGGGCGTGGAGGTCCGCCCGAATCTGCTCGACCCAAGCGACCTAGTCCGTTTCTACCGAGACATCCATGTCCTCGTCGATTTCTATCGGGGTGACGGGTGCGGACGCAGCGTCTTGGAGGCAATGGCCTGTGGCCGACCAGTCGTCCGGACGACATCGCGAGACACTCACCCCGTTTCGGACGGCGAGACGGGGTTTCTCGTCAGCCCCGACGTCTCGGCGTACGCACGGAAACTGCGCGATATTTTGGGCCACAAGGAGGAAGTGAAGGAAATGGGACGGCGAGCGCGCAGGATTCTTGAAGACGAGTACGGAGCACGTGTGGTCCTCGCGAGAATCGAGAAAGTTTATCGTGACTGCATGGCGAGCGGAAGAAGACACGTCCGCTAGTTGGATCCATTCCGCGAAAGATATCGGTCTAGAGACCAAGGTCGTTGGGCTTTAATAGAAGTCGAATGCCGTATGGCCCGGTCGCGATGAGTTCCGAGCGGCGGAAGCTAGTACTCGGGGCTAGCTGGACGCTCGCTTCAACGATGGTTGCCCTGGGTGCCGGTGCGATCCTCAACCCCATCCTCGTGCTCTATCTTGGGGTTGACGGGTATGGGATTTGGGCATCTGCAATCGCCATTGCATCGCTGTTCGGACTCGGCAGTGACCTCGGGATTTCGGGAGCATTGACGAAATTCATCGCAGAACGACGTGGCGGACAACTAGAGATTGGCTCTCTTGCTGGGACTGCCTTGACCTTCGGTCTGGTCGCCGGCTGCGTCGCCGGTGCAGGACTCTTCGGTCTCTCATTCTTCATGGAACGATATGTCAGTTACGACGGATTCCCGTTGTTACTTCAGCTGCAAGCCGTTCAGATGCCGTTGAACCTCGGCACGGCCTCCTTGTTAGGGGTTATTCAAGGACGGAGACAGTTCAGAACGTTAGGCCTCTTCACAATAGGGCAGGCGGTCGTCAACTTGTGCCTGTCACTAGTTCTCTTGGCTCTAGGACAGGGAATTCCAGGCGTCATGGTCTCTACCATCATTACGTCCGCCCTGATGTTCCTCGTGCTCCTTGTCTCCACGAGGAGGGACTTGGTCTACAACGGACTCGCTGCCTTCAAGGCCGACTTCCGACGCCTCGTCCCCTTTGGGCTCAATCTGACCGTTACAAATGCACTTAGCACCCTCCTCTACAATATCGATATTGTTGCTCTCTCAATCATCGTGCGCAACCCCGCGATCGTTGGGGCATACGCCTTGGCGGTTTTCGTCACGCGAGCTCTCTGGATCCTGCCCAGCAGCATCGGAACGACGACATACCCCGTCATCTCCGAATACGCTGGGGCGAAGGACGAACGACGGGTTGCGAAGTACCTCTCGACCGCCCTCGCGGCGTCCGTCGCAGTCACTGGCACGCTTGCGTCTGCCCTAGTCATTTTCGGGCGCCCTCTCTTCCTCGTGGTGTTCGGGCCGGATTCCGCAGCGGCCTATGACTACGCCATACTGCTACTCCTAGGCACGTCAGTTCTCGGGAGCCTTAGAGCTATCGCGCCTTCGCTCGCGGCTGTCGGCCGGCCTGATGTCGGACTGCGAATTTCCGCCCTTGGGGTAGCGATTTTGGCCGTGGGGTCGTTCGCCCTGGTGAGTCCGTTTGGACCGACCGGGGCGGCGATTTCCGTTTCGATCGCGTTCGCACTAGTTTCGATCGTCCTGCTCTGGGCGATCGATCGCTACGTCCTCCGGGCACAACCTGGCCTTCAGTTTTCCCCGCACGTTGCGACCACGAGTGGCGTTGCGATTGGCGCAGGACTCATCGCTTTGCTCGTCGCTGTGCCTACGGACCTCGACGTCGTTCATGTCGCCGTCGGTGCCGTCGTACTATCTGTGACGGTGTCTTCCCTGATTCTCGCATCGGGGGGGAGAGATACCTGGGGTACATTTTTCCAGAGTTCCAGGCCTATCACAGCCGAGAGGAGTTGATGGTCACTGCCTCAGCAAGCGGGTCGGGAAAAGAGTGGGCGAGCACCGCGACCACCGCGAGCCCGTCTCCGTTCGACGCTATTCCTCCTCCCAGCGTGGTACATGCCCTCCTCCGCCCTGCGCGTTGCGTTCCATCGGCTTCGCGGTGCCAAAATCTCCAAATCAGCGGAGATTGGATATTTCGTAATCATCGACAATCTCTATCCAGAGAAAGTGGTGATTGAAGACCATGCGACAGTGTCGGCGCGCTCCACGATTCTCGCGCACGATGAATCGGAGGCGTACACCGGCAGAGGTGACGAGATAATCGCCGAGACGCGAATCGAAAGAGGAGCTTTTGTCGGGGTTCACAGCGTTGTGCTTCCTGGAGTCAGAATCGGCCGGCTCGCGATTGTCGGCGCGGGGTCGGTTGTTACTCGAGATGTTGCGGAGGGGTCCACAGTCGTCGGAGTTCCCGCTCGTCCGCTGGGACGCCCTCGTGTGGAGGCCCCTTGAGAATGATCCCGTCAAAACCGGACATAGCCCGCGAGGTTGGACTTCGCTACTTCACGAACCGATTCTGCCTTGATGAGACGGCGGGTTCTCAGAACACGAGCGAGAGGATAGGTGACCTGCCAATTGAGTATCCTCGGGCACGAGAGATCAGGACTGATTGCGATGCGCTAGTCCTCGACGGTTTGCGCCTCCCGACGTTCCAACAGGTCCGACGGGTAGATGGTCGTCCGATTCTGGTTTGTCTCTCGAAAACGGGTCCGCGTCCGGTCGCAGCTCTTGAAAACGGAGCCCTGGAACTCGGTTTCGATCCGTGGCTTTGCATGGGGGCAGGTCTTATGGGGGTCCTTCCCTCGCCCACCATGGTGGACTTTCGATTTGACGCTCTCACCGGGACGCCTTGGGTCGATCGATTCGCAAATCGCCTTGCTGCCGAGCTGGTCGGCCTCGGCGGGGAGCTCCGTTCTATTCCCCGATGGCCGAACAAAGCACCCTTCGCGCTTTGCTTGACACATGACGTTGACCGCGTCCGAAAAACATTCCAATATCTGACGCACCTCGGGCCCAGACGAAGCCTGCGCATCGCAAACCAACACCGCTCCTTGACGCGACGCCCCTATTGGGGATTCGAAGAATTACGGCGAATCGAGAAAGACAGCGGCGTCCGTTCCACAATCTTTGTTCTCCACGAGGGCCGCGAGGGGGAAATGACCGGTCTCCGAGGACGCCTGCTGTCGTGGGGGCTCGCGGATTTCGCGCAACCAGAGCTGGCCCAGGAGGTTCAATCCCTGGCTGAGAACGGATGGGAGATAGGTCTTCATGCCAGCCTTTCGTCTGTCGGTCGTCCCAGCCGCATTTCATCGGAAAAGAGGTTGTTGGAAGATTTACTCCACGTCACAACCGCCGGGGTCCGGCAGCACTATCTCCGGCTGGATCTCCCGCGGCGATGGGAGGAGTTTGCGAATGCCGGTTTTGTCTATGACAGCTCGTACGGGTTCCGCGACAGATGGGGGTTCCGGTCAGGTTCGGCGTTCCCATTCCAACTTTGGGGACGTGACACCGGACTCGATTTGTGGGAGCTGCCGCTGCATCTCATGGAAGCCACTCTTGAGCACGCGGACGATCCGGCGACCGAATGTACTCGCATGCTCGACGAAGTCGCCTCTGTCGGAGGGGTCATGACCGTTCTCTTCCATCAGCGGTACTTTGACTCCCGAAACTACCCGGGGTACACAGAATTGTATCAACGAATCTTGAGAGAAGCTACGGCGCGCGGGGCCTGGATCGGCCGCGCGGCGGACATGTTGGAGGCGTGGACAAGTTGACCTCCCCGTGGGTCTCCCATGAGGAAACACTGTCTGAGGCTGGCTACTATCCGGAGCTTGCGTCCGCCAGCCAGCATTCGACGATTTTCCACAGTCCCGAGTGGCTCAAGGTGGTTTCGTGTATCGATCTGCGAAGGGTTCAGATCCTCCGGGTCGCACAAGGTCAGGAAACGATTGGAGTCTTGCCTCACGTTCATCTCCGCCATGGCCCGCTCCGTGTGATCCTCTCGCCCCCTGCAGGACTCGGAATGCAATACCTCGGACCGCTAATCCCACACTTTGAAGGCATGAAGCAAGACAAGCGGGAGCGAAGGCTCGACGCGATCGCGGGCGCTGTGATAGAACACATGCGCAGCACTCGGAGCCGACTCTGCCAAATGCGATGGACACCCGGACTGGCGGACGCGAGGGCCTTTCAATGGCAAGGATTCGAGGCGCTTCCACGGTACAGCTACGTTCTGCCTCTTTCGGATGAGAAGTCAATGTGGGAACGGCTGAAGCAGGAAGCCCGCCTCCACATCAAGCGCCATTCCGAAGCAATCTCTACGTCGGTCGGCACCGACGGAGATTGGTCGACTTTCGAGGATCGGACGAGGGCGAGATACGCGGATCAAGGTCTTACGGCCCCCTTGCCAGCCACGTACCTTCGTGCGTTGCGCGCAGAACTTGGGGATCGTCTCGTGCTGATGGTGGCTCGACGCGCCGGTGAATGGCTCGGCGCTGCAGCCCTAATTCGGTTTCGGGAACGACTCATCCTCTGGCAAGGGGCGCTCAAGGGCACCCCTGGTCTCCCCGTCAACGATATCCTCGTTTGGAATTCGATTCAATTCGGCTGCGAGGCGGGATGCCGAGAGTTTGAACTTATGGGAGCGAACACGAAAAGAATATCCGAGTTCAAAGCAAAATTCAACCCGGGACTTGAGACTTATCTCGAGTTGAGGAAGGGTCCGCCATTTGTTTCCAGTGCGTTCAAGCTGGCCGCTCGACTTAGATCGGGGAATCCATGAGCAAGCGGATGACAAGGGCTCCCACTCTCACCGTGGTCGTCCCGACGACAACGAATTGGGAGGTATCACAGGGAGGAGGACTGGAATCCTTCCTCCGTGACTTGTCCGTAGAAGCACAAAAGCGGACGATCCCGCTGCTCCTCCTCTCGACGGGGTATCGCGAGCTGCATCAAGGGTGCGTCACGGTGAAACCAATAATCGAGCGCGTGAGGTCGGAGTTCGAATTTGTTCGCGCGCTCAGGAAACGTGTACGACTCGACCTGTCCCTCGTCCCCCCAGGCGCCGTGATTCTTGCAAACGCGGAACACTATGTCTGGCCCTTCCTTTCGACGACACAGCCGATCCTTCTCCTCGCTCACGGCGCCGTACCTCCGACACTAACGCGCACCAGGGGGCGTCTCAAAGCACTGGTCTTCGAAAGAGCAATAGAAAGCCGCGCCGTGAGACGGGTTGCATTGATTGCGGCGGTAAGCGACCAGACGGTTCGGTATTACGCTGAAAAGTTCCCGAACGCTCGCCCAAAAATCATCCGACTTCCGATGGGGATCGATCTCTCGAGGCTGCCACGCGTTCCGGGCGGACTGCCATTGCTATTGGATGAGACAGCGCGACCGAAAGTGCTGTTTGTGGGTAGACTATCCCGAGAGAAGGGATTGCCACTTCTCCTCTCCGCTTCAAGCATCCTGCGGGCTCGGATCCCCGGCCTGGAGCTGTTCGTGGCTGGCGACGGTCCCCTAGCGGACTGGTTACAGAAAGAGGCGAGACAGAATCCGCACATTCACCCGCTCGGAAGGCTGTCGCGCGGGCGTGTCCTCGAGCTCATGCAAGAATGTGATCTCTTGGCCATTACTTCGTCATATGAAGGGCTCCCAACGGTACTGCTTGAAGCTATGGCCCTTGGGCTTCCCGTTGTCACAACGAACGTGGGAATCGCAAGCGAAGTTGTGCGGCCCGAGATCGGAGTAGTGGCCGAAGACGAGCCAATCGCATTCGCCCAAGGTATGGAAGTGGCACTCGGAATCAACCGGACGGCGGCGATAAAGTTCGCAGAGTCCGTGCGGCCCGAGATCAGCTTCACCAAGACATCTGATTGTCTCTTCGGACTCCTTTTGAAGGCCGCGGAGAGTCACCTATGAGGCTTGGATTTACGTTTCCTTACCCGTTCCGAAAAATGACCGGAATCGGATCCGTCGTTCAAACCTTGACGGTTTTCCTTCGGGATCGAAAGAACGAGGTCACATGGATAGTCCCAGATTCTACTGGCCCACCGTTCCACAATCCGCCGTCAGGGACGCACGTCAAAGAGGTCCGGGTCGCAAGGTTCCCGCACGGTCGTGATCTTGCGTTGGCGGTTGGGACGCTTCGATTCTTGCTGGGCAAGAGGCGTCGGATTGACGTTGTCCATGCCCACCAGCCTCACTTGCAAACGATCGCCGCGATTTTCTGCGCACGGCTGATGTGCGTGCCAGTCGTCGTGACCCTCCATGGGGTCCTGCCCCGTCCAGAAAGTCACGTCGGTCGAGCAATCCTTCGATGGTGCGAGAAAACGGTCTTCGCATGCGCGGACGAGGTGGTATTCGTTTCGGCAGAGTCGGCTAAAGCCCTGAGCGCAACTCGGGGTACGGTAATTCACAACGGGGTTCGAATCACCGACGAATGCAGGGGCCCTGAAGTGCGATCGCGAATCCGAGCCGAATGGCGCTGCGATAACAAGGTCGTCCTGCTGTTCGCCGGAAGGTTCTCACGCCTCAAGGGAGTGAACGACTTGGTGCGGGCCTTCGCGTCACTCGTGTCCGAAGGACGCGACCTTCTCCTGGTATTGATTGGTGGAGGCCTCCCCGCGGAAGAAAACGAGATGCGCGCACTAATCAGTGACACGGGATTGGAGAAGATAGCTCGCATATACGGCGCCACACAGGGTTACCGTGAATATCTTCTCGGAGCGGACCTCTACGTCTTCCCCTCATATGTAGAAGGACTTCCACTCACGTTACTCGAAGCCATGGCTGCGGGACTTCCAATAGTCGCGAGCGACGTCGGCGGCATTCCGGAGGCCGTTCGCGATGGACTCGAGGCACGCTTAATCCGACCGGGCGACACGGCAGAACTGCGAAGCGCGATCGCATGGATGTTGGATCACCCGACCGAGAGGACAAGGATGGGCGAGAGAGCTCGGTCTCGGGTGCGTGCAGCTTTCACCGACGAACAGATGTGCGCGAAGTATCTGACCGTATACGAATCGCTATCAAGGACCTAGTCAAGCTTGTAGATCGACAGAAATCTCTCAACCTGCTGCGACCAGGAAAAGGTCTTCTCAACGAACTCCTTGCCAAGTATACCGAGTTTCTTGCGTTGCTCCGAATTTGCCGCCAAGTTGGCGAGCGCGAGCTTCACCGCGTGGGAGTCCGAGGCCGTTGAGGTGATACCAGTCTCGGGAGCGAGCAGTTGAATCTCGTCCAATACTCCTTCGTTCAAGACGACCGGAACTCCGTGACTCAATGCTTCGAGGACCACCTGCGCGAACGAATCCTTGAATGAGACATGGCACAGGACATCCGACTGCGCCAAAACCGCGTCCGGGTTTGGGAGGATGCCGAGAAACCGAACATTGTTTTCGATGCCGAGGCGCGCGACTTGCATTTCGAGCTCGGCTCTATATTCGCCATCGCCTACAATCGACAACTCCACATCCGGGATTTCCTTTGAGAGCTCTGCAACGGCATCAAGCAGAAGTCTAATTCCATCAACCTTTTCCGGCCATGATAGAAGACTAATGGCCGAGACACGGAACGATGATTCTCGCCGCGGAGTGATGCCGCTTCGTTGCTGGCTGCTTGGGAGCCGTGCCCTTACGCCCGGGTATATGACTTCCCATTGACGGGGGAGCTGAAAGACTCGTTCAAACTTTTGGCGCGACTTCCCGCTAACAAATGTCACCCTGTCGGCTCGATCAACCAACTTTCGAAACAAGCGTGCCCTGATGCGTGATCGGAAAACCGGGAAACTGTGAACTGTGAAGACCAGCGGATGGACGATAGGGCGTCGTGTCGCCGAAAGTGCTCCAGCTAGACAGTACCAATGTCCGTGTGCATGGACTGCGGCAGGTCTCATTGTGCGCAAGTTCCGTCTACACCATCGGATGAACTCGGGAATTCGGCGCGGGCCGACCATTACTCCTGGGCCCTCCCCTCCCTCGCGCGTCAAGACAATCACCTCGACTCCGTGATTAGCCAGAGCGGTTGTCAACCCAGAAACGTACGTCGAGATTCCACCCACGACAGGCGGCATGTAGGGCGTGATATGTACGACACGGTGCGTCGTGCGAGACATGAGAAAGATCCTTACCTCGGGTCTCCTTGGAGAAAAAAGACGGAGACCGTGTCTGAGCTGAAGACGACATATCGTTCCGCGCCACAGCTAACCGCGAAAGGAGAGTCGTATGTGTTGCCATAGGCCTCAAAGCTGCCCGACAAGGCTTTCTTCTCGACGAAAAATTGAATGTGGTAGCTATTCAGCTCCTGTGTTACGTAAGGGTCGGAGACAGGTTTGGCAAGGGTGTCCGCCCAGGTCTTCTCGAGATTCACGTCATCGAGGACGAAGAATGAATCGTCCTCGATCGTTAACGACCCAATTGGAATGAGCCTCGGTCGAACAGCGCTCGGATCGAGGTAGTGGAAAGCAAGGATCTCGGGGCCTTGGAAAGCCGTCGTGGATCCGCCAATCGGGAGGTATGGGAGGCCGGAGATGGCGTGAGCTTGCACCCCTAGTGCGCCGGAATTGGAAATGAACGCATGCTGCGCGGCCTGTCGCATGTAGATGCCACCATCATAAACCGGTGACGTCAGGTATTGTTCGACCTGGCGCTCGTAGTTCACGATATACACAGTTGACACGAGAGAAATCACGAGCACTGAAGCGATGAACGCGACCCGAATACCCCGACGTGCCTTGAGTCTGTCGTGGAGGAACTGCACGCCCATGGCGATATAGATGGCGGCGAACGGAATCAGATACCATCCCGTGTACTGCCGGAGCGATAGTGTCGGGAGAATCCCGATCAGGACGGCAACGAGCCAAGGTTGCCGCACATCGTTTCCACGACTGTGCAAGACAGCCGCAGCGCCTACGACAACCAACGGAATCAAGAAACCGACAGTTCGCGCAAGGCTGATTCCGAGATTTTCGAATTGACCGACGAGACCCGTCTCCGCCCCAAATTGGCCTTTCTCGTATGCATCGAGCAGGCCTGAGAAAAGCAGAAAATAGACAGCTATGGTGACCAGCACGCACCAGGACCCCAACCTCAATATCGACCTGAGACGAGGAGCCAAAAAGACCGATGCGTACGTGGTCCGGAGTATGCGCAACACAACCACGAAGATAGTCGCGGCGATGTAAGCGGTCATCACAATCGCCATCATCACCGCGAGTCGATGGGCGCTCATCATGACAAGAAGAATGGTTGAGAGGACCCCGATCTGAATGATATCGACCCGCTTGTGCATCCTGAGAAGCCCCCAAACGAATAGCGGGACGATTGCGGTGAACAGGCTCCGGGTCGGAACCTGCCACTCGAGGCTGCTCACGAATCGCGGCGCAGTAGAAAAAATGAAGGCGACGAGAAGGGCTAGTGGGTCGCCGACTTTGATTTCGCGCGCCATTAGGAAAGCGCCCAGGGTTCCCAGGATGGATGTCAGCATATCGGCCAGAAGGATTGAACCTTCCACCTGGACACCGCCGACCTCGCTCAAATCCGAGACGGAGAGAATCGATCCGGATGGGTGCGAGAGGGGATAGAGGCCGAGCACAGAAAGCGGGTTAAGCAACCAGTCCGCATGTTTCGTGTCGAGAACCACTTGCGCGAGACCATGGAATACGAACGAATCTGCGCCTCCCTCGTGTTGCGCTGCAGGATATCTCAGAGCAAGATTGACACAGACCAACGCGGCAAGTAGCACTATTACGGTGGCCTTGGGAAGTCGCATCATGAAATTCCAACTTCCGCGTTGACCGGTTTCGAGAGGGAAACATAGTCGTGGACGAGGTCCCTTAGACACGTGAAATTCAACTCCTTACCCATTTCGCTCAGGAACCTCTCGAAGGAACGCAGGTCACTTCGACATGTGGATGTCAACCACTCCGGCAAACCAGAGTATCTCTTTCGAAGGTCAATCGCCTCCCACGGATGGCAGAGGACGGTGACGACGGGACCCACGCTAACGCGGACGGCCTGAAGCGCCACCTCGACGGACGAAGAATTGACGAAGCCGAGTCCAATTGGTGCCCCTGGCGCTGCTGGATTCTCGGTAATTGGGAACTCCCAGAGTTTCATCCCCCCCTGGGAGCACGGGTCCGAAAAACTTGGATGATAGGGAACATGCGGCGCAGTCCGATGGTCGGTTGCTTTTAGGATGCGGTATATCTTCTTGTGGCGCCCCGGGAGGACGGATGAATCCGCGTAATATTCGAGGCTCTCAAGCGACTGTAGAATGTATTCACTTACGCTGAAATTCGGTGTACGGAACATTTCTGGGTTCTTCCTGACAATTTCCTTGAGTCCGGCTGTCGCTTCCACCACAGCCTGCTTCTGCCATCGAGGGGAGCGACGTGAGTAATAAGCCGGATGATGGAACAGTCCGTGACAACCAACCCACCGCCTGTCCCTTGCCTGTTCGTGCGCGAAATCTGGGACTTCTCGTGCCGCATCTAGCGTGAAGTAATAATCGACGGGAACTTCCAGTCGGCGAAAGAGATCTGTGAGGTTACCAAGCCCTTCGGTCAATCCGAATTTGCCGTCCACGAACAATGCAACGTCCGGTTCGACGTCGACGCTCACGACAATCGACCGATCGGGTGCGCGCACGCTTTTAGGCCTCCCCCATTCGTCCTGACCGACCGTCCGTGCCTTTCCGAGATGATTCGACGGCCTCTGCGGCACTCAGGCCTTGGTACATCCGAATGAGTCGACTCTCCATGATTGGCCAGGCATGGGCGGTAATACGCGCGCGCACAGCTTGGCCCAGTCGCCGGCGCAGCTCATCGTTGCGGAGAAGAACCAACACTCGCCGCGCGAGGTCTTTGGCGTCCCCGGGCTTGTAGTATACAACGGCGTCACCCAGAAGGCTCTTCAAGCCGGGCAGGTCTGTCACGACCATCGCTTTCCCAGCGACGGCGTACTCGTAGGCCTTGTTCGGCGTCGCAATCTCAGTGATCGGGTTCTTAACATACGAAACGATGCCGATGGTGCTCCCCGTGACTAAAGCGGCCACGGCACCGGCGGGAACTTCAGGCTCGACTGTGACGGTTTCTTCGAGTCCAAGTGAGCGAACCTTGGAACGCAATCCGTCGATGTATGACGGATCGCCAGGTCCGATGAGACGCAATCGTATACGAACGATCCGTGCGATCTCAAAGGCCGCGTCAATCACAATCTCCAAGTCCCTCTCTGCGTTCAATCCCCCGGCAATTACGATCGTGAACGGCTCCTTGGCCACGCTCGCTCTTGTTCGATCATCAGATTGCGTCCAATCCGGTGCGTTCTCTATCACGCACACCTGCCAGCGCGGGATCCCACGGCTGTTGAGCAGAGCCGCAATCTGGTCATTGACCGTCACGACTCGGGTGGCGAGCAGGCAAGAGCAACTTTGTGCGACGAGGGTCAATCGGTGCCCGAGCGACCCCTCACGGTCCACGAACCGGGCCAGATACAACTCCGGCATCGACTCATGGAGGTCGAGCACGACCGTGCAACCGAGGAGCCGGCTTGGGAGAGCGACGAGGATGAGAAAATCAGGCATCGAGTGGATATGCACAGCTTTGTACCGACGGCTAACCTGCTTGGCCATCAGATAGCTCGCCGCCAGGAGGCAGAAGAGCATGTACTGATAGATGTACCTCATGCGCGAGCCGCGAATAGCTCGAAGTGGAACTCGCGTGACGCGGACTCCATCCTCCAAGGTTTCTTGGTTCGCCTCGCCCTCCGCTCGAAGGCAAATGACGTCGACGTCGTACCCGCTCCGTGAGAGTGCCTCGGCCTCCCGCCGGACTCGCGGATCCGCGGGGTAACGGGCATACACGACATGACAAACTGCGGGTCTTGCTGGTCCGAGATTCATGGTTTCACTGCTTTCAGGATAAGCTTGCGCGCGACCAGGCGGGCCGGGGTTCGAGAGAGCGCCATCTCGAGCTTGCCTAGGATTCCGAGGACTCGCCTTCGCGACTCTTCCGAAGACAAGAGTCCCGACATCCACGGAAGGAAGTCCGTTCTGGATTGCGCGACTTCCTTGAACCCCGCCGAACGCACAAGTCGAGTGAGGGCTCGAGACGAAAACATCCTGGTGCGAATCGGATGTCTTTCATGTGGGAGTCGATACTTCGAGATCGCAATTCTCGCGTTGAGCGGTGAGTTACTGAAGACGACGAACAGGGCTTGCCCCCCACATCGCATAACCCGGAACGTTTCGTGAAGAGTCTCGGTCGCCGACTCGACATGTGGAAGAACTAGAACACAAGTAACCGCGTCAAAGCAGGAGTCTCGGAAGGGCAATCGCTCGGCGATGCCGCGAACAGCCGAGAAACCAGGAGCCCGCTGGAACGGGTCAAGCCCGATTGCGTCCCAGCCGCTGAGCTCAAGGGCGCGGAGGTCCTCTCCGGAGCCGCTGCCGATGTCCAGTAGTCGTCCTGGAGGTCCCTCGAGCAACGAATGGATAACCCCGCTGTCACGGCTCTTGAGATATTCGTGAAGCAGGTCCGGAGCCACTTAACATTGCCCCCCTTAGCCCGGCGTGGACAGGCGAGCCGCGACTAGCAAGACTGCCACGAGCACTGACTCAGCTCCCCAGAGGATTGATACCACCTGCCATTCTCGGAAACGGCCAGTCCGGGTGATGAGGTGCGTGAGCGACTCGACCCGACCTTGGTGCAACAGCCTACCGTCCGGCATGTGCATGCCGTAGTTTTCCCCTCGGAACCGTCCACGTGCCTTCAGAACGAATTCAGCGATCATCGGGATAAAGAGGAAAAGGCCGAACATTTTGAACGAAGGAGTCGAGATGATAGCCGCGCAGGCGATCGCGGCCCCCACACAGAGGGTGAGCGAGTCGCCAGGGAAAATCCTGGCCGGATACCGATTAAACCATAGGAACGCGAGGAGAGACCCGAGCAACGGAACGAGGATGAAAAGCCCCGCTTGAGCTCCGAACATCGATGCGAGTGTGATTAGTCCGACACACATGATGATCCCAAGACCGGCCCCAAGGCCATTAAAGCCCTCCAACATGTTCGACGCATTTGCCGCGGAGGTGACGCCGAGCGGAATCAGCACGATCATTAATCCCCCGACGTTGAATCCCAAGATTGATGTGGCATTTCCAGAATACTCAACGACGCCGAGGGGGAGGCTCGCCAGAAACGGGAGTAGTGCTTTGTACCGCTTGGGAATCGCAAAGAGATCGTCAAGGATGCCCACAAAGCCCGCACCGAGAATTGCGAGCAGCGAGGTACTGAAGATGGGCGCCGGAATCGTCGAGTTCGCGAAGATTGCAAGGATGCTCACACCGAGGTAAAACCCCACCAGCAACGATGCACCGCCCATCTCGGCGATTCGTGGAGAGTTCGGCTTGTGAATGTCGATACCCACGATGGTGGATCCTCGCAGGGCTCGAATGTGCCATGCGGCAAACAGGAACGTCGCTGCGAACGAGAGCGTCCCCGCTATCGCTAGATCGGCGGGCGTCAATCTGCCGGGCCCATCCTAGGCATCGCTATTTAGGAGTTTCTTGAATAGTCTCGTGAGTGAGAACGCGCGAAGTCGGGAACATCCGCACTTATCATCCCCGATAATTTTCGGGCAAGCTTAATACCCGCCTTTGGGGACCGGAGAGACGATGCACGCCGGAAAGATTCGAACCGCGAACATCCCCGCGTTCCAACTGAGCCCCCGAGATACGGTCATCCTTGCCAGTCTTCTTGGACTCGCGGCTTACGTACTCGGCTTCTTGGTCGGACTCGCCGCTTGATGACCCCGCGCGCCCTGCGAAGGAATCCGCGGGAACGCTCTTATCCCTAGATGCCTTGGGCTTGGTGATCATGGCGATCCATCCCACGGCGATTGTCGAGCCGGGAGCCCAGGTCGAGGGTGATGCGCGCGTCTGGCACTGGGTTCACGTACGCGCGGGAGCAAGAGTTGGGCACAGGACCGTCCTTGGAAAAGATGTCTTCGTCGATGCGGGAGTCATCGTGGGAGACGACTGCAAGATCCAGAATTTCGCGTCACTCTATCGCGGGGTGACGCTCGGTAACCGGGTGTTCATTGGACCGCACTCGTGTTTTACGAACGATTCGTATCCTCGTGCGGGCAGCCTTGAATGGGAGGTCGTTCCGACCAATGTCGATGATGGCGCTTCGATTGGCGCAAACGCCACTATTCTATGCGGCATCACGATCGGGCGAAGTGCGATGGTTGCCGCCGGAGCGGTTGTCACCAAGGACGTCCCGGCCCACGGCTTAGTCGCAGGAGTCCCGGCGAGACTCATCGGGTGGGTGTGCGAATGCGGTCGACCACTGGACCGCAACATGCGATGCGCCCACGACGGCAAGCGATTCCCCGAGCTGACGCCGAAGGCTCAGGCTCCTCGTTCGCCGCGGCGCAAGTGACCAGCGAACCTTCATACTCCGGAGCCGGTTCCGCGCCTCGATGATCCCGATCCCCATCGCCCGCCCGATCCTCGGCGAGGAGGAACTCGCGGGAGTGCGGGAGGTCCTTGCGTCCGGGATGCTCGCCCACGGCTCGAAGGTCGAGGCGTTCGAGAAGGCCTTTGCGAAGGACCTCGGCAGAAAGCACGCGATCGCCGTCACGAACGGCACCGCGGCGCTCCACGTCGCGCTCCTCGCCCACGGCATCGGACCCGGCCAGGAGGTCGTCATCCCGCCCCTCACGTTCTTCGCGACCGCATCGACGGTCCTCCTGTGCGGCGCGAAGCCCGTCTTCGTCGACATCGATCGGTCGTCATACAACATGGACCCCACGAAGGTCGCGTCCGCGATCACCCGGAAGACGGCGGCGATCATGCCCGTCCACCTGTACGGCCAGACGGCCGAGATGGACCCGATCCTCGCCGCCGCCCGGGATCGCGGCATCCCCGTCATCGAGGACGCGGCCCAGGCCGCCGGCGCGGAGTATCACGGCAAGAAGGCGGGCAACCTCGGCGAAACCGCGTGCTTCTCGTTCTACGCCACGAAGAACATGACGACCGGCGAAGGCGGCATGATCGTCACCGACGACGACCGGGTCGCCGACCAGGCGCGGCTCCTCCGGCACCACGGCCAACCGGCGAAGTACGAGCACGTCCTCGTCGGCTTCAACTACCGGATGACGGAGATCGCCGCGGCGATCGGCCTCGCGCAGCTCGCGAAGCTCGACGGCTGGGTCAAGCAACGGCGGGCGAACGCTCGGGCGCTGTCCAAAGGCCTCGACGGCATCGAGGGCCTCGTCCCGCCGTCCGAAGGCAACTGGATGGTCCATTCATACTACCAGTACATCGTCCGCCGCGAGGAGCCGTTCCAGCGGTCCCGGGATGAGATCGTCCAGGATCTGAACGAGGACGGAATCGGCTGCCGGCCGTCGTATCCGATGCCGCTGTACAAACAGAAGGCGCTCCGGGACCTGAAGATCCGCGGTCGGTGTCCCGTCGCGGAGGACGTGATCCCAGGCCTCTTCGAGCTCCCGGTCCATCCCGGCGTCGGCCCGGCAGAGGTCGAGCGAATCGTCGCAGCCGTCGAGGAAGTCGCTCGGACGGATTGATAGACCCGGACGCAAAGAGACAAAACGCGCGGTCCGATTCTACGGTCTGCGATGGACCTGCAGACGTTCCAGGCGGCGCTCCATGAAGGCGTCGAGAAAGAGCGCGGCCTGCAATGGGCGGAGGCCGCCGACCTCTACGCGGAACTCGCGAAGGCGTCGTCCGATCCGGCAATGCGCGCCCTCGCCCTCTTGCGCCAGGGCAACGCGCTGATGGAACTCCGTCGCTGGGACGACGCCCGCAGCGCCTTCGATGCCGGCCTGCACGACGCCAAGGAGTCCGGCGATCCTGGGGTCGTCGCACAGGCGCTCCTCGCGGCCGGCGTGTTCGCGGCGAACCGGGACGACCCGAAACGGGCCGAAGCGTTCCTGCTCGACGCCCTCGATCGGTTCCACCGCAAGGACGACCGCGCACATCTTCAGGGTCGCGGCTGGGCGTTCCTGAACCTCGCGAGCCTTTACGGGAAAACCGGACGCCTCGACCTCGCCTTCGTCACGTTCACGAAGGCACAGGACGTCCTCGGCGCGGCGGAGGACTGGG
>Ga0209761_1000461_pt1 | contig 24734 bp, 25 predicted proteins | sample GraSoi013_1_40cm_4_FD_185818 | JGI IMG/M metagenome (GOLD analysis project Ga0209761, IMG submission 185818) | Grasslands soil microbial communities from the Angelo Coastal Reserve, California, USA - Sample 09_25_2013_1_40cm (SPAdes) (version 2) | ecosystem: Environmental > Terrestrial > Soil >...
TGGCTGTTCAACGGGCTGTGGTGAAAACGGCTGAGCCTGCGGCGCATTATAAATCGGCGCCGATTCCGCGCCGACTGGGGTCGTCTGTGACGCCGAAGTCACAATCACCCCTCGCCCTTCAACCACGACGTAGTCCAACGGCTGCCCTTGGAATATCTTTCGAACGCCATCCTCGAGACTCAAGCCTGAAAATTTGACACTGATGTTGCGGTTCGCAAGCTCTGCCGGAACCTTTGACTGCATGCCCGTCGCAAGGTCCAACAGGCGTAGCAATCGGCCAAGTGGAATGGTTTCGGCGTTGATGGAGAGCTTGTTATCGACGAGATCGATTTCGGGACCTTTACCGGCGGCGAAAGCACCGGCGCTCATGGCCAGGATTACTAAAAGCGTAGCAAGCGATGATTTCATAGATTCCACCATAGCTTAAGGACAATTTAAATTATAACCCGGTTTAGTGTGTTCTCTCCCTCTGGCAGAGGGAACCGCGACAGCCAGCGGGCTGGCGCGCCGGGTGAGGGTCACAATTTCCGCAAATCTTGAGACCTTCACCCTGCCCTCTCCCAGAGGGAGAGGGCAGGATTCCTACTTCGCCCCTCTACCTAAAAGCACGACCGGTACCGTTTTGAGCAAAATTTTTAAATCCAAGAGAAGGGACCAGTTGTCAATGTAGGTGAGATCGAGCTTCATCCAGTCTTCGAAGCTGACTTCGTTGCGGCCACGGATTTGCCAAAGGCAGGTCATGCCGGGCTTCATGCTCAACCGGCGGCGCTGCCAACGCTCGTAACGCGCCACTTCTTGCGGGAGCGGAGGGCGAGGGCCAACAAGGCTCATGTGGCCTTGTAAGACATTGAAAACTTGGGGAAGTTCGTCGATGCTGCGGCGGCGGATGATTTTGCCGATCGTTGTAACCCGGGGGTCACGCGAAGATTTGAAGACCGGTCCATCCATTTCGTTGAACGTCTCCAACTCGACGCGGTGCTGTTCGGCGTTGTCGATCATCGAGCGGAATTTGTACATCGTGAAAACGCGCCCGTTCAAACCGCAGCGCTTCTGCTTGAACAAGACCGGACCGGGCGAGGTGAGCTTAATAAGAAGGGCAGCCGGTAACATGACCAGCGGACCAAAAATGATGAGGATGAGCGTGGCTAAGAGAATATCGAGAATTCGCCGCACAAACATCAATCCTTCATTTGTGGGCGTCGTACTGAAAGAAAGGAGCGGAAAGCCCTCGAATTCGTCCAACTCCATTCGAGCTATCGAATGAGGAAAGAAATTCATCACCACGCGCGCCGTGACTCCAAGCTCTTCACACAGCAAGAAGATGCCGGTGTACTCATCAAGGCTTTCACGATCGATCGCAATGATCAATTCATCGACTCCTCCCTGTTCCAGGAGTGTCCGGATTTCGTCGCGGCCAAATACGCCGAGAAGTTTCAGTCCCCAAACGTCGTGGCGCTCGATCGTTCGGGCGAACTCATGTGCCGTTTTCTCATTACCCACCACAGCCACATGGCGTATGTCGAGAACACCGTGTTTCCTGACTTTAATCAAAACGACTCGATACGAAACAAGAAGGATGTAATTGATGACCAACGTGGACAAAACGATGATGCGATTCGAGGCGTCCGGGTTCACGAAGGAAATCAAAACCGCCACGACCAGCCATGCGAAACCTATCGCCTTCGAAAGCCGTCCGATTTGATTCAGCGGCGGCAGCGTCGGCTCGGAATAAACGCTAAAGAGGGGCAGCAACAGAGCCCAGGTTGGAAGGATGATTGCAATATGCCAAAAGTAAGTCTGAATGGGCATGACGATGTGTCCACTCAGTTCAAACAAGGAACGAAAGCGGTAAGCCAAAAAGAAACTCGCCGTTGTCAAAGCCAAGTCAGCCAGCCACAGGTTGACGGCAAAAATTCTTTTTCTTTGACCGATCATGCAGGTCCAGGAAGATGAACGCGCACTATAGATTTGAAACCAACAAGACATTATTGGCCCTTATCGCTGTTTTAGCAATCAACGTTGCAGGCTGCGCATCCAGGCAGGCGTACACGCGAGGCAACCGCGCGGAAATTACCAGGGATTTCGACACGGCAATGATCGAGTACAAGGCCGCTTTGGATCGGGATCCGCGGAACTACGAGATCCGCCTAAAGTACGAGCAGGCACGTTTCAACTCGGCCTTCCAGCACTTCGAAGCAGGACGGCGCGCTTTCGATAAACAGGATTACCAAACGGCAAAAATGGAATTCACGCGTGTGCTCGAGATCGACCCGACCCATACGCTCGCGGAACAGCAATTGGCCAAAGTGAACGAAGTCCTGACGAGCCGCAGCCGCAAAGAGCCGGAACCCGAGGTTCAGTTCGAGCAGCTCAAGGAAGAGACGCGCACAAATCCCACGCCGCAATCGCAGCTGGAGCCGAAAACCCGGGGCCCCATCGACGTTCACATGACGCAAGATAGCAAGATCGCGTTCGAAACCTTAGCTGAGTTGGCGGGTTTCAACGTGATTTTTGATCCGGACTTTCGTGGCGCCAGGATTCAGATTGATCTAAACAAAGTCGATATCTTCGAAGCTCTCGACATTTTGGCTCTGCAGACGCGCTCGTTCTGGAAGCCGGTCAACAGGACAACGATTCTTGTTTCTCCCGACAACCAAACGAAGCGCCGCGATTACGACGAGCTCGTGTTGAAAACGATCTACATGACGAACAGCGTCACATCGACAGAACTCACCGAGGCCATCACTACACTTCGCACGCTGCTCAATATGCGGTATCTGATGTCCAGCACTTCCATGAACGCCATTATCGTCCGCGATACGGCAGACCGCGTAGCGATCGCGGAAAAGATTATCGAAGATCTGGATAAAGCCAAACCGGAGGTGCTCGTCGAGGCGACCATAATGGAAGTCGACCGCAGCACGCTGCGTCAACTCGGAATCTTGCCCCCGCAGGGCACTGCCGTCACCACAACCGGGGGGACCGGGGGAACAGGTACATCAACTGGAACTTCTTTTCCCTTGAATAGGCTGCCGCGAAGCAGCGCGTCCTTCTCTCTTACGATTCCGCCAACAACCGCGCAATTCCTGGCAACTAGCACCAATACGCGGCTGCTGCAAAATCCGCGTATAAGGGCGACCGACGGGAAGCTTGCTTCAATCCGCATCGGTTCACAGGTCCCGATCGCTTCGGGGAGTTTTCAACCGGCATTTGTGGGAGCAACGGGAACGCCGGTTGTCAACTTCCAATTTGTCGATGTTGGGGTAAACTTAGATATAACGCCTCGCGTTCTCCTCAATCACGAAGTTTCAATGACCGTCATGGTTCAAGTTCGTGCTGTCGCCGGAGACAGAAACGTTGGCGGCGTCACACAACCGGTGCTCACGAATCGTCAGGTACAACATGAAATTCGCCTGGCCGAGGGTGAAACGAACATTTTGGGTGGAATCATTACAGATACGGAAGCGACATCTCTCAACGGTCTTCCCGGTCTCAAGAATATTCCGATATTGCGATACTTTTTCTCACAAGAACAAAAATCCCGAGATTCGACCGAAATCATCATTATGCTGACACCGCATATTCTCCGCATGCCGAATATATCGGCGGGCAACTTGCGCGGTCTCTACACCGCGGCTTCGGGCAAGTCCGGAGGTGCCGGCCATCGGCGCGCCGTCTCCAACGCCCGGGACTCCTGCGCCAGGTGCGCCCCCGGCTCCCCAACCGCCCGCCGGGCAACCCCCTGCTCCAACGCCTCCGCCCGCCGGAGCGCCGGCAGCGCCGCCTAATGCGCAGCCGCAAGCCCAACGGCAGACCAATTCGACTGTCATGTTCGCGCCGTCACCGCTCACGTTGCCGGCAACGGGAACGGAAACCTTAATTATCATTGGCAACGGAATGGACTTCTTTGGTGTCGATCTGACGCTTTCGTTTGAGCCCGGAGCAGTCAACATCCGGGAGATTCGAGATGGGGGTTTCCTCAGCCGCGACGGACAGATTGTGGCTGTCGTTCAAAGAATGGAAACCGAGAGCGGCACCGTTCGAATTTCAGTTGAGAGGCCCCCGGGAGCTGCGGCAGTGTCGGGAACCGGTAATCTCGTAACGCTGGTGCTCGCGCGCGGCATGCGAGCCGGTGATTCGACGATACGCATCACCGATTTTCGCATCCGCGATCCACAACAAAACGTCGCAATCGGACAACCGGCGGAGGTGCGCGTCTTAGCTCCATGAAGAGCACGACTGTAGCGGCGGTCCGCGAAGCGCTAGCGCGGCAGCGCGCAGCCTCAAGAAACGACCGCCGACAATCTCCTGATCGCTGCACAGCCGGCGCTCATAGAGAGCCGCTACAGCTCGGCTTCACACTGATCGAGTTGATCGCAACGGTCTTCATTATTTCGATCCTGCTCGGTGTGGCCGTTCCGTTGGCCCGGAACTCGATCCAGCGTCAAAAAGAAGTCGCGCTACATGAGGCCCTGCGGGAGCTACGCACAGCGATCGACAAATATAAGGAGGCGTCGGAACGGGGCATGATTCCGATGAAACTCGACACCGAGGGGTACCCGGAATCGTTGCGGGTGTTGGTCGAAGGCGTGGATATGAACGGTACCGTCGGCAAGAAACTGAAACTTCTGAGACGCATACCGACCGATCCGATGACCAACACGACCGAATGGGGGCTGCGTTCGTACCAGGATGATCCCAAGAACAATTCTTGGGGTGGTCAAAATGTCTTCGATGTGTATACGAAGTCGCAGGGGACTGCGTTAGATGGAACGAAGTATAAAGATTGGTAACGTGTTCAGACATTCCCCTCCTCGCAGAGGAGGGGTGGCGCGACAGCTTAATAGAAGCTGGCGCGCCGGGGTGGTCAGACCGGCGCAACGTCCCGCGGCGCATCCACCGCTCCTCTGCGAGGAGGGGAATAGTTACGGTTTTACTCTTCTCGAGTTGATGATCGTCATCGCCATCCTAGGGATCTTGGCTTCTATTGCGATCCCCATGTACAGGGCCGTGGTGCTCAATGCCAGAGAAACCGTTTTGAAGGACAATCTGCGGGAAATGCGGCGCGTAATCGACCAGTACACAGCTGATAAAAAGAAGGCTCCGGTCAGCCTGCAGGATCTCGTCGACGCCGGTTACTTTCGTGAAATGCCGGTGGATCCCATGACCCATTCTAATTCCAGCTGGCAACCGGTTAACGATACGTCGGTGACGTCACCGGATCAGACCGAGAGCGGCATCGTGAACGTCCACAGCGGGTCAGCTGCGATCTCGTCGGAAGGCACGCCGTACAACACCTGGTGAGTTATTCAAGCCCCAGACTTCTAAGCATCTCCTCGTCATCCCGCCAGTGCTTCTTGACTTTGACGTGCAGCTCGAGGAAAACCTTTCGTCCGAAGAAGGATTCCAGTGCCTTACGCGCCTCCGTTCCAATCTGCTTCAATTTCTGTCCGGCCTTGCCGATCACGATCCCTTTTTGGGAATCGCGCTCAACGAAAATGCTTGCAAAGATGCGCTGAAGTTTGTCGTCCTCTTCAAACCGGTCGATCACCACTGCAGTCGAATATGGCATTTCTTCCTCGGTTAAAACGATTAACTTTTCACGGATCATTTCTGCAGCGATGGCTCGTTCTGGCTGATCGCTGATTTGATCATCCGGATAAAACATCGGCCCTTCGGCAAGATATTTGAGGATTTCACTGAGTAGCGAGTCGACGTTCTCACCCGATAACGCGCAAATCGGAATGATCTCTTCGAAATTACCCGCCTTTGAATAGCGATCGATGATTGGAAGCAAGTTCTTCTTTTCAACGAGATCGATTTTGTTTAACAGGAGAATTTTTTTTCTGGTAAGCGGCTTCAACAACTCGAGCGTGAACTCGTCGCCCCGCCCGAATTCAGCGGAGGCATCGACGATGAGCAGGATTAGATCGGTGTCCGCCATCGCCTCCCGCACGGCTTTCATCATGCTTTGATTCATTCGGTGAATCGGTTTGTGAATACCCGGCGTGTCTAGAAAAATAATTTGCCCATCAGGTCTGGTTACGATTCCCCGGACGATGCGCCGCGTGGTTTGCGGCTTCTTCGTAACAATGGAGACTTTCTCGCCGACAAGGTAGTTGAGCAGTGTGGATTTTCCGGAATTTGGCCGCCCGACGATCGAAACGAATCCGGACTTCATGACACTAGTGTCGCGTTTCATAAATAGCTGCACCAATTGCCGATGGGGCTTGCGAGGCGAGGTCGAGGAGCGATGAGGAGGCTGATGTTCATTCATCGCCGACGAATCGCGACGACGAGATCGCCCGCAACACCCATCGGCCCAAAGGGTTGCGGCGGAACGGCCCCGTCTTCGTTGTCGCTCCTCGGTCACAATGAAAGAGCATTGCTTCCTCGTCGCTCCTACAATCCGGGGCCGTTGCGCTCGCAACAATGGTGCAGCTATTTATGAAACACGACACTAGGATGTCATTCTTTTGGGACCATCGGCTTGAGGCGCAGGCGTCGCACGCGCCGACGGTCGGCCTCGAGCACTTCGACCTCGATTCCGCCGTGCTCGATTTTTTCTCCTGGAACGGGGACTCGTCCAAAGAGTTCAATGACGGCGCCGGCAACCGTAGTGCAATCGGTCTCGGAAACCAAGGGAATTCCCAATTTTTCTTCGAGCGCACCAAGTTCGAGGCTGCCGGGCACGATAAACACACCACGGCTCTCCTCGATGACTCTCTCGCCGTCGGGTTCCGATTCGTCGCGGATATCGCCGACAATTTCTTCGATGAGATCTTCCATTGTGATCAGCCCCGCTACTCCTCCGTACTCATCGACGACCAAGACCATTTGATCGCCTTTCTGCTTCATCTCCCGAAGGAGATCGTCCACGGGTTTGGTCTCGGGCACAAAATAGGCCGGTTTGATCAGAGATCGGAAATTATCGAGCTTGTCGCCCCGCTGCCAGACGCGCAGCAAATCGCGCTCGTGAACGATGCCTTCAACATTGTCGAGGTCATCGCGATAAACGGGAATCCGGGCATGACGCTTGTTGATCACAAGTTGAAGCAATTTCTCCACAGACGAGTTTATGTCGGTTGCCACAATCTGAGTGCGCGGTGTCATTACATCTCGCGCCACGATGTCGCCGAACTGCAGGATCGACTGGATCATTTCGCCTTCGTCGCGTTCCAAAATTCCTTCTTCCTGGCCCGCATCGATGAATGCCTGAATCTCTTCTTCAGAGGCTTCCTCTTCCTTAGCCGGTTCTATTTGATCTTCCAGGCGGTGAAAATAGTTCAGCGCGGACATAAACATGCGCGAAATAGGGCCTAAGATGAAATGAGACGCCTTGAAGACCGGAAAGAAAAGAACCAGAACAAATTCAGGATTACGCCGGGTAACGATCCGCGGAAGAAGATGGCGGAAAATCAGGATTAGAAACATCATAACGACAACCGTCGCCACTACAGAAGTCGTATATCCGATAGGCCGCTGCTCCAGCGCCGTAAACAAGGAGACGGCTCCCGATACCAAAAGCATTTGAATGATAATGTGAATGGAAGTCAGGACTTCCGTCCGCGTATCGAGTAGCGCCGCAATCGATGAAGCGGCTTTCCCCCTTGGTCCGTCGACCAGACGGCGCATCGATACCTTGTTCACATTTGCGAACGCGACGTCGATGATCGACATCACCGTCAGCCCCGCAATGAACAGGACCGCGCCGAGTAATTCCGTTGCGCTTAACATTGGAACCTTCGCCGTAAACGGCGTTCCATAGCCCTCATCTCACCGTTGTCGGTTTCGTGGTCGTATCCCAACAAATGCAAGAGTCCATGCAGAATGAGGCGCCGAATGTTGGTTTCAAAACTGAGCGTGCTGGATTTACGTGATTGATTATAAGCCGTTTCAGAGGAGATGAGAATATCGCCCAAATACCCTCCATCTCCCTGAAAAGACAACACATCCGTCGACTTGTTGAAACCACGATAATCGCGGTTGAAACGACGCATCTTCTCATCGGTGAGGAACACAACCGAAAATCCACGCTCTTGCAATCCAAGTGCCGGAGCGAGCGACTCGAGAAAGCGCCGAAGCCTTCCATTCTCGATGGCGTGCTTCCGCTGTTTGTTAATAATCAGGAAGTTTTCTCTAAGTGGAAGCTGCATCTTGTCCGAATTGCAGCGACTCCTGGCGCGCGGTGTTCTGTGCGCTATAGGACTCATAAGCCCGGACAATCCGCTGTACGAGCGGATGACGGACGACATCTCTCTCGTTGAAATAAATGAACGAAATTCCCTCAACACCGGAAATAACATTCCGCGCTTCAATCAATCCCGACATTTTTCCTATTGGAAGATCGATCTGGGTAATGTCGCCCGTGATTAGGGCCTTGCTGCCACACCCGATCCGCGTGAGGAACATTTTCATTTGCTCGGTTGTCGTATTCTGTGCTTCGTCGAGAATGACAAATGAATCGTTTAACGTTCGTCCACGCATAAAAGCAATGGGCGCAATTTCGATCACCCCACGCTCAACGTTGCGATCCACCCGTTCCACATCAAGCATGTCGTAGAGCGCGTCATATAGAGGCTTCAGGTACGGATCGATTTTCTCCTGAAGCGTTCCCGGAAGAAATCCGAGCCTTTCGCCGGCTTCGACCGCTGGCCGCGTCAGAACGATACGGCTGATTTTTTTCTCCAGTAGCGCACGCACGGCCATGCTGACGGCGAGATACGTTTTTCCGGTACCGGCAGGCCCGATCCCAAAAACCATATCGTGTTTTTCTATGGCTTCGATGTAGAGCTTTTGGTTGAGTGTCTTCGGCGCGACATTCCGTTTTCCTGCTTGAAGGCTCTTAGAGCTCGACACCACACCGCGCAGGCTTTGTGACGTGTCTTCGGAAATGATCCGGATGATCGATTTCAGATCGCCGTTGCTGAACCTTACACCTTCCGTTCGCAGCTGCGCATAGTCTTCCACGAGCCGCTCGACCAGCTGAACGTGCTCGTCCTCACCGTCGATTGTGAGATTGTTTTCGCCGTCGATATGAATCTGAACTTTGAGGAGAGACTCGAGATATTTGATATTTCCGTCGTACGTTCCGAAAAACTCGGCGACGCCGTCGCCGATTCGAATGCTTTTCTTCATCCTACCTATAAGTACCTAGTCTAATTATAACATTGGGCCTTTACCCGAAAATTCGGGGATTTTCTGATATTATTCTTATTTTTGAAGGAGATTCGATGGCAAATCATCCGTCCGCGCTCAAAAGGTATCGCCAAAGTCAGCGGCGTCGCCTAGTCAATCAGATGAACCGTCACAAGTTGAAGACTCAAATTAAAAAGCTGCGAGCGGCAATCGCTGCGGGAAAAGGCGCAGATGCGAAGCCGCTGTTGCCTGCCACTCTCAGTATTATTGACCAGTCCGTGCAAAAAGGCGTGATCAAGAAAAATACGGCACGCAGGTACAAATCACGTCTGGCGAAAAGGGTCAACGGTCTACCTGCATAGCCCAGTTCACCATCATCTTCCACAGCATTACGTCAAAGTAACCCTCGGGATTGGGCGTCGAGGTCTTCAAGGCACGATCGGCATTGAGTAATAGCCGGAACCCGGCCGCGAGTTGTCTCCACTCGAACTTCTTGCATGAGGCGGCAAAATCCGCCGCTTTCCATGCGGGTATCAGAGCGGTGGCTGCGATCTCTTTCGCGTTTTTTTTCTCGACTAGCGACTTCCCGATAAAAAGCTGGCGCCATACCCGGACGATCCGCGAAAGTGCGATTAGCGGTTCCACGCCTTCATCGAGCATTGCTCCAACAACCTGCACGGCCTTCTTGTAATCTCCCGCCAGAACCGCGTCGTCGAGATCGAAAGCACCAAACTGTTCCGAACGCAGAATCAGTACATCGACGTCGCGCATTTCGATCGGCCGCGCATTGCCCGTATACGTTTGCAGTTTTTCAACCTCATTGTGCAATTGATAAAGGTCGGTACCAACGTTATCGGTGAGATACCGAGCGATTTGGGGTGTGAGTTTATAGCGGTCCATCAACCAACGGGCAACATCCGCCGGCCTCAATGAGTCGATTTCGATGACGGGAAAAATCTTTGGCCAAGATTCGACGGGCTTACGCGTATCCGTCACGAGGACAATTCGCAATGACGCGTCCGGTAGGCTTTGAACCCTTCCCAAGACTTCAATTCTTGCTTTCGTGAGTCTGGCGGCATCAGTCACGATAATCAGCCGGTTCTCGGCGAATAGCGATCGTGTCAGCGCGTCATCGATCAGCCGGCTTGATGGAATCTCCTCGAACTCCTTCGCGCTATATTTTTTGGAAACCCATTCGCCGGCTGGAATACCAGAGATGCGTTGCCAAACCACCCGCGATTCCTCAATCAAGAAATCGTCTTCGCAGACGAACACGTAAACTTTGGAACTCTGCTTTGGTTGAATCTGCTTGAACTCCCAAAATTTCATTTTGAGTGCAGCAGAGAAGCCACGAGCGACGACGCGAAATGCCGCGCAAGCCTGTCCAGCGCCGCCGTATCTTCGGCCACGAATTCGCTGGAGCTCTGCGAGAGCTCGAATACCTCGCGAAAGGACCAGCGATCATTTTGAAACAAGACTTTGCCTGTTCGCGTATCCGTAACGTGGACGCTCAGGTCAACGAGCATCGTGTATGCTGAACCCCTCCCTTGCTGGTTAAAAATGACGGGCACCGCGTTATAACCCAAGACTTCACCGCTCATTAAGAGATCGCCTGCATTGTCGGACACGACTTTGAACCGGGTCCGCCGGATGAGTTCGCGACGAACTTCTTCCGCCAAGCGCTGTTCGATTCTGTAGGTTGTCGTTTTGTTGATGAAGGTCGGCACGGCAATAGTACTGCCGGCACCTTCATTAAGTTGCGAATTGGCCAGATGATACCCGCAGCCGCTTGCAGCGAGGCAGACAAGACTGATTAATTTACGGACCACGGCCTTATCATAGCGTAATGAGGAATGACGGGTAAGGCGCATTCCCCTCTCCTTCTGGGAGAGGGCGGCGCAAAGCGCCGGGTGAGGGTCGCGCGAAGCGCGAGCCCGATAGGGCGAAGCCTCAAAAGAAGTCTATTCGAATCTTGAGACCCTCACCCTGCCCTCTCCCAGAGGGAGAGGGGTGACGGTACTCATGAACGAAATTTATGCGTACGCCCTGAAACTCTTGCGCGGCCGCGATTACACCATTTCGAAATTATGCGCAAAGCTGGAAGCGAAGTTCGGGTCGGTCCCACCGGAAGTCATTGAACAACTGCTGGAAAAAAAATTTCTGAATGACCGCCGGTTTGCTGAGAATTACATAGCAAAGCGGAAGTCCTGCGGAGCTCAACAGGTTCGAGAAGAACTGCTGGCCCTCGGGATCTCGGCGAAACTGGCGGAAGAAATCGTCTCTCACACAGAGTGGCCCTCGCTTCAGGACGCCCTCACGGCTAAAATGAGGGATTGGAATTTGCGTCCCCCTCTTCAACCCCGCGATGCCGGCCGGCTTTTTAGGTCTTTGCTTCGTCTTGGTTACGATGAGGACGCCATCCGAGAGGAATTAGAACAACTTGAACAGTAATGAAATCCGCCGGCGGTTTCTTCAGTTCTTTGCAGATCGCGGTCACGCCATCGTTAAGAGTTCCTCTTTGATCCCGGCCGAAGATCCGACGTTGTTGTTCGTCAATGCGGGAATGAATCAGTTCAAGGACGTGTTTCTCGGACGCGAGCAACGTTCCTACACCACGGCAACAAGCTGCCAAAAATGTGTCCGCGCCGGCGGCAAGCACAACGATCTGGACAACGTCGGACATACGCGGCGGCACCAGACCTTTTTCGAGATGCTCGGAAATTTTTCGTTCGGCGGATACTTCAAGAAAGAAGCTATCGATTACGCGTGGACACTCCTGACACGAGAATTCAAACTGCCGATCGACAAGCTGTGGGTCACGATTTTCCGCGAAGATGATGACGCGGCAAAGTCCTGGATTTCCGGTCCCGGCGTCGCTCGCGACCGGATCTTGCGTCTGGATGAAAAAGACAATTTTTGGCAGATGGGGGATACGGGACCTTGCGGACCGTGCTCGGAGATTCATTACGACCTCGGTCCGGCTGCGAGCGAACTTGGACATACGAACTGCGCGTTTCCTTGCGATTGCGGCCGCTATGTGGAGATTTGGAACCTCGTGTTCATGCAGTTCGATCGCGACTCCGAAGGCCACCTCTCGCCATTACCTAAACCATCGATTGATACGGGCATGGGTCTGGAACGGATCGCCTCCGTCCTTCAGGGAAAGATCAGCAATTACGAAACCGACCTGCTCAGGCCGATCATTGACGAGGCTTGCCAATTATTCAACGTTGAATACGGCGGGGCGGCCTCTTCCGACGTCTCGCTCCGGATCATCGCCGACCATGTCCGCGCCGCGACTTTCTTGATTAGCGACGGTGTGATCCCATCCAATGAAGGCCGCGGGTACGTTCTCCGTAAGATCATGCGGCGCGGGATTCGGCAAGGAACCCTGCTCGGTTATAAGGAACCTTTCCTGTACACGTTGTCCGGCTACGTTGTTGAGATGATGAAGGAAGCGTATCCGGAACTGATCCACACGCGCGAGTACGTCGCGCGCGTCATCAAGACCGAGGAAGAACGTTTCGCCGCCATGGTGACGGTTGGCTTACAGCGGCTTGAACAAACGATCCATCAGCTCGTCAATTCAGGCAAAGATGTCATTCCCGGTATCGAAATTTTCAAGCTCTACGACACCTATGGATTTCCGCTCGATTTCACTAAAGAAATCGCCGACGAAAAATCGATGCGACTTGATATGGACGGCTTCGAAGCGGAACTCGAGAAACAGCGCGAACGCGCGCGCCAGAGCTGGAGAGGCGATGAGACGGCGGTCAGTCCATTCTATGAAAAATTCGTTGGGAAGGGCGGGACCCCCTTCCTTGGCTATGACGCGATCCGGTCCACCAGCCGCATCGCCGGGTTTCTGGTGAATGCCATGCCGGTCGACTCTGTCGGGGGCGGCCAAACGGCAGAAATCATTCTCGATGAGACGCCGTTTTACGCTGAATCCGGCGGGCAGGTGGGCGATACCGGCACCTTGACGTCACCCTCCGGAGTGGCGCGCGTCCTCGACACTTATTCGCCGGTTCGGGGCGTCATCGTTCACAAGGTGCAAATGGAATTTGGGAACCTCGCAGTGAACGATGAAATACAAGCTCAAGTCGATGAAGAGCGGCGGTTGCGAATCGCGGCGAATCACACCGGCACGCACATTCTTCACGCAGTACTGCGCGAGACGTTAGGAACACATGTGAAACAGGCCGGCTCGCTCGTCGCTCCGGATCGTCTTCGTTTCGATTACACCCATTTCGCGCCGCTCACCGACAGGGAAATCGAAGAAATCGAGCAGAAGATCAATCGGATCGTTTTCCGAAATCTCCCGGTTCAGACCGAAATCATGGAAATCAACCAAGCGATCGCTCGAGGCGCACTCGCGTTTTTCGGCGAGAAGTATCAGCAGCAAGTCCGTGTGGTGTCAATACCCGAGGTGAGCATGGAACTCTGCGGCGGAACACATACCAGAATGACAGGCGACGTCGGCCTGTTCAAAATTGTCGGCGAATCGAGTATAGCTTCCGGCATTCGGCGCATCGAAGCTCTCACCGGTTTTGGAACATTTGTCCGCCTGGAAGAAGACGAAAACCTGCTCCAGGAGATTGCCCACACGTTACGAACGCCGCGAACCGAACTTACACGGGCAATCACGCGTCTGCTGGAACAGCAGCGGCACCTTGAAAATGAATTGGAGGCGCTGAAGCGCAGAACCGCAAAGTCGCAGATCGGAAATCTGGTTGAAAGCCCGGCAACAGTTAAAGGCATTTCCGTGGTGTCGCGTCGAGTCGAAGGTGTGGATGCTTCCATGCTTCGAGAATTGGCCGAGAACGCCGGCACAAAAATTGGTTCCGGTGTGGTTGTCCTCGGTTTAGCCTCTGATGGTAAGGCGTCGCTGGTAGCGGTAGTTTCGCAGGATCTTCAAAAAAGGCTACACGCCGGCAGGATTATTAAAGAGGTTGCGGCCTTGGTCGGTGGAAGCGGCGGCGGCCGCCCGGATTTTGCTCAGGCGGGTGGAAAGAATGCCGAAAAATTGGAAGAAGCTTTACAAGCTGTGTACAATATCGTGGCTGAGTTTCTCGTCTAAGACACTTTAGGTTGTGGACGTGTTGCGAAATCAATTTGCCGTGCTCCTCGGCGGAGTGGTGCTGTTGGGGCTGATCAAAACGGGGCCGGCCCGCGCCGAGGACAAGATTCAGGCGGTTGTTAATTCCAGTGGGAGAATTGTTTTCACGAATCTTGCCGGCAATGCGCCAACACCTCGCGTTGACGATGTTCCGCCTGTCATCGATAACACCCCTCGTCCCCCGGCTCCGGTGATTGCGCCTTCAACTGATTTGCTTGCCGAAGCGATGCCGGAAGCACTTCGAAAACTTGTCGAGTCCATTTCTTTAAGTCATGGTGTCGATCCCGCGCTGGTTCGAGCCGTGATCAAGACGGAATCCAACTTCAATCGCTGGGCGGTGTCTCCTAAAGGGGCGCGAGGCTTGATGCAACTCATACCCGAGACAGGCAGGCGATACGGGGTGCGGGATTTTTTTGATCCACAGCAGAATGTCGAAGGGGGCGTGCAATATTTGAAGTTCCTCCTTGAAAAATTCAAAGGGAATTTAGATTTGTCATTGGCCGCATATAACGCCGGTGAAAACCTCGTCGAAAGGTTGGGACGTATTCCCCCAATTCCCGAGACGACGAATTACGTGCGGCAGGTACGTGCGAGCTACTTGAAACGGACTAAGCCTTTTGTGCCGGCGCCGATTGCAAAACCGGCTGCACCGGCCGCGGGCGTCGTTTCAGCGGCGCCCGCATCTCAAGAGCCCTCGAGAGAAACGCAAAAAGAAACATCGGCGATATTTCGGACCGTTGACGAACACGGCGTGGTGCACTTCTCGAATATCGGGCCACCGAACTGATGAGCGCCTCCAATACGATGAAAACCCACGCAGTTTTAATTGCTGCGCTACTTTTAATTCCTTCCTTCCTTGGTGCACAGTCCGTGCAGAATCCGTCCTTGCTCGAGAAGGCTCGGCAAGCGTACCTCTCAGCTCAGGCACTCGAATCCGAACTCAATGAGAAAAAGGAGGCTGAACGCAGTCGCGAACAGTACTTGAAAGTGATCAGCGTCTATCAGCGAGTCTATCTGATTACGCCTCATACCGGCTATGCCGATGACGCGCTGCTGGCGATTGCGCATCTTTACGAAGCAATTCACGACTACGAGGATGCAACTCGCACCTTGACTTTCCTGATTCGGGAGTATCCCGGCACACCTTTCAAAGATACAGCGGAAAAAGACCTCAACCGCCTCAGGGGTGTGCCGTTGCAGAAGACCATCGCGGTGGATAATATCCGCTACTGGGAAGCGCAGAATTCTGTTCGCGTTGTAGTCGATCTGGGTGGCGAGATTCATTTCAACCAGGGCGAGGCCAAAGGTCCCGATCGTGTATTCATCGACATCTTCCCGGCCAGGTTGAATACCGCTCTGAACGGAAAACAATGGCCCGTCAAATCTGGACTGCTGCAGCAGATTCGTGTTGGGCAGTACGAACCATCGACCGTGCGGGTCGTCCTGGATGTTGGCACTGTTGGCCATGTGACCAGTTTTACGTTGCGCGATCCGGACCGGTTGATTATTGATGTACTCGGGCAAGAGGTTGTAGCGAATGCCTCTCCCCGTGGGAGAGGCCGGTCCGACAGCCGGCAGGGCGGGCCGGGTGAGGGTCTCACTGCGACCGCCGCAGAACCCGCAAAAGCAGCGACCGCAATAAAAACTCCGGACAGATCGGCCGACGCGGGACCCTCACCCGCTGCTTCGCAGCGGCCTCTCCCAGAGGGAGAGGCAAAACCCATTACGCCGGCGAAAGCTCCTAACTCCGGCACGCGCTCCCTGGTTCGAAGTCTCGGCCTGAAGCTCTCCCGAGTCGTCATCGATGCTGGACATGGGGGATACGACACCGGCAGCATCGGACCCGCGGGTTATACGGAAAAGGAACTGGTGCTCGACGTCGCCGAGCGGCTCCGGGGTCTCGTCCAAATGGAGTTAGGCGCTGAAGTCGTGATGACCCGCAGCGACGACACTTTCGTTCCACTGGAAAGCCGTACGGCCATTGCGAATCAGCAGGAAGCAGACCTTTTCATCTCCATCCATGCAAACTCGAGCCGAATGCGGGCTGCTCGGGGCGTTGAAACATACTTTCTGAACTTTACGTCATCGCGTGAGGCGTTGGAAACCGCCTCTCGCGAGAACGCGGCATCCGAACGATCGATTCACGAGCTTCAAGATCTCGTAAAGAGGATTATGCTGCGCGACAAGCTCGACGAATCCCGTGAGTTGGCGCGCCATATCCAGCACGCCATGGCCGCTCGGAAAGGTGCGGGCACCGATCGCGGCGTGAAGCAGGCGCCATTTGTGGTACTCATTGGCGCAAATATGCCATCGATTCTGGCCGAGATTTGTTTCATCAGCAATCCTCAAGAAGAGAAAGTCGTCAAGACCACTGCCAACCGCCAGGCGATTGCCGAGGCTCTGTTTGAAGGTGTAAGATCGTATGCGGAGTCTCTTAGCGGCACGAAAACCGCAGGAACCCAGGACAAAATCAACTAGGGAGGTAATTCGGGGACAGACATCGGATTTCTGAAGGACAAGAAGAAATCCGGTGTTTGTCCCCGAATTACCAATCTCAAATAAATTAAATGTCAACAAGATGGTTCTGGAGCATGCTGTTGCCGCTCCTGACAGCAGCAGCTTTGCAGGGCCAGTCGCGGGAATCCATCCTTAAGGCTGTTACGGAAACTTCGAGATGGTCCCCAGCCGATAAGCCCATCCAATACGACGAGAAGAACATCGAAACGATTGCAGGAAAGCGCGCCGCCACGATCAGGCGTTATGGCTTCGTGGGTGCGACCACCCAAAACTGGAAAGAACCAGAAGGCAAGATCCGCCTCACCTTGTATGAGATGGCGGATGCGATCGCAGCCTATGGTCTATTCACAATGGAACGTGCGGCCGCACAGCCTAGTCCTGAGTCAGTTCCTGTTGGTACGGAAGGCTTCCGAATCGGCAATCGAGTCGTGTTTTGGCAATCGAAATATCTGGTCACACTGGAGGGGCTTCCGGCTTCCGCTGTCGAGTTCGCGCGCATTATTGGAGAGCACATTTTGGGGCGTTCGCGAAAGCCACCGGTTTCCCAACATCTTCCGCCGGAAAATCTAATTCAAGGGACGGACAGATATATCGTCGATGAGGCGAGCGTTGGACGAGAGCTCGGGTTGGATCCGGGGGTGCTAGGTTTCGACGATAGCGTTGAAATCGCGACCGCGGACTATCGGGTCAACGAAAAGACGGCTCACCTTGTGCTCCTGATGTATCCCACACAGCAGGTTGCGAAAAAATACGAAGATCAGTGGGCTGGCGCTTCCAACGATGAACCGGCGTTTCGAAAGCGCGTCGGTCCGTTGATCGCGCTGGTTCGGGGTTTGCGTGATGCTACCATCGCGAAATCCATTTTGGATGGTGTAAATTATGAGTCTCAAGTGACTTGGGATCAACCTCGCCCGGACCTTTCACTGCGCCAAGTCATTCTGACGATCTTCACCTTCATCGGAATCGCGCTGTTATTTACCCTCATTGCGGGCTTAAGTTTCGGGGGCTTGCGCCTTTTCCTGAAAGCGCGATACCCGAACCGGGTTTTCGACCGGCCGGAAGACATGGAAATTATCCAACTCAAACTGACACAAGGACTTACGCGCAAGGAACTTAGCCGGTAAAATTGCCCGTGCCCCGCAATCTCAACTAAACACAGCCATCTGAGGAGCTTAAAAAGGTCGAAAATAATTCGTTGACAAGGTGTACCCCCCTCTTTAAATTAACTGCATTGGAGCTTTGGAACCTCGTTTTGACGAGGGTTCCGATTCTTTTTCTCTTTACAACTATTGCTCACCCGGCAGGGTGAGCATTTTTTTGCCGGCGTAGCTCAGTTGGTAGAGCAGCTGATTCGTAATCAGCAGGTCAGCGGTTCAAGTCCGCTCGCCGGCTTTTATCGAAAATAAAGTACTTAATCCATTTTCGGATGGGCTTTTTTCTTACCCAAAATCGCCTGGCAACCCCCGGCAACCGTCTGCCTAACGTCTTCCTTAGAAATCGCAGGAAACGTGCATAGCTTCTCTTAATTGTTTGGCCGCGAGCTCCACCCGGGTACGTCACATCCCACGTCTCGGTAGACAACCCATTCCTGATTCTTTTTAAAGAATTTGCTGCTTATGACCCTGAACGTGACTTTTCTCTTTGATGACGGGGACGGAGTTCATACGTACTGAGGTGCCCCCTCTGATCAGCCATCGTCAAAACAACTCGCACATGAGGCGCGTAGCGAGTGAAGCAAAGCTGAAAACGCGCCAACCACCGCAAATCAAAGAGAAATCGTTTTGATAAATGAACACACCATAAGAAACGAGATTGCCGCCGGAGAAGGTTCGAGGTCGGAATTCAAGTCATCGCTGCGATGGTATATCAACGGCGCGAAGAACGATGAAAGAATAATCGAAGTGCTTGAGGCCATCGCTGGATTCTTGAACACGGGTGATGGCGTTCTACTAATTGGAGTGAGAGACGATGGCTCGCTTCATGGGATCGCATCGGACGGCAAGATCTACCATCAACGCTGCCAGGAAGAGTCTCGTGCTGCCGATTCGAATCTGAGAGCAGTCAGCAGCGGAGTTCTTTCCGAGTAACACAGATCCGGGTCCATGCCGATCGTATCGTGTTGGATTTCAATCATGAATTGGCCGGACACGCGCTGACTTTCGACTTGCGTATCGTAAAGGTTGAATGATGGCGAGGCCGATGATGCGCCGGTCCGGCCGGGCAGATGTGTGCTACACTGTTGAAGTCTTTACACCGCCCGATTCGGCCTGGAACCGACGCTCAACAAATCGGTGGAAAGACGGGAAAGTTTAGAAATCCTCCAGAGAAAACCTTCCGACGATTTCTGCGTTACTCCTCGGCACTGTTTGGAAGGGCATGCCTTCCACTCCGCAGCGGTTGCATCGTTGCACAGGCAGCGCCCTGCGGTTTCTGCTCGTCCGGGTACAGTGGCGCAGCTTCGGTCCGAGAAATCCTAACGGGCGACGTTTGGGGCCGTCGGGACGATGAATACCAGGATGTCATTGACAATCCTGAATATAAGCCTATGCTGGTGATAGCGGTAATTAAGCCGCACAATCCAAGTTTGGAAGCTCCTGTCCTCACCGGGCGCCGATTGAGTTTTAATCCCCGCCGATAAGTTCGGAAGTTCCCTTACAGACTTCAGGTACGACAATGTCGAAAAAATTATATGTTGGGAATTTGTCGTTCCAAACGACAGAAATCTCCATCACCGAAACGTTCACACAGTGCGGTACTGTCGAATCCGTCAATATCATTACGGATCGAGACTCCGGCCGTTCGAAGGGATTCGGATTTGTAGTCATGGACGAAGAAGGCGCCGATAAAGCCATTGCTACTCTCAACGGTTCGCAACTCGATGGACGCCCGTTGACCGTGAATGAAGCGAGGCCCATGGTTCCAAGAGATTTCGGTGGCGGCTCTCGCGGCGGCGGACGTCGAGATCAGTACTAGTTTTCGCGGATCGCAGTTGCGTTCAATATGGCCGTTAAGGCCCCTCACCTACAGATCCTCTGGAGTTCTGATGCGTATTGTCCAGTGGTCTAAAGTTGATGCCAGATGGTATCTCGGCGTGCTTTGCCGAAAGTGCGAAGCGCCGATCTTATTCGCACTTGATCATAGCGAAGGAGAAGCCAAGCCCGCGAGAGCCGAAAAGCTATTGCTGACCTGCAGTCGCGCGGAATGCGGACACAAGGCCGATTACACGACGGCCAAAGTGTCACGTTTTCAGAAGTCCTCACGCGCGCAGAACGAAGCGACATGATTTAGGTTATCTCGGACACGACGGGAATACGCGAGGAACTATGCAAGACGTTCTCGCAATGACTGTCATTGCGTCACTCCGGACAGCCCGATTCTTTGCCAATAACTGCATATTTTCGCTTCGGCCGGAGCGTCAACTTTCTCTACATCGGCACGTGATAGACCGCTTGCGTCACTCTGACTGCAAACGGCAGCCCGGATGCATGATTCATGCGAGAGAAGAGAAGCGCGAAGTGTTTGCCAGACAAGAAAGGAACAAGCCATGACGCGCATCATCCGAAAAATGATCGGGATATTGCTCGCGGTTGCGATCACGGCAACAGTGGGCACCGCGGCGGAAAACCACGGCAGCAAGAAAACTGCAAGTGATGGGGCCGAACCCTCCTATATGGGTGAACCGCTGAGTTATTGGCTGCGATTCATCCAGGATCGCGACAAGAACAATATGGACCTGGCCCTTGATGCGATTCGAGAACTCGGCCCAGATGCCCGTTCGGCGGTTCCTGAGCTCACGCAAATTGTGGCTGAGCCGTCCGCACCAATCGAAATCGGTGTCGATAAGCGCAGTGTGATCGCCTTCAAAATTCGGAGTATTCTTCTTCGATCCGATGCGATCGACGCTTTGGCCGCCATCGGTGAGGCTGCGACGCCATCGACTGTCCCACTGATTCAGTGGGAGCTCACAGTGCGTGTCGTTCATCGGAGTATCCGCAATACGGCAGATGACGAACTTTTCGTTGATCTTGTATATCGGCCAGAAGCGCAATTCCGAGTTTCCGTTCTTCACAGTTCCGGGATTTCAACAGGGGCCTTGCTATCGCCAGAGTGTCTTCACTCGTGATCGCGACACCGAGTTTTCGACTTTCATCATCGGGCGAACTCAATAGCGCGGTCACTGCTACAGCAGCATCAGGCCCAAATTGCGCAACTGCGCCAGCCACTCGCATCCGTTCGAGCACGCTCGTGTGCGATGCAAACTGATCGGCCGATATTGGACGCTCTCTTGTAGTAGTGAAAGGATCCATAATGGAGGAAGCCTTCCGCCTGGATTTGAACCAATCGTGGGAGGCCATCGACATCAAAACCGGCCACGCGGTTCTCATCCCCAAAGGTTCCCACCGGGCCATCCGGATGCTTCTTAAGGGCCCACACGATCAAATAGAAGAAAACTACCTGGTGGTCACGGTCCAACACGAAGGCACCCTGGTGTTGGCGGGCCTGCGCGAAGCCTTCTGGCGCCAGTGGGAAGGCCACTATATTCCAGAACTTCGCGTGACGATCCGGGAAATGACGGAGAAACCACATCCACCACTCAAAAAACGCCCATGACAAAAGGGATAGCGCTTTAAACCATATCAAGCTGAATACTTAACGGAAGAAGATGCCCGCCACTTCAGAACGAACCGACATCTACGACAAGCTTGGACGGGCCTTGAAGCTGCCTGCCGGCAAACTCGCGGGCTTAGCCGATCTCCAGCGGGGCCAAGAACTCAAGAAGAAGATACAGACTTCGCCGCTGGCGTTGTTCAGAGAGGTTCGAGAGCTGCTTCTTCAAAAATGTAAGGCTGCGAAGCGAACTCAGGTCCGTGCCATTTTCGAGAAGGAACCGTTTGGCGAGCTCGAACGCCTGATTACTCAGACGCTTCTGGAGGTCGTCAAGGTGTTGGTGAAGAGGAACTGGGGCGCGAAAAATCGCTCCGAACCGTAGCACGAGAGAGCAATCGAAGTTATAAACAAATGCGCGTTGCCGTTCTCGAATTCCTGGATGCAGACGTTTTCAACATAACGCCGGAAAGCTGCATCGCTTTCCTCGATCCTCTGATCGTATCGTGGGACATCGATCTTGCGTCGTTCAGCCTGGAGATCGCCCTGAATTCCAGAGTTGCTCCAGGCAGATTGAAGAGGTTTGAATTTATCGAGAGGGAAGCTCGAGGGACGTCCGTTCATGAGCCGGGCCTGCGGGCATTTCTCAAAGATCGTTCTCTGAGCGGAGACGCGACCCCAGAAGAAATCGAATTTCTCAGTTCCCCGAATCCCTCATGGGCTATTTGAGCCTAATCGCAATCTCATTCGAACAACTTTGGACAGGATCTCTGAGGAAGTATTTTCACATGAAGTAGGAAGCTAACGATTTCTTGTTCGCGAGCAGCTGAAATGGTTCTCAAGCCACTTCGGCCGTCAGCGGGCAATGGTTAGTTAGGGGTGGAATTTCGGTTTGTTTATGGACCGGGCGGCCTCTTGCGCTGCACGTGCCTCGTCCGCCTGTTTCTTCTGCCGCGCGAGTTCCCTTGCAGGCGCCTCCAGCTTGTCCAGCCGGTCCGCCTCAAGGCTTGCATTACGTGCCATCAGGTCAAGCATTTTGGAGAACGCGACCAGTCCGAAGGTGTTGCCGTAAGAGGACCGGTACAGGTTGTATGAATACTGTGCATCGTCCCAGCGGGCGAGGACCTTTTCCTGATCCTCATAGGTTGAGGAGTTGGAAACGGAAACCGAATCTCCCGGGGTGGTCGCAGTGCCATAGGCTTCGGAAATCGCTTCCATAATGTCGTTTGCGGTTAACCCGTTGGTCTCAGCCGGATTGTATGTAACCACCATTTTCCAAAGTTCACCATTGTAAAAGTCAAAACGAATGCTGCGGACTGAAGTGGTTTTCGCGCCGGGCGCGGAATAACCGACTTGATTCCACTCCAGCGTTTGAATCACTGCTGGCCGCTCGTGAGTTGTTTTCGCTTCCGTGGTTTTCATCTGGATTTGCTTAGCCACGGAATCCAGGGTCATCCCAAACTGGAAATCACGATATTTGCTGAGGTCCTGCGCGATGCACACAGACGAAAAGGAGGCGAAGCACAACACCGATATGAGGAATCTGAGAGAACTGACCATGTTTTCTCCCTGGAGGCGATTTGATTTAGCCTGCCGATCACCCGATGCTTCGCGAACCGCCCACGTAATCCTCCATCGTGTTCCCATTCGGCAATTGCGTTTATCCATGTCTTTGCTTAACCAGTATAGGTGAATTATTTTGCAATAGCTACGATAAATGTAGGGTATGATGCACTGGAGTTAGTTAAGGCGAGAGTGATCTCAAGGAATTGTTCGGCCAGGCAGGTTCAGTTGAGACCGTCCGTATCATTACGATCGGGACACCGGCCGCTCCAAGGGTTTTGCTTTCGTAGAAATGCAGGACGGCGGGACAAGGCGATTGCCGCGATGAACGGCAAGAACTTCATGGGCCGGGATCTCACCGTCAATCAAGCTCGGCCGATGTCTTCGCGGGATAGTCGTGGGTTTAAACACTAACCCTGAACTCAAAAGCCGTGCTGCGTTTTCCGCCAATTCATTGCTGTGGCAGCGCGACCTTCTGGAGAAGATATGTCTTTAGCAATATCGTCAAGAATCGTTTCCGGCGTCATCGTTGTTGATATAGTCGGCAGGTTGTGCTTCCTTAACGTCACCTTGCGTGACCGTGTGAACGAATGGCTGCAAGAAGGCCACCGCGCATTCGTATTTAACTTGGCCAACGTTCCATACGCCGACAGCTTCGGCTTAGGTCAGTTGATTACTATCTCGAATTCCGTTCGAAGCAAAGGCGGCCAACTCATCCTTCTAGGGCCAACAGATCACGTCCGGGCGCTGTTTCAGATTACAAAGCTTAATACGGTTTTTAACATTTCTACGGATGAAGCTCATGCCGTCAGAAGCGTGCGAGCAAAGGCTGTTGAATCTGTTCCCCACGCCGTTTCGGCAAAGTCACACCTGCCGTAAAGCTTTATCTGCGGCGTTGCGAACAGCAGTCCAGGGGTGACTCTGCGATTTGCCTGATTCGCCGCCATTTTTCCCCACCAGAACGGCGGCCAGTACACTCATGCCGCAATCTGGTCGGCGATGGCATTCGCCGGGCTCGGCGATGCTCATCGGGCATGGGAACTACTCGGCATGATCAATCCTGTAAACCACGGTGGATCTTCAAAAGCAATTGCGACGTACCGGGTGGAACCCTATGTCGTAGCCGCGGACGTTTATGCATTACCGCCCCATACGGGCAGGGGCGGATGGACATGGTATACGGGGTCGGCCGGCTGGATGTACCGTCTGATCATGGAGTCGCTCCTCGGCCTTCGCCTTGAGGTGGACAAGCTGTACTTTGCGCCTCACTTTCCTTCAACGTGGGATTCATTTGTGGTGCACTACCGCTGTCGAGAGACCGTTTACCACATCATGGTTCGACGCGCACGTCATGGACAAACGGCAACCAGCGTGACGCTTGATGGTGTCATGCAACACGGAACGTTCGTCCCTCTTGTTGACGACCGCGCGGAACACCGCGCGGAAGTGACATGTTCGCCATCAGGTACTGTTTGAAACAACGAAACGGCTAATGCCGTGTCGGCGGATTTCTTGATCTCGCGTTCCTCACCGTTCCACGGTCTTGGGTTTTTTTGAGAAATGCGGGTTATGTGCAAAGTAGGTTTTGTGGGATCGCACTCACGAACTCCAAGTGCTTGCTTCCGGCCCGCGCCCGCAGTCACGAACCCTAAGTGCTTGCTTCCGGATCGCGCTGTCTGTGCAACCGGAATCGCTTTCGAATGTACAGACTCTCCCCGCTGGTAACAAAGCCGTTGAGCGTTGCTTATCGAGGGAACAGCGACGTAGGCAGACGCGCCGGTCCCGATGACAG
>Ga0209761_1000464_pt1 | contig 24660 bp, 26 predicted proteins | sample GraSoi013_1_40cm_4_FD_185818 | JGI IMG/M metagenome (GOLD analysis project Ga0209761, IMG submission 185818) | Grasslands soil microbial communities from the Angelo Coastal Reserve, California, USA - Sample 09_25_2013_1_40cm (SPAdes) (version 2) | ecosystem: Environmental > Terrestrial > Soil >...
GCCATTGGTAGAACGCTGGCGCGGTACCCGTTAGCGGGCCCGTCTCCAGCACCCCCCTTTCAAACCGTGCGTGCCCGTTTCGGGCACACGGCTTACCGATGGTCTCTCGGCGTCAGACATGCGCAGGGTCAGGATAGCGTATCGTTCCCAACAAGCGATAGAGTCCGAGCCCCCAAAACCAGTCGAACGACCAGCGGGTGACCGCTCCGTGCCGATGCCTCCGCACGCCGCGGCGTCGAGCGAGAAAGAGCCCGAGCCGTTGCCACACGTAGTGGTCGATCTGGGTGAACTTCCGGGTGGCGTTCCCGGTCCGAAAGTAGTTCCCCCAGCCCCGCAACACGGGATTCAGTCGGGCGATCAAGACTCGCACGTCTTTCACCCCGTCGCGCCGCGCATCGGTGAGCTCCCGAATGCGAGCCCGAAGGCGCCCCATGCTCCTCGGCGACGGCCACCGCTGCAAGAACATCCGGCCGGGATACCGCACCGACCGACACTTCCTGAGCCGGCACCCGAGAAACTCAAAGCTCTCCTTGCCCCACCCAAGATCCACCAGCCGCGTCTTCTCCGGATGCGCCTCCAGTCCGAGGTACTGTAGCGTGAGCTCCACCCGTCTCCGGGCCTCTTTCGCGTCGGCCCGGCCGCGACAGAGCACCACGAAATCATCGGCGTACCGGATGAGCACGCCGAGGGTCCCGCACCGCCGCTGCCACACCCGGTCCAACACGTGGAGATAGATGTTCGAGAGCAGCGGGGAAATGACCCCGCCTTGCGGCGTGCCCATCCCCGTCTCCTCTCGTCGCCCCTCCTCCAGCACCCCAGCCTTCAGCCACCCCCGAATCAGCTTGAGCACTCGCCGGTCCGACACCCGCCGACTCACCTCCGCCACCAGGCGGTGATGGTCGATACTCCCGAAGTAGTCTTTGATATCGACGTCCACCACGTGGTTGTAGCCCTGGTTGGCCGCCACGCGAATGGCCTCCAACGCCTCCGTGGCGCTCCGTTTCGGCCGGAATCCATAGGACACCGGCAGAAAGTCGGCCTCGAAGACGGGCTCCACCACGAGCTTCGTCGCCATCTGAACCACTCGGTCCCGTACCGTCGGAATGCCCAACGGCCGCTGCCGCCCGTCCGCCTTCGGAATGTACCGGCGCCGCACCGGTTGCGGCCGATACTGCCCGGCCTGGAGATCGTGCTGGATACCCAGCAGAAACGCCTCGACCCCCTGCTGCTCAATGGCGGCGATCGTCTCGCCATCCACCCCCGCAGCCCCTCGATTGTTCCTGACCCGTCTCCACGCTTCCCACAGGATGTCCCGCCTGTAGATCCGGTCGTACAGCGCGTGGAAGCGGCGCTCCCGACTCCGCTTGGCCGCCCGCCACAGCGTTCGCTGGAGTTCTCGCACTTTGCACTCTGGGTGGTTGGAGCTTGCGCTCATGCCCTCGCGCTTACCCCCATGCGAACGCGTGACCAAAGTAGGGGCCCTTCCCTCCAGGCAGTTGTCCTGCCCTTCACCGGTACTACGACCCCCTCGGACTCCCTCCCGACACCGCGCCGTTTCGGACTCGCCTTATCGACGCAGCCGTGCTCTGACGTGAGCCGCCGGGTAGGGCCTCTCCAGTTCCGCACCGGGCCGTGGACACGTGCCGCTCCCCGTACCCCGAAGGGATCCAGCGCTGCTCCGATGTCTCCGCGCTGTCTGTGGCCTTCGCCGTGGCATGCCCGGCTCGGCTCCCTCTGCCTTTCGGCTGATAATCTGACGAGGCGGTAGGATTCACGTGACGTTGCGGCCCGCGCCCTCGCTCCCTCCGTAGAGGCTCTTGACGCCCCGCTCAGCCGTGGCGCTCTCACACCACGACCGGGGCCTGCTACTGAGCGCATCGGCGCTTACTCAGACGGGACTCTCACCCGTAGGTCCGGTGCAGCTTATCTGGACGCGACATGGGCGGGAGCATACCACTAGAATGAGGGGGCATGGCCGTCCCCCTGACCATCCTGACCGATCCGCGCGACCCCGCGCCCCGACGCACGCTCTCGCTGCCGCCCGCGACGTCGATTCTGAGGGGGGCACACGCGGCAGGCATCGACATCACCGCCACGTGCGGAGGCCGGGGCCGGTGCACGTCCTGCCGAGTCAAGTTCGTCACCGGCACGGTGCCGCCCCCGACGATCATGGACGAGATCCAGCTCGGTGACGACCAGGTCCGCGAGGGCTACCGGCTCTCGTGCCAGTGCGTGCCGAGCGAGGCCGTGACCGTCCAGGTCGCGCCGCCCCTCGAGGAGCGCGCGTTTCAGATCCTGGGTGCCGGGCCGGGCGTCGTCGGAATGGGTCGCGTCACGCTCGACTCGGGGATCCGGAAGCAAGTCGTGAAGGTCGGCCTGCCCCGTGAGGAGCACCACCAGACCTCCGACCTCGAGCAACTCGCGGCCGCCCTCGGCGTGACGCCGGCGGACGTCGGCCTCGCGGTGCTGCAGGGGTTGCCGGGGGCGCTGCGCGACGACCCCGCGGGCGTCACCGTCACGACGTTCGCCGCGGCGGGCGGCGAGCGGGTGCTCGCCGTCGAGCGCGGCGACACCGCGGGGATGAAGTTCGGGCTCGCCGTGGACATCGGCACCACCAGCGTCGTCAGCACGCTCATCGAGCTCGAGTCGGGCGAGCAGCTCGGGTCGGTCTCGAGCCTCAATCCACAAGCGGTGTTCGGCGGCGATCTCATGTCGCGGATCGCCTTCGCCCAGTTCCACCCGGGCAACCTCCGCAAGCTCCACACGCGGATCGTCGGGCTGCTCAATCAGCACATCGAGGAGATCTGCCGCCAGTCGGGCGTGCTGGCCAAGTGGATCTACAAGGTCGTCGTCGTCGGCAACACGTGCATGCACCACCTCCTCCTCGGCATCGACCCCTCCTACGTCGGGCTCGCCCCCTACGCGCCCGTGATGCGTCACCCGCTCGTCCTCCCGGCGCGCGAGCTCTTCCTGAAGGTCGCCCCCGAGGCGCGCGTGTGCCTCCTGCCGCTCGTCGCGGGCTTCGTCGGCGCCGACGCCGTCGCCGTCGCCCTGGCGACCCGCATCTACGAGAGCGCCGAGATTCGCATCGCGGTGGACATCGGGACCAACGGCGAGGTGCTCCTCGGCTCGCGCGACCGCCTCTGGGCGTGCTCGGCGCCCGCGGGCCCGGCGCTCGAGGGCGCGCAGATCCGCCACGGGATGCGCGGCGCCCTGGGCGCGATCGACCGCGTCACCGTGGACGACGACCTCCACGTGCACACGATCGGCGAAGCCGACGCCCTGGGCATCTGCGGCTCGGGGCTGATCGATCTCGTGGCCGGGCTACTCGACGCGGGCGTGATCGACTGGACGGGGCTGATCCAGGTCGAGAGCCGCGCGGCGCTGCCCCCGAAGCTCGCCGAGCGCGTGGTCATGCGCGGCGAGGAGCGACAGGTGATCGTCCTCCGGCCCGGCGAGGCCGGCGCGCGCGCGGAGATCGTCCTCAGCCAGGACGACGTGCGGCAGGTCCAGCTCGCGAAGGGGGCGATCGCCTCCGGCGTCGTGATGCTCCAGCACGTCGCGGGCGTGCCCGACGCGAGGGTGGCCGAGCTGATGCTCGCGGGAGGCTTCGGCAACTACGTCTCGATCGCGAGCGCGCTCCGCATCGGGCTGATCCCGCCCCTTCCGGTGGAGCGGATCCGCTACGTCGGCAACGCGGCGGCGCTCGGCGCCCAGCTCTGCCTCGTCTCGGAGACCGAGCGCCGGCGCGCGGAGAGCGTGGCGGCGCGCATCGAGCACGTCTCGCTCGCCGCCCACCCGGACTTCGAGCGGATCTTCGTCGAGGCCATGAACTTCCCGCCACCCGTATGAGTCGTGTGATCGCCGCGAAGCTGGTCGGCCTCGAGGTCGGCGCGGTGAGCCAGACGATCGACCCGCGCTGGCTCATGGCGTACGCCGCGGCGCTCGGCGAGACGGACCCCCGGTACTACGACACGTCCGCGCCGAGCGGCCCCCTCGCGCATCCCCTCTTCGCCGTCTGCTACGAGTGGGCGGTGGCGCTGACGGTCCGCTCGAAGACGATCAAGCCGGAGCTGATGCCCCTCGGCGTCCACACGACCCACCATCTCGTGATCCACCGGCGGCCGCAGGCGGGGGACAGGCTCCTGACGCGCGGACAACTGCTCACGGTTCGGCCGAGCCGGAGCGGCACGCTCGTCGTCATCCGGTACTCGACCGTGGATCGGAACGGTCGGCCCGTCACGACGACCGATTACGGGTCGGTCTTCCGCGGCGTCACCACCGATGGCAGGGCGAGCGTCGCCGTCCAGCCCTTGGAGCGGCTCGAGCCGCCCGCCGGAGACGAGATCCGCTGGAGCGCGGCCGTCCCGGTGGCGACACAGGCCGCCCACGTCTACTCCGAGTGCGCGCGGATCTGGAATCCGATCCACACGGACATCGCCGCCGCCCGCGCGGCGGGCCTCCCCGGCCTCATCCTCCACGGGACGGCGACGCTGGCGCTGGCCGTGTCGCAGCTGGTCCGCCACGATCTCGCCGGCGACGCGACGCGCGTCACCGCGCTCGCCGCGCGTCTGACCGGCATGGTCTCGATGCCCTCGACGTTCACGGTGCGCGGCCGCGGGCGGGCCGGCGACCTCATCGCCTTCGACGCCGTCACCGAGCGCGGCGAGCCGGTGCTGAGCGACGGGGTCCTCCGGGTGCTCTGACCGCACGGGAGCACGCTGTGTTACATTGTGTTCGGAGGGCTCCGAGGTGGCCACCCCGACGAAGACGCTGAGGCTCCGTCCCCGCTTGAGGGCCGAGATCGAGCGCATCGCGCGGCGTACCCGTCGCTCCTTTGCCGAGGTCACGCAGGATCTGATCGAAGAGGCCTTGCGGATGCGCCAGTGCCCCGGGATCTACTTCGCCGACGAGATTCTGGGGCGCGAGGCCAAAGTCGGTGGCACAGGGCTCGGCGTCTGGGAGGTCATCCAGGGATACCAGGCCGTCAAGGGGAACGAGAAGAAGCTCCACAAGGCCTTGCCGCACGTCGGTCCCGCCGGCCTGAAGTCTGCGTTGCTCTACTACCGGCAGTATCCCGGGGAGATCGATGAAGCCATCGCCGAGAACGCGCTCACCTTCGAGGCGCTCGAGGTCAAGTATCCCGGCCTCGCGCGCCGCGCGTGAAGTTCTATCTCGACGAGAATCTGCCGCCGGTGATTGCTGAAGCGCTCCGCAGACGCGGTTTGGACGCGACCAGCGCGCACGAGGTCGGAATGGCCGGAGCCCCCGATCAGGTGCAGATCGCGTTCGCATCGAGCGAAGGACGTTGTCTCGTCACGTGCGACCTCCGACATTTCATCGAGCACGGCCGTCGAGCCGTCCGGGATCGTCGACCTCACGCCGGCATCATCCTCTGCCCGGCGAGCTTCGCGGCGGAAGTCGGAGCGATTGCGCGCGCGCTGGCTCGGGTTGCTGCGCACTATCCGGCGGGGTTCGGCCAGTACGATGTCATCTATCTGACCCGAGGTCCTGATCCGTGAAGCAGCTGGGCCGGCGCGAGCGCGTCCTGGCGGCGATCAACCGCGAGCCCGTCGACCGCGTGCCCTACGCCGTCTGGCGCCACTTCCCGTCGGTCGACCGCTCCGCCGCCGGGCTCGCGCAGGCGACGCTCAGGTTCCACGAGCGCTACGGCTCGGACTTTCTCAAGATCACGCCGCGCGGCGGCTACGCGGTCGAGGCGTGGGGGTGCGTCGAGGGCGACGAGCCGCGGGAGGACGGTCACCGGCCCTGCGTGCGCTGCGCCGTCCGTGCGCCCGAGGACTGGAAGGCGATCCGCCCGCTCGATCCGGGCTCGGCGTCGGGCTGGGTCGAGCAGCTCGAGACCATCGTGCGGATGGGCTTCGACCGGCGTGTCGGCGACGCGCCGGTCCTGCCCACGCTCTTCTCGCCGCTCTCGCTCGCGCGGAAGCTCTCGGGCACGCGGCTCACGCACGACCTCTCGGAGCACCCGACGCTGGTCACGGGCGCCCTCGAGGCGATCACCGAGACGGTGGTCCGATTCGCCGCGCTGGCGCTCGCCGAGGGCGTCTCGGGCATCTTCTACTCGATCCAGGCGGCGAGCCGGAGCGTGAGCACCGAGGAGGACTACGCGCGCTTCGGCGAGCCCTACGATCGTCGCGTCCTCGAGTCGGTGCGCGGCAAGTCGGTCCTCACGATCGTCCACGGTCACGGTGACCGGCTCATGTTCGACCGTCTGGCAACGCTGCCGGGCCACGCCTGGAACTGGGACGATCGCGCCACACCGCCCTCCCTCGCCGAGGGCAAGGCCAAGACCGGGGGCGCCGTCATCGGCGGCCTCGACCAGTGGAAGACGCTGCGGGACGGGACCCCCGCCGAGGCCCGCGCGGAGGCGCTCGACGCGATCGCTCAGACGGGCGGGGTCGGGCTGATCGTGGGACCCGGCTGCGTCCTGCCGAACGACACGCCGGACGCCAACGTCGCGGCGGTCGTGCAGGCGCTCGGGGGGCCGCTCAAGAAGATCCCCGGCGTCACCACGTGAGTCGCGTCACTTCGCGACGTTGAAGCGGAAGTGGCAGACCTCGCCGTCCCGGACCATATAGTCCTTCCCCTCGAGTCGGAGCTGGCCCCGGGATCGGAGGTCGGCGAAGGACCCATCCGCGGCGACGAGATCGTCATAGCTATTGACCTCGGCCCGGATGAACCCGCGGGCAATGTCCGAGTGGACCGTGCCCGCGGCGTCCAGCGCCCGCGTGCCCTCGGGAATCGGCCAGGCCCGCACCTCGTCCTCGCCGACCGTGAAGAAGGAGATCAAGCCGAGCAAGGTATAACAATCATTTAGGACTCTGTGGATCGCAGGCTCCTTGAGGCCCAGATCGGCCAGGAAGGCCTGCTGCTCGGGGCCGGCGAGCTGGGCGACCTCGGTTTCGATGACCGCCGACACCCAGCCGACCCGGGTCCGTGGCCGCGCCCCGATTTCCCCGAGCCCGTACTTCTCCCCCACCCGAGGCCCATCGGCGAGCGCTTTCTCGTCGAGGTTCAGGCAGTGGAGGATCGGCTTCTCGGAGAGGAACGTGAACCCCCGGATCGCCTTGGCCTCTTCGGGCGAGAGCGCCATGGCGCGGAGCGGGACCTCGGTCTCGAGGTCAGCCTTCAGGCGTCGCAGGATCTCCTGCTCCTTCGCCTCGACCTCCTTCCTCTGCTTCCGGAGTGAGGCCTCGAGCCGCTCGAGCCTCCGGTCCACCACCTCCAGGTCGGCCAGGATCAGCTCGGTCTCGAGATCCAGGATGTCGCGCCGGGGATCCGGCAGGCCCGCGACCTCGTCGGGGAAGGCGCGGACGACATGGAGGAGCGCGTCCGCGTTCCTGAACTCTTTGATCTCGAGGCCGCCGCGTTCCCCTTTGGCGATGCCCGCAAGGTCCACGACCTCGAAGCTCGCGTAGGTGGTCTTCTTCGGCTTGAAGAGCGCGCTGAGCCGGTCCACGCGCGGGTCGGGCACGCGCGCGACGCCCGTGTGGAGCTCGGCGCGGCCCGTGTCGTAGCGCGCGGTGGCGACGGCCGAGCCGGTCAGCAGATTGAAGAGCGTGGTCTTCCCGGTCTTCGCGAGGCCGATCAGGCCGATCTTCATGAATCGATTATGCCAGGTGTCGTATCTTTAGAGGCGTTCTGAGCCATCCCGCGCGCGACGTCGACCTGAAGGGCGCGGCGGTCGCCGTGCTCGTCTCCATCCTCTGGGGCGCCAATCCCGTCGCGATCAAGCTGGGGCTCGAGGACGCCCCGCCGATTCGCCTGGCGTGGATGCGCTTCCTGGTCGGCGGCGTGGTCATCGGGCTCTGGGCGTGGGCGACCGGCCGGTTCGCCGGCTTCCGCGTGGAGCGCTCCGAGTGGCGGCCGCTCGTGTTCCTCGGGCTCCTCTTCACCCTCCAGATCGGCTCGATGAACATCGGCACCTCGCTGACGAGCGCCGCGCACTCGGCGCTTCTCCTGAACCTCTACGCGGTCCACACGGTCGTCCTCGCCCACTTCCTGATCCCCGGCGACCGGCTCACCCTCCGGAAGATCGCGGGCGTGCTCATCGCCTACGCGGGCATCGTCCTGCTCTTCGCCCACCAGATCGGCCGCGGGACCTCGACGCTCCTCGGGGACGCGATCATGGTCGGCTCGGCGTTCGTACTCGCCGAGCGCACCGTGTATCTCGCGCGGGCCGTCCAGCGCTACGATCCCGTCAAGCTGCTCCTCTCCCAGGCGCTCATCGGCACGGCCATCTTCGTCGCGGTCTCGCTGGCCCTCGAGCCCGCGGCGACCCGCTGGACCGGGCGGCTCGCGGCGTCCGTGGCCTACCAGGGCGTGCTCATCGCCGGCTTCAACTTCGTGGTGAACCTCTGGCTCCTGCGACGCTACCGGCCGAGCGCGCTCGCGGCGTTTTTCCTCACCCAGCCGATCTTCGGCGTGATCGCGGCCGCGCTTGTCGGAGGCGATCCCCTGACCCTGGACCTCCTGCTGGCGAGCGTCGCGGTCGCGATCGGCATCGGGCTCACGAGTTCATCGGAGGGGGCCTCGACGGCCCCCTCCGAGCCACCCCCAGGATTCGATTGCGCCGGCGGAGCCGGCGCTCGAACGTAGTCACTCTGACAGGTCACGAGTCGCCGAGCCCGCGCGCTATAATCCAGGCATGCCGCCAGCGCCGTCGAAGACGCTCGAAGTCGTGCCGAACCCGCACCCGGAGGGGGACTACGAGGTCTCGATGGCGGTGCCGGAGTTCACTTGTCTCTGCCCCCGGACCGGCCAGCCCGACTTCGCGACGATCCGCATCCGCTACGTGCCCGACGAGCACCTGGTCGAGCTCAAGTCGCTCAAGCTCTACCTCTGGTCGTACCGGAACGAGGGCGCGTTCCACGAGGACGTGACGAACCGGATTCTGAACGACCTCGTGGCGGCCGCCAAGCCGCGCTGGATCGAGGTGATCGGGGACTTCAACGTGCGCGGCGGGATCAAGACCGACGTGCGCGCGACCTACGGCAAGCGTCCGGAGATCTAACCTTCCCCCGCTGCCTCGCGCCAGAGAGCCCCCGCGTCGAGCACCAGATCGCCGAGCGGCGGCAGCGCCGCCCGTTCCTCGTCTGCGACCCGTCCGGCCCGCGCGTACCCCGCGGGCCCGAGCGCGTGCGCCTCGACCGAGCGCGCCTCCGCGTCCACGATCCAGTAGAAGGGCACGCCGTAGCGCGCGTAGAGCTGGTGCTTGCGCTGACGGTCGATGGCGACGGTCCAGGGGGACAGGATCTCGACGGCGAGGGTGGGCGTACCCTCGATCCCGCGGCTCGACACGGCGCCGGCCCGGGAGCGCTCGAGGTAGACCACGTCGGGCTGGACGATGGCGATGTCGCTCAGGATCACGTCGATCGGCGAGAGGAGCACCTCGCCGAGACCGCCGCTCCGCACGTGAGCAAAGAGGATTCTGTAGATCGCGCCGACGAGGCGCTGGTGGCGGGGGTTCGGGGCCGGCGTCACAGACAGCTCCCCGTCGTGGATCTCGTACCGCCGCCCGTCGTCCGGGAGCTCGCAGTAGTCGCGATACGTCAGGAGAATCGCCCGATCGGCCATACCGAACTCTAGCGACCGCCGGAACGGTGTGTCAATGCCGCGAATCCGATACGCTTACTGCGCGAGGGCGAGCAGGACCATGCCCGCCAGCATCACGAGCCCGCCGAGCGCCGATTCCCGCACGCGCTGCGCCTCGCCGAAGAAGAGGACGCCCACCCCCATCGCGAAGAGGATCTCGATCTGCTTCACGGCCTCGACGTATGAGGAGAGTGTCAGCGTGTAGGCCTTGCCCTGGCTCAGCGTGGTGAGCGCGGCGAAGACGCCGAGGGCGAGGAACTCCTTCCAGTAGCGCGGCACCGCCGGGAAGTGGCGCGCCGACGTGGTCAGGGCGAGCGGCGTCATGATGAGGCTCGCGGCCAGGTAGGTGCCGAACGTCCCGGCGGCGGTGTTGGACGCCAGGATCGCCTGCTTGATCGTGATGACGCTCGGCGCGTAGAAGAGCGCGGCGACGAGGGTGTAGCGCTGGCCGCGGTCGGTCACGAGCACGCGCAAAGGCTCCCACGGCGAGATGTGCGCCCGCGTGACGTTGAGGAGGTAGACGCCCCCGGCGGAGAGGAGCACGCCCGCGACGCCGAGGGCGCTCGGGTGCTCGCCGATCGTCACCCACGCCATGCCGAGCAGGATCAGGAGACTCACCTTCCAGAGCGAGGTGACGAGCGAGATCTCCGCGAGCTTGAGCGCCTTGGAGAGCGCGAGCGTCGAGAGCGTCTGGAAGACGCCGAAGGCCAGACACCAGGCGTAGAAGCCGGGCTTGAGGGTGGGCCAGCCCGTCAGGACCGCCGTGGCGAGTGCCCACGGCAGGAGGAAGGCGAAGCGCCCCCAGACGTTGATGTACTCGTCGAGCGCGTGGCCCAGGCGCTTCATGGCGGTGTTGCGGAGCACCTGGAACAGCGCCGCCGCCAGCGCCAGGGCGAGCCACATGGCGGCGATTGTATCGCGGGGGTGCGGCGGGACTCGGAGATGAGCGAGGCGGGGGTGAGCGAGAGGTCGTCGACCGGCGGATGACCCCTCAGTGGGCTGCGAGGAAGTCGAGGACGATGCGGTTGAAGATCGTCGGCTGGTCGCGGTTGGTCACGTGGCCCGAGTCGGGCACGAGCTCCACGCGCGCGCCGGGGATGTCGCGCCCGAGCGCCGCCGTGCTCGCGAGCGAGACCGTGCGGTCCCGCTCGCCCGCGACGACGAGCGTCGGACAGGCGACCCGACCGAGACGGGCGCGCGCATCGAAGGCGACGAGCGCCCCGATCGAGGCGAGATAGGTCCACCGTGACGTTCGACCGAGGCTCGCCACCGCGAGACGGTAGAGGTGGGCCTGCTGGGGCTCCGGGAAGAGCCCGCGCGCCACGAACGCCGCCACGACCGACATGGGCGCGACGCCCAGGAGGACGAGCCGCGCCAGCATCCTGAGGCCGCCGGCCGCGTCGGGGGGACCGAGCCGGGCGAACGCGTTGACGAGCGTGAGCGACCGGACCCGCGCGGGGGCGCGCAGGGCGAGCTCGAGCCCCACCGAGCCTCCGAGCGAGAGGCCGACGACGTGGGCGGGTGGCGTGTCGAGCTGGTCGAGCAACGCGTCGACCCGCTCGGCCATCGCCTCGATGGTCAGCCGTTCGCGCGGGAGCGCCGACCGCCAGTGGCCCGGGAGATCGACGAGCAGGAGGCGGTAGCGCTCGCCAAAGGGGCCGAGCTGCGGCGCCCAGTCCGCGGCCGAGGAGCCGAGTCCGTGAAGGAAGAGGACGGGCGGAGCCGCGCCATCGGTCCGGCCACGCCGCTCGTAGTACACGCTCTCAGGGGGCTTTGTCGTCCGCGGGGGGACCGACCTCGAGGCCCCCGAGCGGCCCGGGGACGTCGTGCAGCGTGATCTGCACCCACGACCGTGACTCCGGCATGTCGACGACGACCACATCGACGTCGACCGCCTCCGCTCCTTTCAGGAGTTGCCGCAGCCATTCCAGCAGCTTGCCTGCCTCGCACGCTTTGCGCGTCATCGCGCGTCTCCTAGCGGCCGCGCAGCGCCGCTGCGGAACAGGGAGGATGAGGACCGGCCAAAAGCTTTCGGGAGTGATCAGGCTGCACGACGTTCGCAGCTCTGCTCGGCGGCGTTCGGGTTCGCCACCTCGCAGACAACCGAGCTCGTCCCAGGCGCGGATCTACTGAGGGACTAGGCTCGGCCGACCGGGACGACGTCGGCCGGGTGGATCTCGACCACGGCGGCCTGGTGAATCAGCGTCACGGCGAGCACCAGTCGAGTCACACGGTCCTTGCGGAGGAGCTTGCCGCGAACGCCCGCAAGCGGCCCGTGGATGACCTCGACGTCCATCCCCTCGGCGAGGAAGGGATGGGGATCGTACTGAAGCGTGGTGGCTGCGAGCCGCTGGATGGCGTCGATCTCTGCGTCGGGCACGGCCTCGGGCTGCCCCGTGGTTCCGACGAGACCGGCGACGCCGACGGCGGTCAGGACGCGGAGGCGCTCGAGCATGGAGAAGCGCGCGAAGCAGTAGCCGGGAAAGAGTGGGAAGGCGATCTTCTTCGTCCGGTCCTTCCACCGGCTCCAGCGCTCGACGAGGGGCAGGAAGGTCTCGACGTCCCGCTCGACCAGCTGACTTTTCACGATCTTCTCGTGGCGGGAGCGCGTCCGGACCACGTACCAGAACACCCTGAGCTTACCGTCTCCAGGGACCTCGGTCGGTCGATCATCCACGTTCGTTGCCCCCTGAAGCTTTTAGGTTCGAAGGCGTGATTCCCGGCCATCGAGGCGCGCACGAGACGCCGACACGCTACGGCTCGGCCCCAACAAGATCAACAGCGCAGATCGCCCCAAAAGACGCGGCTCCGCGCGGCATCGAGGCGCGCGCGGGGCGTTTCATGCGCCCCGCAGGGCAGTGGGAGCGCAGGCCCGCGTCTTCAGCGTGCGCGATGGCGCTGACACCCACGACCGCGCATCAGTCGGGGCGATTTTTGCGTTGTGGACGGCTGTGAATACGTGGATAAGTGCCGAGCGATCGCGTGGCCCGAAGCCGAGTCAGCTCCTCAGCAAGACGCGCGCCTGGCGCGCAGCCACGCTCTCGGGAAAGTCCCGCACGAGCCGCTCCCACGTGCGCTTGGCGAGGGCGCCGTCGCCGAGGCTCCGCTGACAGAGGCCGATCTTCAAGAGCGCGTCGGGCACCTTGCCGCCGCTCGGCACCGCGCCGACGAGGGCGTCGAGCTCGGCGAGAGCCCCCCGGTAGTCCTGCTGCTGATACAGGACATCAGCGACGAGGAGCTGCGCCCCCTCCCGGAGCGGGTGGCCGGGGTACGTCGTGATGAGGTCGTAGAGGATCAGCAGGGCCGCGTCGAGCTCCTTGGCCTGGAGCTTCTCGACGCCCACGCGGTAGAGATCCTCCGCGGGTGTGGTCGTTGCCGATCGGAGCGGCGGCGCCGCAGGCGCCGGCGTCGGCACCGGCGGGGCGAAGCCGCTCGGCGGCGCCGGCGCGCGGCTCCGGCTCTGCGATTCGAGCTCGCCCACGCGGCGCTGGAGATAGGCGAGCTGGTCCTCCAGCTGGCGCGAGGAGACCATGAGCTTGGCGACCACGTTCTGCAGCTCCGAGAGCTCGCTCGCGACGCGGGTGAGCTGCTCCACGAGCTTCGGCGGCTCGGGCGCGGGCGGGCGCGGGGCCTCTTCCGCCGGCGAGCGCGTCGCTTCGACCCCGGTGGGTCGCGGCCGGAAAAACGCCCCGCACCCGGCGAGCACGAGCGCCATCGCGACCAGGCCCAGGACGGCGGTCCTCACGGCACGTGATCCGCCGTCACGGAGACGCTCTCGACCGGCCACGAGGCCGGGGCACGGACCTCGAGCACGACGGTCACCTCCCGGCTCAGCGCCACCTCGACGAGCCAGAGCCAGCCGTCCCGCGTGTCGAGCGGCCGGTAGCTCCGCGCGATCTCCCCTTTCGTCATGACGTAGCGCCGCTCGCCCGGGTCGAACGTCTGGAGGCGCTCGCCGAGCACGAGCGTCCCGTCGCTGGTCACGCACAACACGTAGTCGATGAGCTGCCGGGGCCAGGCGCGTGCGATGCGGATCGGCCCGGCGCCAGGCTCCGCCGGTTGCGCGATGTCCACGGCGAGCTCGGCGAGCCGCGCGTACGCGACCGGCGCGTCGCGCAGGGCGACCAGCTCGTTGCCGCCGCTCTCGACGCGGAGCGCCGCCCGATCGGCCACGACCGCCGCGCGCGGCTGGCTCTCAGCCTGAGCGGCCGCCACCAGTGACACCAGCGCTCCGAGGATCCACCGTCTCATTCACTGACTCGCGCCGACACCCGGGCGCACCGCCGGGCCCGGCGCCGAGATCCAGCCGCTGCGCCCGTCGACGCGCCCGCGGATCACCGGCGCGATCGGCAGGTCATCGCCGTCGGCGAGCGCCGCCGCCGCGACCTCGTCGAGCCGCGTGAGCGCGGCCCCGGCGCGACGCGCGCCCTCCACGAAGCGCTCGAGCGCGGGGCGGAGCGGCCCGCCTTCGACTTCGGCGTGGAGCGTGAACACGTTGCCACCCGGCCGGAGCGCGCCGACGAGCGCTCCGGGAAGGTCGCGGACGCGGCCCAGCAGCTCGTCCATCGTCGGCAGCGTCGTCGGGACCTGGATGGTCTTGAGCGAGCCGCCGGCGGCCCACGGCCTGAACGGCGCGTCCCCTCGCGTGTCGCTCGCGTATCGAAGCCCCCAGTCCTCCTGGATCACGAGGGCCTCGGGTGAGGTGCGCCAGCCCGGCGCCGCGCTCGCCCGGGGCGCCTGCCCGAAGATCGCGACGAACGCCCGCGCGGCGCTCGTCAGGTCAGCGCGGATGGCCGACGGCGCCAGGCGATCGATCCGGTCCTGCCAGCCCACGTGGTCCCACCCGTGGAGCGCGACCTCGTGGCCCGCGTCGGCGATCTGGCGCAGGAGCGCCGGCGCTCCGGCGCCGACGGGGGGTGCCGGCAGGAGCGTGCCGGACAGGAGCGTGCGGAGACCGTAGAGCCTGAACGGATTCGTGCGCCACATCTTGAGGAGAAAGCCGGGCCGGAGGGCGCGACGGATCGCCACGCCCGACCGGTCGGGTCCCATGGTGACGAAGAACGAGGCGCGAAGTGTCGAGCGCCGGAAGAGCTCCAGCAGCCGGGGGACACCCTCCTCGAGCCCGCGCCGCGTGTCGACGTCGACGCGCAGGGCTACTGTCGCTTGAACCACTCGATGGTCCGCCCGAGGCCGTCGTCGAGGGTCACGCGGGCGCGCACGCCCAGGAGCTCGCGCATGCGCCGCACCGAGGGCACGCGCCGCGGGATGTCCTCGTACCCCTGGTCGTAGACCGCTTCCTTCGCCACGGAGATCAGCCTCGAGGAGGAGCCGCTCAGCTTGATCATCCGCGCCGCGAGCTCCCGGATCGCCACCTCCTCCTCGGAGCCCACGTTGATCGCCCGCCCCTCGACCTCGCGGCGCAGGCCCGCCTCGACGGTCGCGCGCACGGCGTCGTCCACGTAGGTGAACGCCCGCGTCTGCGACCCGTCGCCGATCACCGTGAGCGGCTCGCCGCGCAGGAGCTGGCCCATGAAGATCGTGACCACGCGCCCGCGGTCCATCTGGTCCAGGCGCGGACCGTAGACGTTGAAGTAGCGGAGCACGACGACCGGCAGCCCCATCCGCGCGAAGGCGAAGCAGAAGTGCTCGCCCGCCGCCTTCGACGTCGCGTAGCACCAGCGATCGATCAGCGTCGAGCCGAGGACCCGGTCCGAGTCCTCGTGGAAGGGGACGGCCGTGTTCCGGCCGTAGATCTCCGAGGTCGAGCTGAAGACGACCTTCTTCGCGTGGCGGAACGCCGCGGCGAGCACCTCCTGGGTCCCGTTGATGTTCACCGTGAGGACCTGGTACGGATCGCCGACGTAGTGCTCCACGCCGACCACCGCCGCCAGGTGATAGACCAGATCGGACCAGGCGACGAGTCCCTCGAGGATGTCGCGCTCGAGCACCGACTCACGGATGACCCGGAATTTTGGATTGGCGCGGAGATGGCGGATCTTCACGTCAGACGCCGGGTCGAGCACGGTCACGTCGTCGCCCCGCTCGAGCCACGCCTCCGCGAGGTGCGAGCCGAGAAAGCCCGCGCCCCCGGTGATGAGGATCCTCACGGGCCCTCCGTCACGCGCATGCCCGGCCGCAGAACGCGTCGGAGCGCCCACAGGTCCGCGGGCTCCTCGGCGCCGCCCGCGCTCTGGGCCCGCGTCAGCAAGAGCGCGCCCTCCCCCGTCGCGACCAGGATCCCCTGGGCGTGGAGGATCTCGAGGAGCGTTCCCGGGGCCGCGCCGCTCCTGAGACCCGGGAGCGCCGCGCCGCCCCACAGAAAGAGACGACCGGTCCCGTCGCCGACGAACGCGCCGGGATAGGGATGGGTGACGGCGCGGATCGTGTCGGCGACGCGCCCGGCGGGCCACGTCCACTCGACCCGCCCGTCCTCGGGACGGCGCCGCGGGAACACGGTGGCGCGCGCGTGGTCCTGAGGGATGCGCGGCGCAGCCCCGACGAGGACGGCCGGGTACGCGTCGATCAGAAGGTCGACGCCGACCTTCACGATACGCCGGTAGAGCGTGAGGGCCGTGTCCTCGGGCTCGATGTCGATCGCCTGCTGGGCGACGATGTCGCCGGCGTCCGCCTCGGCCGTCATGTGGTGGAGCGTGACGCCCGTCCGCCGCTCGCCGTTCACCAGCACCCAGTTGACGGGCGCCCGCCCGCGATACTCGGGCAGCAGCGAGCCGTGGAGGTTGAGCGCCGCGACGCGGGGCAGCGCCAGGAGGTCCGGGCCGAGGAGTCGCCGATACCACACCGAGAGGATGACGTCGGGGGCCAGGGCGCGGAGCGCGTCGACGACCGTCGGCAGGTTCGGTGACGGCGGCGCGAAGAGCGGCAGGCGGTGAACCCGCGCGGTCTCGGCGACCGACTCGAACCAGTCGCCCTCACCGGGGTCGTCGGGATGCGTCACGACCGCGACCACCGGCTCCCCGCGCGCGAGCAGCGCCTCGAGGGCGCGCGCGCCGAAGGTGTGGTAGGCGAAGACCGCCCAGCGCGCCACGCTCAGAGGCTCGCCTCGGACGGCGGGGCCCCAGCCCCGCGACGCCCTGCGGCTCGCACGGCCACGCTCACTCGAGCACCTCGCGGATCACGTACCGCGGCCGCCGCCGCACCTCCTGGTAGATCCGTCCGACGTACTCGCCGATGAGCCCGAGGGCCAGGATCTGGAGGCCGACGAAGAAGAAGAGGATGGCGAAGAGCGTGAACACCCCCTCGACCTCGGGACCGATCAGGAGGCGCCGGAGGCCGAGGACGACGGCGAAGCCAAGGCCCAGGATGGAGACGAGGACCCCGGTCAGGCTGACGACCTGGATCGGGAGCAGCGAGAAGCCCGTCAGCAGATCGAAGTTGAGCCCGAGCAGGCGGAGGAGTCCGTAGCGGGAGCCGCCGTGCGCCCGCGGTCCGTGGGCGACGGGAACCTCCGCCACCGACGTTGCGAACGTGTTCGCGAGCGCCGGGATGAAGTGCGACACGCCCTGACAGGCGAGGATCTGGTCCACCACGGAGCGCCGGTAGGCGCGGAGCATGCACCCGTAGTCGCGCATCCGGACCCCGACCACCGCCGAGGTCACCCGGTTCACGGCCCACGAGGCGAGCCGGCGGAGCCACGGATCGTGGCGGCTCACCCGCCGCCCGCCGACGACGTCCACGCCGTCCCCGAGCGCCGCGAGGAGGCGCCCGATCTCCTCGGGCGGGTTCTGGAGATCGGCGTCGAGGGTGACGACGACGTCACCGCGCGCCCGCTCCATCCCGGCGAACACCGCCGCGTGCTGCCCGTAGTTCCGGTTGAACCGGACGACGCGCACCGCCCGGTCCTGGGCGTGGAGGGCGCGCAGGACGTCCGCGGAGCCGTCGCCGCTGCCGTCGTCCACGAAGATGATCTCGTGCGGCCGCCCGAGCTGCTTGAGCGCCTGGGTGAGGCGATGGTGGAGGTCGCCGAGGCTCTCGGACTCGTTGAAGACCGGCACGACGACCGAGAGCTCCGGGCGCGCCGCGGCGCTCACCGCGGGACCTCGCGCACGAGGAGGCAGTCGTTGTGACCGCCGAACCCGAAGGAGTTGGAGATCGCGGCCCGGATGCGGACGCTCAACGGGCCGTTCGGCACGTAGCTCAGGTCGCACTCGGGATCGGGCACGCGGTAGTTGATCGTCGGCGGCGCGATCTGGTCGCGGATCGCGAGGACCGTCGTCGCGAGCTCGATCGCGCCGGCGGCGGAGATCGTGTGGCCGATCATGGACTTGGTCGAGCTGATGCGGAGCCGCGCCGCGTGCGGCCCGAAGACGGCCTTGAGCGCCGCGGTCTCGACGCGGTCGTTCATCGGCGTCGAGGTGCCGTGGGCGTTCACGTAGTCGACGTCCTCGGCGTCCAGACCCGCGTCGCAGAGCGCGGCGCGCATCGCCCCGATCGCGCCGCGGCCGTCGGGCGCCTCGTCGGTGATGCGATAGGCGTCGCACGTCGTCCCGTAGCCCGCGACCTCGGCGACGACGTCTGCCCCGCGCCGCCGCGCGTGCTCGGCCTCCTCGAGGACGAGGAACCCGGCGCCCTCCCCCATCACGAACCCGTCGCGGCGCGCGTCGAACGGCCGGCTCGCCGTCTCGGGCGACGCGTTCTGCCGCGACATCACCCCGAGCAGGCAGAAGAGCTGGACCTCGATCGGCGAGACGATGCACTCGGCGCCGCCCGCGAGCGCCACGTCGACCGTGCCGCGGCGGATCGCCCGGTACGCCTCGCCGATCGCCTGGGCCGACGAGGTGCACGCCGTCTGGATCGTGGCGGTCGGGCCCTCGATGCCAAAGACGCCGGCGAGCCTGGACGCGAGGTACTGGGGGCACGTGCGGTACGACCGGTCGCGCGCCACACGGCGCGCGAACTCCCCGACGAATCCCGACGGCGTCACCCGCCCGTCCGCCGTTCGGCTCGCATAGGCGATCGCGCCCAGCTCGCGGAGATCGTGGCGCTCGCCGCTCGTGCCGACGAACACCCCCGCCCGCGGCGACGCCAGAACCGCACTCGCGCCGGCCGCCACCACGGCGCCGCGGGCCGCCCGGACCCCCACGACCGTGCCGCGCGGCTCGAGCGCGTCCAACTCGGCCTCGGCGCGGAACTCCTCGATCAGCGCCGGCTCCGCGAGCGCGGCGGCGATCTGGGTCGGCAGGCCCTCGGGGTCGAAGTGGCTGATCCGCCGCACGCCCGACACGCCCGCGAGCGCGGCCTTCCAGAACGCGTCGAGATCGAACCCGATCGGCGTGACGACGCCCAGGCCGGTCACGACGACGCGCCGGCGAGCGCCGACGTCAGGCGAGGAGCGAGTAGCCACCGTCCACCGTCAGGACCTGGCCTTGAATACCCTGCGCCGCCGCGCTCGCCAGGAAGAACACCACGTCGGCGACCGCCTCGGGAGTCACGAGCCTCCCTCCCGGCGTCCGCGCGCGGATCGCCTCGAGCGCCTGCGCGCCGTCGGGAATCATGTGCCAGACGTCGGTCTCGACGGCGCCGGCCGAGACCGCGTTCACGGTGATCCCTTGCCGACCGAGCTCGACGGCGAGATAGCGGGTGAGCGCCTCGAGCGCGGCCTTCGAGACCCCGATCGCGACATAGCCGGGGATCACGCGCTGGCTCCCGAGGCTCGTGAGCGCGACGACCCGCCCGCCGGCCGGCATGAGCGGCGCGGCTTCCTGGGCGAGGAGGAGGAGCGGGCGCGCGTTGGTCGAGAGGACCCAGTCCCACTGCTTCGCCGACAGCTCGAGGCCGTCCTTGAGCACACCCGAGGCGGCGTTGCTGACGAGGATGTCGAGCCGCCCGGCGACGCGCTCGACCTCCGCCATCAACCGCTTGATCTCGGCGGGCTCCTTCAGGTCGGCCGGAACGAGGTGGGCCACGCCGCCGCGCAGCTCGACGTCACGCGCCGTGCTCGAAGCGGCCTCGCGGTCGACGAAGAAGCTCACGAAGACGCGCGCGCCGGTCTCGGCGAAGCGGAGCGCGATGGCGCGCCCGATCCCGCGCCCGCCTCCCGTGACCAGGACCTCGCGCTGCGCGCTCACGGCGCCACCCCCCGCGCGGCCAGCTCGAGCGGCGACCGCTGGAGCTCGCGCGCGAGCGCGCCGAGCCGCGCCGCCCTGGCCGCGGCGTCGGTTCCCGGATGCGCCGCCTCGAGCGCGTACTCGAGCGTCGCCGTCGCGACCCGGCGGCCATCCACGTCGGCCGTCGCCGCGAGCACCCACGGATCCGCCGATGAGCGCAGCTCGCAGCGGACCCTGAGCTGGTCACCGGGACGCACGAAGTGGCGAAACGAGGCGCGCGAGAGCCGGCCGAGGCGGCCGACGCGGGTCCAGTCGTGACTCATGCCGATGAGGAGCTCGGCAGCCTGGCCGAGCGTCTCGACGATCAGCGCGCCCGGCAGGATGGGAAAGCCGGGGAAGTGGTCGGCGAAGACGTCCTCGGTCGCGCTCACGTTCCGGAGCGTCTCGATCGAGCGGCCCGGCTCGACGGCGACGATGCGGTCGACGAAGACGAAGCGCACGCGCGCGCGCCCTCAGGCCCCCGGGGCGAGGCGCGCGCCGGCGGCGAGCTGGCCGACGATGTAGTCGCCCACCGCGCGCACGGTGAACCGGCTCATCACCGCCTCGATCGCGGCGGGCGCGTGGAGGCTCTCTCGGAGATAGCCGGCGAAGCGGTCCACGGTCAGGCCCGACAGATCGAGCGGGGTGCCGTCGAGATCGGCGAGCATCCGCACGGCGAGCGCCCGCACGACCTCCCCCTCGTCGCCGTCGGCGCGGCGGATGCCGTGCTTGGCGGCAAGATGCTCGAGGATGGCGCCGATGGTTGCCGGCGCCACGGTCCTCAGCTCCTCGGGAGCCACGGCGACGCCGTATCGCGCGTCGATCACCTTCGCCAGCACGCGCAGGTCTCGCCACTCGATCCGACGGTCCTGGACGAGCCGCACCGGCAGGTCGACGCCGAACGTCTGCTGGCACTTGAAGCTCATGTCGAGGAAGTCGATCGACTCGGCGCCCAGATCGCGAATGAGCGCGGCGTCGTCGGTCACCGCGGCCTCGTCGACGCCGAGCGACTCGACGATGATCTTCCCGATGCTGACGCGCACTTCCGAGGGGGTCCAGATCTTCGTGGTGTCGGGTTGCATGCGCTCCCCTGCCTCCTTACCCGATGCCGCCGTCCACGGCGATGACCTGGCCCGTGATGTAGCTCGCCTCGTCCGAGGCGAGGAACACGGCGAGCACGGCCACCTCCTCGGGTCGGCCGACGCGACGCATCGGGATCCATTCGCGGATCTTCTTCGCCGCGACGCCGATGAAGGGCCGGCTCATGTCCGTCTCGATCAGCCCCGGCGCGATCGCGTTGACCGTCACCCCGTGGCCGGCCAGCTCGTTGGCGAGCGCGCGCGTGAGGGCGTTCACGCCCCCCTTCGACGCCGCGTAGTTCACCTGTCCGCGCCCGGCGCGGGAGACCAGGACCGAGCTCACGTTGATGATCCGCCCCCAGCCGCGGCCGAGCATCTCGCGTGCGGCGCGTCGCGCGCAGTGATAGACGCCGTCCAGGTTCGTGCTGAGCACCGAGGTCCACTCCGCGTCGGACATCTCGAGGAACAGCCCCTCCCGGACGATCCCCGCGTTGTTCACGAGGATGTCGAGGTGGCCGGCTCGCTCCACGACCGTCGTGATCAACGCGGCGGCCTGGTCGCGGTCGCCGACATCGGCCTGGTGAACGAAGGCGTGTCCCCCCGCCGCTTCGATGGACTGGAGCGTCTCCTTGGCGCGGTCGTGCTGCGCGCGATAGTTGATGCACACCGTCGCGCCGGCGCGCGCCAGCCCCACGGCGATCGCGCGGCCGATGCCTCGCGACCCGCCGGTCACCAGGGCGACCCGGCCCGTCAGATCAACGCGCACCGTGATCTCTTCATAGACTCGCCTCGGACGGCGGGGCCCCAGCCCCGCGTATTCCAGAGGTCCGTACTACCAGCGGGGCTTCCCGATCATCAGCGCCGCGCACTCGCCGAAGAGGCCGAGCGAGATCACGAGCGCGCTGCGGAACGGCGGCTCGGAGGCGAACGAATCCTCGGAGACGACCGGAGGAAGCGCCTCGTGCTCGAGGGCCGCCGAGCATGCGAGCAGCTCCACGGGGCTCGCCGCGGCTCCCAGGTCTGCATGGGCCTGTTTCATCCTGAGGCGCGGCGTCGTCTCGGCGCGGGCGCCGAGCACCCGTGTGAGCGCCCGGGCTTCGGCCGAATCGTGGGCCGGAATGCCGTCGCCGTGCAGGCTCACGACGTCGGGCACGCCGCCGGCCTCGTCGATGGCTCGCTCGATCACGCGGGCGAGACGGCTCGCCAGGCGCGTCGGCTCGTCCTCGCTCGCCAGGCGGCCCTCGCCGGCGCTCCCGGCGAAGCCGGTGATCTCGCCGTGGATCCCGGCGCCGCGCGCCCGCGCGTGCTCCGCCGCCTCGAGGACGAGGAGGCCGGCCCCCTCGCCGGCCGTGAGCCCCGCGGAGTCGCCGTCGTCCGCGGCGATCAGCCCCGCGCCCCAGTACGTGGCGAAGAAGAGCTCCTCGAGCTGGGCGTCGGCGCCGCCGCAGAGGGCCACGTCCAGGTCGCCCTCACCGATGAGCCGGTACGCGTCGCCGACGGCGCGCGCACCACCGATCGGCCCTTCCGTCATCGCGCGGCAGAACCCCTGGGCGTCGTGGGCGATGGCCACGTGACCCGCGGCGAGGTTCGGGAGCGTCTTGAGCGAGAAGTCGAGCGGGTTGATGTGGCGCATGCAGAAGGCGTTCGCCGTGGCCATGTCGAGCGTCCCGGGCGTTGCCGCAGACTCCGACGCGCCGAGATAGGCGAGCATCGCCCCGAGGTCCCAGGCCAGCGGGTTGACGCCGAGCACGACACCGAAGCGCCGCGGATCGCCGGCGCCAGGCTGGAGCCCGGCGTCCTCCATCGCGAGCGCGGCGCCGAGCATCGCGAAGAGCGTCGCCCGGTTGTAGAGCTTCTGCTGCTTGCGTGGCAGGCGGCCGAGGTGCGGCTGCACCAGGTCGGGCGCCACCGCGCCGCCACGGGAGGCGGGCAGTCCGAGCGCCGCGAGCCGGTCCAGGCGCGTGACGCCCGAGCGGCCGGCGCGGAGCGCGTCCCAGTGGGCGTCGACGCCGACGCCGAGCGGCGAGACGACACCGCGTCCGGTCAGCACCACGCGACGCGCGGTCACAGGCTCGCCTCGCAGGCGGCCAGGTCCACGCCCGGCACACTCACGCAGAGAAAGAGCAGCGTCCCGGCGGCCAGGCACTCCTCTCCCGCATAGACCGCGGTGGACGCCGCGGCGACGCTCGCGTCGTCGCCGATCGGCGAGACGCCGGTGAGGTCGGCCACGGCGCGAAGGGCGACTCCCGGCCCGGCGGCGCTCTCGAAGCAGCACTCGGGCACCTTGAGGAGGAGCGGCAGCCGGCGGCCTCCGAGATGGTGGAAGACGAGATGACCGCCCGTCATGGCCATCAGCTCGAGGAGCAGCGAGGCCGGGACGCGCGCGGGCCCGGATGGCCCGGTGAAGGCATCGTCGTCCCCGTGAAAGGTCTTCTCCACCTCGATGCGTGGGTGTCCGTCGAGGGCGAGCGAAACCACCTTGTCGATGAATCGGTAGCGCATCATTGGTCAGAACAGCACGACGACCGCGATCGCGTGGGTCTCCGTGTGCGAGAGCGACACGGCGCTGCGCGTGAAGCCTGCCTTGCCGACGGCATCGGCGACGGCGCCCTTCAGCGCGAGACTCGGGGCGCCCGTTGGATCACGGGTGACTTCCACGTCGCGCCAGGTCATCGTGCCGGCCCAGCCCGTGCCGAGAGCCTTCAGCGTCGCCTCTCGCGCCGCGAACCGCGCCGCCAGGTGCGTCCAGGGATGCTTCTGGCCGCGGCAGTACTCCAGCTCGGCTTCGCTGAATGTGTCGGCGAGGAGGTCGTCGCGACCGTCGAATCGCTCCCGGAATGCCGCGACGTCGACGAGATCGACGCCGACCTTCACGCGACGTTAATGTCCGGAGTCAGAAACCATGAAACTCAATCGCCCAGCGAACGCTCGCGTGCGTCAGCGGTCGGCGCCCTGACGGCGTCGGCCATGAGGAGAACGTTCTGCGCCGGTCCGTTTCAATACCTTCCTCGCGGGCCGCAAACCTCGAGCTGCTCTCTGTCGCATATCCCTGACGATGCGTACGATCTCCTCGGTAGTGACGTCCGTATCGATTCCAGCGACATCCAGCGGTGAGCGGTGCGACCGCTCAGGCTGGACCAGAAACATCTGACCGTCGCGGCGCTTGACGCGAACGGCACCTTCACGCCAGGCTCGCTCCAGCAGGGAAGCAAATTTTTGCCGCGCCTCTGAGAACGTGTAGACGGTCACCGCGACACCTCCGTTGTTTCGACACCCGCGCGAGCCGCTGCCCTTACTAAGCCTCGGTCGAGCGACAGCAGTGCGCACCGGTGCTGTAGCGCACAGGCAATGACGTAGGCATCGTACGCATAGATATCCAGGTCCTTCGCGATCCCAAGAGCCCGGGCCAGGGCGACATCAGAAAAACGGATCGGGATCTCGCGGTAGGCCGTGAGAGCTCGCTGAGCTTGGCGCAGGGAAAGACGCTGGCGTTTGAACATGGCGGAGAAGGCGTTACCGACCTCCCAATGGACCGACGGAGGCGCCAATAGGTCCGCCCCCGCGGTCACGTCGATCAGGGCAGCGCGAAGCGGTTCGCGAACGAGAACTGCGATGATAGCTGAAGTGTCGACCACAAGCTCCATAGCTGTACAATTGTACAGCTACGAGGAGCCACGGCACAAGGAGGTCTTCGCCCCGCCAGCGCTCACGGCCAGCGACGGGCAGTAGGACACCAGGCGCCAATCAGAACAAAACCGCCAGGGCCGCCAGGCCGAGGAGGGCCGAGCCGAGCGTCTGGACGATATCGCGGATCGTCGGCAGGGTCCGGACCTTCTCCTCCGCCTTGGGCGGCACGATGA
>Ga0209761_1000465_pt1 | contig 24645 bp, 26 predicted proteins | sample GraSoi013_1_40cm_4_FD_185818 | JGI IMG/M metagenome (GOLD analysis project Ga0209761, IMG submission 185818) | Grasslands soil microbial communities from the Angelo Coastal Reserve, California, USA - Sample 09_25_2013_1_40cm (SPAdes) (version 2) | ecosystem: Environmental > Terrestrial > Soil >...
TGCTTGTCACATCATCTGACCCTCCCGCAATCGTGGGAGGGGGTAGTGGCGGCGGACGCATCTTGAATACGTAATCCAAGTGCACCCTTTAGGTCTTAGAGGGTAGGAAAATCGTGGCCCGCTACTGTGCTCGGACAAAAAGGGAATTAGGACGCTCCACGAATCTGAGAAGAACAGTGCGAATATTCCAATGGGTGGACCGAAACCTTTCGCGTCAGCCATCTTGTGGTTTCCGATTTCAGGAGAACTCAACTTCTTCCACACGGTTTTGAAAGCGGCGAGCGAAAACCACTTCTTTCAATCGAGCAAGAGAAATCACTTCTCGGGGAGATTTGGTTTCGCTGACGTCGAGCGTTCTCAACGCAACACGCGTTCCTCACGCACTGAACTAGACTACGTGGGGCATCTCAACGGAGTGAAGTGTGGGATAGACTTCCAAGTCGATAGACGATGCAGAAAAGTGGCCAAGAGTTTACCCGATGAAGCTGACACCGACCGAGTTTGACATCCTGGCCCAATGTGGCATTTCTACTGAAGAAAGTCAACCCAATACCCTTGACAAAGCCAACAAAGCCCTAAGAGCAGGGAACCGATTATCCCGGCAGTTCTTCCGAGCAACCGAAGAATTGACAAAGCCGAAAAACTCAGCCCTGAACTGAGAAGGCGCATGCGAGGAGGCTGGTTATCGGAAAACTTTCAAATTGGTTTTTACGATCAGAATTCTGATGGACATACTATTTTTATACGTTGATAATCGGCTGATTGATGATCGTGTTGGATAGAGTTCCCACAGGAATCAAGGGCCTAGACGAGCTTCTGGGAGGAGGCTTCCCTAAGGGAAAATGTATTCTAGTTGTCGGGAGCCCTGGTTCCGGAAAGACGACTTTTGCAATCCAGTATCTTTACAGCGGGGCCCTTCAAGGCGAAACGGGACTCTACGTTACCCTCGATGAATATCCAGATGTGATAAAGCAAAATTTCCAATCCTACAATTGGGACCTTGATAGCGTCGAGAAAAAAGGCAGGCTCCTCTTCTTAGATGCGAGCGGTCTCCGCAGGACTAAAGTCAAGAACAATGGACCTCACGCACTTTTTTCCTCCGACTCTTCCGAAGGGGTCGGCTTTATCGAAGTCTTAAAGACTCTTACGAAACTGGTCGAAGGTGAGAATGTCGAACGGATTGCTCTCGACCCTATCACGTCTGTTATGTTAAGGTACGGGGAGGAAGTGAAGAGACGGAGGGCAACTGTAGAATTCTTCGATGCACTAGCCGATACAGGTTGCACTTCTTTGGTGACGAGCGAGTTGAAGACCTCGCTATTGGACCGAAGATTTCAGATTGAAGAATTTCTTTCGCACGGGGTAGTTGTCCTACATACGCTCATGCATCAAGGAAGTTTTGTACGAGCTGTCCAGGTGGAGAAGATGCGCGGAATAGCTCACGACACCCAGATTCGTCCGTATCAGTTCGGGGCTTCAGGAATAGAAGTCTTCCCACGGGACAAAGTATTCTAAGCCTTCGGCTTCTTAGAATAGAAGATGATCCCCTTTCCATCCTCTATAGCGAAGACATTCCAACCTTCCTGATGCCTCCTCGCCCTGAACTTGGCAATTCGTAGACGTCGACGACGAACTCCACGCTCCTCGAATGCTTCCATCTGAACAACGCAATCGGCCATGTCTTCAATTTGCCGTTGAACCGTCACGTCTATGCTCGGCCCTAGGGTGAAGACTGCTTTGCCGCCCATTCCACGCATTCTAGCCCCGACAGATTGCACGAAAGATATGATACTCTCAGCCTTCGCCTTGGACGCAAGAGGAACCAGGGAATCCATGTAAAGGCTAGCTCCCTTCGCCTTGTCCAAGGGTAGCGACGATGTAATCTTCATCCCAAGGGTAGTCAAGTCCCCCAAAGAAGGGGTGGAGAATTTCTCCCTTGACTCCTGCCCAGCTTCCGACGAGTATGCATCCACAAAGCTCAACAATCCACTCTGCTCGTAACCGGTAACGTCTAATCCCATGGCTTTCATGTTTGATCGGATGTTAGTGGGAAAATCGCTAGTTGCTACGAAGATGCAAGGTCTTCCTTTTCTAAGGTCCTCGTACATGAGTTGCTCTGACAACAGAGTCTTACCTGATCCGGTATTACCCTCGACCGTCATGGTACCGCCATTTAGCTCGCCACCAGTTAGACTGTTGAAATGCTCGAACGGGGCAAGATACCTCTTCGTCCTCCTCTTGGTCCCGTAATACAAGGCCCCACCGACGACGGCGACTCCGCCGATCGCTGCATATGGTAGGAAATTGAAGGGCGGAGTTCCCCCTTTGAATAGACCAAACGAGGAGGACCCTCCGAACCTAGAAGCTAAATGGCCTTGAGAGTCGATAATGCCAATGTTAACCTGGTAAACCCCTTCAGTGGCGTTCGAGGGATAGGCCCATTGAAAGTTATAGCTGAACGGGGGGAATTGGGTGAGGGGAAACGCTTCATTTCCATTCCTTGATTGGTTGTAGACCGGCACTCGGTTTGGCCCGACTATCGTCAGGTTTACCCTTTGTATGTCAACTGAACCGAAAGCTGCAACCACCGATGCTTGAATCAATACTACGTTATTTCCTGTTGAAGCCTGGAGATCAAAGTTTGGAGCAGGTCGTAGCAGTTTGTCGAGGATTGCGACGTTGTTCACGAAGGCGTATCCTGAGAGAGGAATGAGAACCGACGAGGGTCTCGTTTGCGAACCCCAGTGAAGCGTCACTTTGGAGCCCTTCGGGGGATACGCCCAAATCGAAAATTTGACTTGAGACCCAAAAAGCAATGTGGTAACGGACGGTGTATACGGGATCGTATAATTACGAGGCGTCGTAGTAACATCCTCCTGAATCTGTCCCGTAGTGACATTGAAACCGCCGGCCAAGGTTAGACCAAGGGTTACCAACGTTGTCTTGTTAGAAGAGAGCCATAGAGAGAACACAATCGGGCCTGCGACAGTTATTGAATCAAAGAGCTGGTTTTGCATCGTGAAAATCGAAGAGGAATTGGTGAGATCCTTTGTCATCGTGTTATTCCCCGACGGGAACTGGAATGAGAGGCCAGCGGCGCTGGTCGCGTTGCTTCCTATGAGGTAGGAGAATCGAGGCACCACTGCTGGAGTGCTGTCCGCTCTCGATTGGGGCAACCAATAGGTAACCGCGACAGACAGAATGAGGAAAATAATGGCCGCGCTCTTTGTGTTCAATCCCTGCCTAAATAAAGGGGTGAGGAGTTAAAAGGTTCGCAGGATTTGCCTGCAAACCCAGAGGGAAGGTTGGTGGGTTTATTGAGTGGAGTCGCTCTAACCTTTTCCGATTCGGAAGACGGAGGTTCCGCAGTTGGGGCATACGCCTTTGACCGCAGCCTTTCCGTTCTTGAGCGTGACGTTCGTTGGGTTCTTTATCTCGATGTTTGCTTTGCATTTGACGCAGTATGCTTGTGGCATTTCTATTCAGCTGAGCGTGCACTGGAGAGTGGTAGTATTTGAAACTCACGTAGAACGCGGAAATACCCACGAGGGAAGACTGCGAAAGGAAGCTAGAATATGTGCCTTTTGAGCTGAAAACGCCTGGAAGAGTGCTTGTTCAGCTGCTCTGTCTGTTTCCGGGACGAGAACATCCATTAGAGCCTGAAACATCCTTGATATTTTCAACAATCCTTGAGAGGAATCTACGAGGGCCGTTGACTTGTCGAGTCTCCACAAAGTGTCAAGAGTCCAAAATGCTCCTAGTGTCTCCTCATGAGACTCTCGTAGGCCTCTCTCAGAAGTTTCTGCGTTGAATAGTTGAGAAGCTTCTGCGACCATGTTCGCTCGAAGAAGTCTCGCATGCTCAGGTTCTTTAGTCGGTCGAGATCGACCTGTTTGTTTGCTTCCATGAGACCTCTCGCCATTGTCGAGAACGTCTCATAGGTGGGAGGCTTCACCGCTTCGCCTTGAGCAACCGCTTGCTTTCTCAACTCGTCGTAGAACCTGAGCGTGGCCTTCACAGACTTGCTTATCGCCAAGTCCACCTTCTCGTCAAACTGAAATTGCGTTGTCAGATTCGCCTCGAATGAAGCATGGAAAAAACAGCGCTAACTCCCTCTGGCATCGTGCTACGCTTGGGACAATATCACGGTCTTGACGGCGGTTCTCGAAGTTCGAGCATGCTCAAGCGCCTTTGGAGCCTCTCGTAAGGCAAATCGGTCAGTAACCATAGACCGAAGATCTATGTCTCCCTTTGCCAGAAATCCGAGAGCCCGGTGAATATCTGACTCTATGCAAGAGTAGCTCGACACAATTGAGATCTGCCGGCTGAACAACGCGCCGACATCGAGACTAATGGTAGAGCCTTGAACGGGGGCGCCAAATAGAAGGAGTTTCCCTCCCTTCCTAATCGAAGCAAGCGCGGGCTGTATTGCCTTCTGATTCCCAGTCGATACGATTGCAAGATCAACACCAACTCGGGTTGATTTCGTAACTTGTTCAGGAACATCTCTTGAGGAAGCATCAATTGACTCGTCGGCCCCCAGCTTCCGTGCCATTTCGAGTCGATGGGGAAGAATGTCGACGCCGATTATCTTTGCGGCCCCCATTTTCCTGAGTAGTTGTATTTGTGTCAGGCCAGTTGGGCCTAGGCCTACGACGAGGACGTTGTCTCCAGGGTTCACTCCCGCCTTGTCGAGAGCCCTCACGCAACAGGCGGTCGGCTCTATCATGGAACCTTCTTCGAAGCTTATCTCTGGGGGCAAGCGTACTACGGCTCCTCGAGTGACGTTTGCCTCAGGAACTCGGAAGTAATCAGCGAGCCCACAGGGATCGAAATTTGTCTTCTTGAAGAGATCGCACATGGTATGGTCCCCATGCTGGCAGTATTCGCAGTTGTAGCAAGGGACATGGTGGTGTGCGATGACTCTATCCGATTTTCTCAGATCGATTACTCCGTCACCAACGCTCGCGATGGTCCCGCTGACTTCGTGGCCCAGGATTCCGCCGGGGCCATATGCACCATGGACTTTTTCGATGTCAGTTCCGCATATTCCCGCTGCTGCGAGTTTAATCAAGACTTCACCAGACTGGAGTCTGGGAACTGGGACTTCTGTGATCTCCGCATGTCCGGGTCCGTTGATTAGACAGGCCAGCATGAGCTCTTGCTACCTTTGTTGTCCATTTAACGGATTTTCCGGTTGGCCGGGTTCGAGGCGTGTTTTTGTTTAGAGTTTATTCTATAGGAAGGGTAGATGAGCCATGAATACTAGTTGACTTCCCTTGTCCATATGCCTGTATCGAGAACTCGGGGCACCAAAGATTCTGTGAAGTTCATGCAGGTCCTCGACCGAGCGGTCTATCTAAGGCTCAAGCAGCTCGCAATTCAGCGAGGCGTCACCGTCCAGGAACTCATCCGGGTTCTTCTGATCCCTGACTGGCTGCACGGAGCAGAGGAAAGGCGGTTGAAGAGTGAGCTGGAGAGGCGTCATCGCAGATCTACTCAGAAAAGGCTCTTTCGAACTTCCCTTCAGAAGCCTCTGGTATCCGCCAGAAAGAACTAGTTCTTTCAACAATCTACAGAACGGCTTGTCCTAGCTGGCCGTTCCGAATCATAATATACCGTTCTCGCCTGCTATTACCTAGGCATCTTCTTGATTAAAGATCTCGACGTTAAGATGGAGAAGAGAAATGTCGATTCTATCATAGTCTTTGGAGATTCGACAGTCGGAAACCCTGACCTTCGATACGTTGCGGGAACGTCTCTTCCGAGAGGCGGGATATTTCTGAAACGAAGATCGAATGATCCAACGCTTATTGTGAGCAATATCGACGTTGGCAGTGCGCGCCAAGGGAAGGTTCACAACATTAGGACCTACTCTGATTATGGTTTCGAGCGAATTGCGAGTAAGTACGACCGGGATGAGGCCCGGATCCGCTTCTACCAGAAGATCATGAAGGAGGAGGGACTTCACGGTCCTACGATTCTGGCTGGAAGAAATGAAGTGTCCAATACACTGCACATGATCGACGCCCTCCGTCGTAAGGGCGTGAAGATTATCGGCGAAAAGTCGCCCACGATCATTGAAGCCGCCCGTGAGACTAAGGATCGTTGGGAGATCGAACGGCTGAGAGTTCTCGGAAAGAAAACGATACGAGTGGTGGAAGACACGCTCCGGTTTCTAAGAGGAGCAAGGGTCGACGGGAAGAGAGTGTCTTACAAGTCAAAACCGTTGAGGGTTGGAACGGTCAAGAAGGTTATCGGAAGGTCACTATCCGAGCAGAACTTGGTCGCGCCGGAGGACACGATATTCGCGCCGGGACGACGATCTAGCGACCCTCATTACAGAGGCGAAGACGAAGATATTGTACGGGCAGGGGAACCTATCGTCTTTGACATATTTCCCTCCGAACCGGATGGCTACTGGCACGATTTGACTAGGACCTACTTGTTCGGGTCCGCGCCAAAAAAGGTCAAGGAAATGTACGACGCTGTTCTCGAGGTTCAAGCATCAGCGCTTGATATGGTGAAAGAGCAGGTTCCCTGCAAAGAAATGATGGCGAATGCGTGCAAGATCTTCGAGAGGAAAGGGTACCCGACTGCACGGCAGCTGGTGAAGGGGAACAAGGAGGCGCGGACTCGTGGGTTCATGCACGGGCTCGGTCACGGTGTTGGGTTGACTATTGGAGAGAGGCCATATTTGTCGCTGTACGGCAAGGATCATCTGCGAAAAGGGTCCGTGGTAACGATTGAGCCGGGCCTTTACGAGCCGAGATGGGGTGGTGTCAGGATAGAAGATATCGTGGTTGTGGGTTCTCCCTCGGAAAATATCACGCCTTTGTCGAAAGATATCGAATTATAGTGCAGAGCGTAGAGTATAGGCATGTACGGGGGCGGGATGCAGCCCAGACAGAGGATCCGGGTCACATCAGCTGGGGGAGTGGTCTATCGCTGGGACAAGGATAATCCGCTTTTTCTATTGTTGGCGAGCAATAAGAGAGGTGTGTGGTGTTTGCCGAAGGGTTTGATCGAGGAGGGGGAGGACGAGGTCACGACGGCTATGCGGGAGGTGCGTGAGGAAACTGGTGTGAGCAGGGTGAAGTTGCATGGGAAGCTTGGCGCGATCAAGTACCAGTTCGGGTTCCGTGCGAAGACCTATGATAAAACGGTCCATTTCTTCCTATTCGAGACCGATCAGGCTGACGCGAAGGTGGGGACGGAGCATGATGCGATGGAGTGGATGCCCTACGAGAAGGCGCTTCACACACTGTCGTATCCGAACGAGAAGGAGATGCTCTCGAAAGCCGCGGGCATTATCCAGTCCGAAAAGAGCCATTCCTCGGAGGCCAAGCCGGGTCAGAGCAAGCTTCCAACCGGCTAGAGTCAGTTATAGAGGACCTTTTCGTAGCTGAACGGATGTGAGGCTTCCGCGTTGATAGATCCGACTTCTTCAGAGCTGAGAGTATACAACACGCTCACGCGAAGGCTGGACAAGTTCGACCCTATACGTCCTAACCGCGTGAGCATGTTTGTGTGTGGTCCTACGGTCTGGGATGTCTCCCATATCGGCCATGGGAAGACATACGTCGACTACGATATTATGGCACGCTATTTGCGGAGGAAGGGCTTCAGTGTCTTCTTTCTGCTCAACGTTACTGATGTTGACGATAAGATCATCAACAAGGCTCACGATCTCGGAGAACAACCGCTTGTATTGGCAGAACGTTTGGCGAAATCCTTCTTCACAGACATGAAAGACTTGCATGTCGACAGTATCAACTTGTATGCGAATGCCTCGGATCATATTCCAGAGATCCTCGACCAAGTCACTGGACTTCTTAGGAATGGAATGGCATACAAGGTTGATGGGGATGTTTACTTCGATATTTCCAAGTTTCCAGGCTACGGAAAACTTTCTCACCAGAAGATTGAGGATCTGACGGTTCACCGGGTTGATCCGGATCCGCGGAAGAAGCATCCTGGAGATTTTGCATTGTGGAAGAGCCAGAAGCCTGGCGAGATGTTCTGGGAGAGTCCTTGGGGCAGGGGAAGGCCTGGCTGGCATGTCGAGGACACTGCCATTACTTTGACATATTTTGGGCCGACGTATGACGTCCATGGTGGTGGTACGGAGCTGATCTTTCCGCATCATGAGGCGGAGATTGCGCAGGCTGAGGGTTTGACGGGGAAGGAGCCGTTGGCGCGTTATTGGCTTCACACTGGCTTACTGAGTATCAAGGGGGAAGAGATGCACAAATCGCTCGGGAATTTTATCCCTATCCAGGATATGATCCGGAAAGTTGGTACTCCAGGCCTGCGCGTATTCTATGCCGGGACGCACTACAGGAGTCCGTTGGACTTTACCGAGGAAGCGTTGCAGCAAGCTGTCAGCCTTGCTAGACGGTTCAGGCGAGCTCACGACCAACTAGTATTCGCTCGTACCAAGACGAGCAGCAAGAAGACGGAGACAACTGGCGTTCTAAAACGTCTGGATGAGGCGCGGGACGAGTTCTTCAAGGCCATGGACGACGACTTCAACACGCCAGGAGCGCTCGCTGCTTACATCAGAATAATCGGGCTGGCAGAGGACGAGGTGAGGAGTCCAAAAACGGAGTCTGTTAACGCGATAATTGGCGCGTTGGAGGACTTGGGTTCTGTCCTGGGGGTATTGGAGACTGAGACTGTTGCGCAGGACCGGGTTTCAGAACTGGTTAGCTTTGTCTTAGAGCTGAGGAACGAACTACGGAGTAAGCGTGATTATGAGTCAGCTGATCGTATACGAGATCGGATGGCCAAACTTGGCTTTGTGGTAGAGGATTCGGCTGAGGAAACGCACTGGATAACCTAGCTCTGGTTCTTTGTCTGCGTCTTGCCGTGAGTCTTTAGGATCTTCTTAACCTCGTCCAGTTGCTTGAACGATCCAATATCATGGTGCGGTTCAGGCGTCAAGTATCCGTAGACTCGTTCGCCTTTAGCAACGAGTGCTGGTATGACGTTGGCTGCGATGTCGGATCCGGTTGAACAGTATTTCAGGAACGCGGGTTCGCAGACAGATACACCGATAGCAACAGGATATTCTTTCAGAACAGGCTTCTCCTCGAAATATTTTATTCGACCATCTTCGTCGACTCGTCCGACTCCGTAGTCTATTCGGACGCCTGTGCTTAGGGCGACTGTGCAGACTGCCTTCTTCTCCTTGTGGAACCTGATCATGTCGCTTAGATCGAGGCTTGTGAGGATGTCGCCGTAGTAGACGACAAAAGTCGTGTCGATGTGGCTGCTAGCTTCTCTGAGCGCGTTTGCAGTGCCTGTTCGTGGACTGATACTGTAGCCAATATTGACGCCGTACTTGGAACCGTCATCTAGATGGTTTCGGTAAACCTCGCTGTCCTCGTCGGACAGTAGCATTATGATGTTCCTGATGCCATGGCTTGCGAGATAGCTGATGACATAATCGATGAAGGGTTTGCCGGCGATCGGTATCATTCCTTTCGGAACGTAACTTGTCAGCGGTGAGAGCCTCGTGCCTGCGCCGCCAGCAAGAACAAACGCCTTCAACGTGAGAGTCGCGGTCTCGCGGCTGGTCTTGGAATGGTATAAGCACTTCAACAGCTCGCTTAGGGTGGCCGGGAGAAACCGCTCTTGCGTCGTGAAGTGTTCTGTGCAATACCCCCCTTTTCTGTCGAGAAGATTCGCTGTCTGGTAGTGATAACAGGCGAGTCCGATTGATCAAGGCACAATTCTGGTTCGGATAGCTTGGGAAAGATGGCAGTGTTCCCGAACGAATTAGGGGAGAATAAGGGTACTAGTGCAGGAATCGCTATTAGGGCTGATAATAGGCGATTTCTAGGATTAGAGATTTCCCAAAACCACTCTTGCGTCGCGAGTCGTGATCGCTAAGACCCCCCTCCCCCATAAGGTCTCTCGCTGTCTGGTGGGTATTCTGGGCGAGTCCTGGGATTCGGGGCTTGCTATAGGCTTAGATGGCATGGCGATTCATCGGGGTTTCGTCGTGCTGTTAAGCACGATTTGTCGGGCAGTCTAGGTAAGGGCTCTCAGAATCGAGATCAGGGCTGATAATGGGCGAATTCCATAGGTTATATTGACGCTTTCATTATAATTTCAGTGGATTGATGATATGTGGAGACATGAGCCCACGTTCGATGTCGAGGTTTCGGTAATTCGAATTTGAAATTACGATTTCCTACTCTAATTAGTAAGAACCTTGACTGAAGAGGAGCATTACATCGTGGTCGCTATACCTGTAAGGAGCTGCCGCCGACAGAATCCTCTAGCTCGGCGTGCTCTTCGTGCAACCCATGCACATACCAGAGCTGTTGATCTGTGGTTTTCGTTGAAAGCACCCTCGCGCCGGGTCTCATAACCCAGTGAGACAAGCCTACTTCCAAGTCCTCTCGCGAAATCTCCGGGAATGCGGTTTGAAAGTCTGCGAAGCTCAATTCAGCTTCCGGATTCAGATAGGGATCATGGAATCGTTGGCGGAAGAATTCAATAATCTTGCCTAGGGGCAGGACCTTCTCGATCCGCGTGGGCTTATTCTTTCTCGCTTTGCTGGTCAAGGACTTGCACATCTAACTCTGTTGTTTGGAAATTGGCAACGGAAAATATGGCTGTTACAGTACCGGGACCCGACAGCCGAAGGTAGCCATTTCCCCTATCCTCAGCCAGATAGGGATAGTAGAGTCCTAGTTAATGCTGACCTTTGACGGCAGAACCTGCTCCACTATTTTGATAGAGGCTGTAAGATCGTTTCTCTCAGCGATCAAGGGTCGAAGGCTGGGCTCGATAGAGCCCTGCGCTAGTTTCAGAGAGTCCTCGTCAAGCTCCCCGCTCTTGTGATCTAGCTTCGCGTTAACGAGATATTTTGTTAGGCTGGTGATTTGTCCCGTAATCTCGGCTAGCCTGGATCTCATCGAGTTGACCAGAGCGCTTGCCAACTTCACTTTATCCAGGTAGCCAGACTTTTGCGACTCCAAGAGCTCCGAATAGATCTCTCCATCAATCTCCCGTGAATCTTTCAATGATTCTAGAGCACTGACTCTCTTCCTCAACAAGGTGAGTTCCGAGATAATGTCCTCTGATTCCAGCTTCCACTCTGGCGATATTGTGATTGTTTTCGGGGTGAGGGCCATTTGTCTAGCTTTTGCTGTGAGAATAATTCCACCAGTTGCCTCTACCTGGACGCCTTCCATCTCGCCAAAGGGATTACGCTCGATCCCGATTACTCGCCCGAGTAGTCTGCCGTAGACGTCGCTTACGCTTCGTCCGAGGAGCGCCTTCGTCTCCAGCTCAGGAGAGAGCAACAGTACTCTACCTCACTCGATGGGCCGGATTCACGATCTGGGGAATCTCAGGGAATTTCTCCTTCATCTTCTGCTCAGCCATGAGATCCGCTTCTTTCAGGATATGGGCGGACTCGTCGTTGACCGGTATGGTCATCCCATCCGAGTCAACTGCTTCGCCAATTTCCATTGTAAGATTTTCTAGCGAGTCTTCAACATCGCCAATGCCCGTTGAAATCTCGGGAAGTTTACCCTCCAGCTCGTCTCTCACGGTGCCGAGTAGTCCTCTGACTGAGCCCATGCTGTGGACCATGTCGCCGAACTGTTCCACGGTCTCAAGGCGCAGTAGTGCTTGTTCGAGGCAGATCTGGCTTCGGAGAGATGTTTTGATGAGTTTCCGAATTTGCACGCACTCGTTTGCGAAGACTGTCGCGGTCTGCGTGTCCCTTGCTTCCAGTGCTTTCGTGCACTTGTCCCGGAGAATTTGGTCCCGCGATTCCATCTGAGTGATGCTTCGGTCCAGCCTGGTGGTCTGTAGGCGCAGCTTGTGGGACGCGAACTGGATCCTTTGCTTCATCGGTGTCGGCTTGATCGCTTCCCGAATTCTATCGGTTAACGAGGGATTGTCGCGGAACATTCTCAGTCTCCAATCATCCTGTTTTCCGGCGTGAGGTACAGAGGCGGTCTCAGGTGCACCTGGTGCTTGGCTTGTGACGCTTGGCGAGGAAGAGCCGTGGTCATGAAAATCGTTGTTCCCTGGTTCCGGTTCAATCCTCTTAGAAGAGGGATTAGCAGATTGGTAGCTGAACCGTCCAAGTCGCCTGTTGGCTCGTCGATCACCAATAGCTCCGGTTTGACGGCCAGTGCTCTCGCGAGGTCGATTCGTCTTCGTTGGCCGGCGCTCAGCCCGTCAGGGTAGGATCGCTCGATCTTGTCTAATCCAAAGAAGGCTAGAGCTTCCTTGATTCTTTCATCTCGCTCTTTTCTCGGGACCCCTGCTAGCGATAGAGCCAGGTGGAGATTTTGCGAAACTGTCATCTGAGGAAGCGCGGTTGGCCGCTGAAACACAGCGGCAGTCTTTACCAAGCTGCATCGTTTCACAAAGGATTCTCGCGTTACGTCGTGTTCACGAAAGCTTACGGAGCCATGAATCGGCTTCTCCAAACCCAGAACAACGTTGACAAGTGTCGATTTTCCCCAGCCGGACCCGCCAAGGACAGCGAGGAAGTCACCCTGATCCACTTTCAGAGAAACGCCTTGGTCGTAAAGCCGTAAGACACCTTTGACTGAAGGATATTCGACTACCACTGACCTGGTTTCCATAACGGATGGCATCTTTGCTAGCTCTTGTAATTCTCGACGAAAGAAGAGGATCGGATTCTGCGCAGACTCGGCATAGAGTAGAACAGACCTCCTGCGAACAACAGAACGACCGCTGTTGTGACCAGTTCGAGGATCGATGTCGTTCTAAGGAATCCTTGCAGTAGGACTGGAGAGAATGCGACCAGAGCGATTATCGCTCCTCTGATGAAGTAGCGTAGGAGAATCTGCCAGCCGGGGCCGCCGTAGGCGAAGAGCGCCAACTCCTCCCTTGTACGTCGCGTTGTTGTAGAGATAGATGCTAGGGCACATGTCGGGGGAACAACCAGGAGAGAGAGCCAGAGCCTTGAACTGAAGACTGTTGGAGCTACTGGGGCAAGAGAGGCTTCGAGGGCCACTATTCCCATTACCAAGAGTGCGAGTAGGTCTGTGGCTTCTCGTGGGATGGCGCCCGATAGGACGATCGGAGTCCAGGATGGCTTTTCCAATTAGTATCGACCTTCTATTCTGGACCTGCCATTGACCGGAGGAACATTCCCAAGCGTCCCTCGTCATAGGTCCTGATGACTGATGAGGCGAAGTCGATGTCGAGGTTCATTGAGCGGAGCTTGGATAGAACGGCGTTGACGTCCTCCTTGTTGCGCGCGACGATGAAGACGAGTCCTTCCGGGGTTCCGAGTGAGCTGATGACGTTTAGGGTCTCGGGAATCTCGCATATCTGCTTCAGAATATCCTCCCTGGATGAACTGCTGGGAAAGTTCGCAGCAACTATGACCTGTTCTGAAAGACCGAGCTTTCCGAAGTCGATGAGCGTTGTGTACTCGCGAATAATGTGCGCGTCTTCTAACCGGTTGACCCTGTAGGCGATTACATTTGGGTGGAGGGCGAGTTTGCGCCCTATCTCGACGTAGGACTGCTTAGAGTTCTCCACGAGCTCCGCGAGGATACGCAGATCAGTTCCGTCAAGGTTCACTTCTTTCATCCTCTACGATGCCTTGAACGATTCGTCCCAGTCGAAATAGCGCTTGATGATGTTCTGCGAGACGCTCGGCCTTCGGCCGACGATGATGGTCTCGAAATCTTCCATGGTAATTGGGTCTGGAATCGCGTTGAGATCGTTAGCTGCACCGCGCTGGAAGAAATCGCGGACCACCTTAATCTGGGTGGACTGGAATAGATCGCGTATATCCCCTCCCGAGTAGCCTTCCGTCCTGCGTGCTAGTTCAGCGAAGTCGACATTGTTCTGGAACTTGAGGTTCTGGGCGTAGATCTGGAACATGTCCATGCGGGCTTTGACGTCTGGTAGCGGGACGTAGATTCTCTTCTGGAATCGTCTGATGAAGGGCTCGTCTAGGACCCATGGCTTGTTTGTTGCGCCGATGAGGTAAACGTGGAATTTCTTGTTCTTATCGAGGATACCGTCCATCTCTTTGAGGAACTGGTTTCTGACGCGAACCTCTCCGCCGACCTCTTCTCCTCGAACGCCCATTAGCGAGTCTATTTCGTCGATGAAAACGATCGAGGGCTGTCCATTCTCGGACACTTCCCTCGCCTTGGCGAATAGTTGGGAGACGTTTCGTTCGGATTCTCCAAGCCATTTTGACATTAGGGAGGCGGCATCGGCGCAGAAGAACATCCCCTTGATCTCACTCGCAATGGCTGCAGCTAACAGCGTCTTTCCGCAACCCGGCGGTCCGAAGAAGAGTATTCCTCTCGGCCAACCGAGCGGGAAAAGATCCGGTCTTCGAACGGGGAAGATTATTGACTCTTCGATTGCTCTTTTCGGCCTCTCTAGATCAGCGATATCGCTCCAGCTGATGTCCGGTTTCTCTGTCAGAACCCACTGGTCGAGCTTGATAGTCTTGGAATCACGGGTATCAGTGGAATCCATAGAGTGCGATATTGGCTCGTCGGACTGGAGTTCCTGGATCCGTTTCTTGTAGGCTTCTACGTGTTCTGTGTAGACCTTGTTCTGGGGTGCCGCTGGATAGAGGGAGCATAGTTTGAGGAGGACCTCGATGGCTCGCTGGTATTTTGTGGCGGCGAGGCGTTTGGAGCCTTTTCTCTCCAGCTCGATTGCTTCTTTCGCGTATTTTACTGCGAGCGATTCGAGTTCTTCTGATGCTGAGATCTCTTGTCCCCTCTTGTGACACTGAAGGGCTTGGACGGGAGCACCTGTCTCCCGTTCTAGTCCATGACTATCTTTCCGTCATCCTTGAGTCGTTGTAGAGAGCGTCTAATGTCGTCGCTTGGTACGAGGAGTTCTGCAGAGCAGTTGTTGAGGCTCAACTCGCCGTTGTGTGATTTGATGTAGTCTAGAAGCCTGTCTTCTAGTGGAGCTTCTTCTGACCCGTTTGTGGTGATGGCAATAGGGATCCGTTGTTCAGGGGCGCGGGTTGCAGCTTCTGGAACGGGCTGGCGAGCCTCTGGCAGCGGTAGTTCTGGGAATCGTTCTTTCATTTGTTGAGAGGCGATGGCGCTGGATTCTTCGAGGACTTTGCGAGCTTCAGTGCTTGAGGCGCTCATATCGAAGGCCTGGTCTTCGCCGACCTGGCCGGTCTCCATGCTCATATCGCTGAGCATGTTGTTGACCTCTCCTAGCTCGTTAGCTACTTCTGGAATGACTCCAGCTATTCTTCCGCGGGTCTCGCGTACGACTCCAATGACTGGAGCGATCTGAGCCATGATGTCGCCGAATTCTTCGACTGTCTGCATTCGCAGGATTACTCGTTCGAGGGCTAGTTCGCTGCTGAGCGTGAGGTGAGCCATTTTCCGGATCTCTGCGCATTCGTTAGCGTAGAGGGCCGCGTGAGCTGTATCCTTGGAAAGTTGTGCTCCGATGCACCGTTGGAACATTTCCTTGTCGCGCTGCTGGAGCCTCGCGGACATGTGCTCCAGTTTTTCTTTCTGCGAGCCAAGCCGGAACAGAGCTTGCGCTATGCGCTCTTTCAATGGAATAGGATGGACTTTCTCCTCAAATTTTCGGAACAGCCCTTGAATCCTCCTAAGTCTCCCTCACGTGAAGTACTAGAACAGGGTCTCGCGGCGGAGAGGTTGTCGTTGTAGTCGGTTGAACAGTTGCAGCAATAGGCTGCGGTTGCTGAGCAGCTGGAGGCACTTGTGTCGCGTCGAGCTTCTGCAGGTAACTGTAGATCGTCTCGACGTCTTTCTTCTCGGCCATCGCGCGGACAAGGCCGCTGTCGATGGCGTCGCTAGCCTGTTTGTAGTTCACATCGTCGAACTCGCCGGACGCGTGCAGCATCTTGTTGCCTGCGAGGTGAGTCTGTAGTTGTCGCAACTGCGTGTTAAGAGTGCTGGTTCGCTGGCTGAGAGTATCGATAATCTCTTTCCGTTTGCCCTTTAGCTCGTTGATAGCGTCCTCGTGCTGTTTCCTTAGATCCTCGTAGACGTCCTTCTGGATGTCTCCGACGCTGAACAGCTCGTCGAGGGCTCGGAGGCGTCTGGTTACTATGTCGAATTCTTTGCGGAATTCCTCTGCTTCGACCTTCCAAGCTGGGGCAAGGACCAGAGTGTCGCCTGTTATGGTGACTCTGTCGCCTGGGCATTGGAGGAATTCTCCGTTGCCTTCCTCTATTCCTACCACTGTGACCTCGTCTCTGAGGTTGGCGGATATGCCTACGACTTTGCCGAAGGCTCTGCCGTAGGGGTCTTGGAGGGTTCTGCCGAGGAATCTTCTGACTTGTTCAAGTGTTATTGGCATGATTTTGCACCAAAAAGTGTTGTCGGAGTTACTCCTACCTTGGAATCACTGTCTCGTGTTCTGCGGTGGCGGTTGGAGAGGGTAACTCCGGAAACTTCTCACGCATCCGTGTCTCAGCTATGGTGTTGGCTTCAGAGATGATCTTTGACGCTTCTGGGCCGGAGGCTTCTAGGTCGTAGCCTTGGCCTGTTGCTTCGCCGACTTCCATGACTACGCTGTTTAGTGTGTCGGAGATCTCGCCGAGTTCGTAGCCTACTTGTGGGATGACTCCTGCGATCTGGTTCTTGATCTGGTGTACTACTCCTGCTACTGGGCCCATCATGGCTGCGACGTCGCCGAATTCCTGGATTGTTTCGAGTCGCAGTACGACTTGTTCGAGGGCTAGTTCGCTTCTAAGGGTGACTTTGGCGATTTTTCGGATCTCAGCGATCTCGTTGGCGTACATTGCGCTTCTCATTGTGTCTTTGGACATCTGTGCTTGGACGCACTTGTCGAACAGTGACTTGTCGTGCTGTTGTGTCTTGAGATTGGCTCCTTCCAGCCTGTTCTGTTGGACTTTGAGTTTGTAGACGACCTGGGAGATCTTTTCCTTGAGTGGTTCTTGGTGGTGGATGCGATCGGTGACCTTGGAGAGCAAGGGTTCTCTTTGCTCTCGGTCCCAATTCTTCATGGACTTGTATGACATTTCTATCTTGAAAGCTGGCTTACTTGGGACAGGTTCCAAGTGGGTTCTTGACACGTAATGGTGTGATTTCGTACTCTGCGGGCTGGAGAAATTCTAGCTCAGGCAATAGGTTGCCTGTTGTCAACAGATATTCCGCGGGTATGTTGTGCGGGCCACAGGACGGTTTTGGTTTATATGCGGTGTCAGAAAATTGGTGGGAAGTTGTGTTTTCCCCAATCCCAGTTTAGCATTGCTAGTTAAAAACCGTGCAGTTCAGGGTGCATCATTGACAGTCTTGTTTCTACCAAATTGCTGAATCTGGGTTTACAACCCCTCTTTTCAGGGTTTTTTGCGGTTGAACGCTTTTACCATTTTACCTCATAGAAGTCGCTTCCCTAGGATGAAAAAAATGGTACTAAACGATCTGACTCTAGAGAAGTTGATCAGCGAGATCAACGGCTACAAAGAAAAAATGCGGACCATCTACGAGGAATACGGACGAGCCTCACAAGACCTCCAAGACAGAATCAACGTGCTAGGATACACGTTGAACGAGCACCTCAAAGAAACCAAGGACCAGATCGGCAGCACACCACAACGACTGCTCAACCTTGAGACAAAATACGTGACCGGTGAAGTCAGCGAACAGGAATATCGCGGACAACGCGAAGAGTTCAAGGGCCTTCTACAGCGAAACCTCCACAGCATCGAAGAAATCAAAGACATGATCGAGGTTCTAACCCACATCGAAACCAGACCACTAGCACCAGCCGACTTCAAACAAGCAAACCCACCAGCACCACGGACCCTAATCGAGGAATGGTCCCGGAATGCCGTTCCACAACAAGCACCAGCGACCGCCCAACAAACACCGACCCTAACACCCACTTCGCCAAGCGTCAAGTTCGCTGCGAGCTCCATTGTCTCCGAGAGACCATGGGCTCCCACGACAACACCTGTTGCACCCCAACCATCGAGTAACATCTCAACCTGGACGAATCCTCAGACAAACAATGCACCTGCCAGCGCACCAGTCTCTGCTCCGGCGCCAGTGTTCACCCCGCCGGTCCAAGAGCAGGCCCAACCAGTTTCAGCAGTTGCTACTGATCCCATCGCAGCCACCCCAGTTACTCCATTGACCCAAGCAAGCACGCCAACCGTCGAGGATTCTTTCACCACTGCGCCAGCTCAGGAATACGTTGAGGATGTTGCAGACGCGCTTGTCGTCAAGGTCGTCGATGACATGCCGATTCTCGATGCCTCCTCAGCGATCGCCACAACAGAGAATGAGATTCAGCCAACGATTCCAGGCACCGAAACTGTTCCAGGCATACCCTCCGGACCAGACATGGCCCAGCCAAGCCTCCAGTTGCCGAGCCAGTTCTACAAAGTCGTCTGTCCAAAGTGCGGCGCTGACGTTCCCAAGGCTGCAAAGGTCTGGGAGCTCAAAGGCGGCAAATCCAAGAAGAACGTGCTGATCGGCCTCTTCCAGTGCCAAGACTGCAGGGTCAAGTTCCGAGAAGCCCTCACCCGGGACATCATCTAAAATCTCGCAAACTCGACCCTCCCCTTCCCCTCACGTTTTTTTCCCGTTTCTTTTTCTGTCAGGGTAGCCAAAGGCTTAAGTCGCAAGAAGCTTGCCCGCTTCGTCACTGTAAGGATTCAAAGAGGCTAGTGTTTGCAAGTGGAGAAAACTGAACCGAAACGTCTCGCATCTACAGAAAGAACCCCCGAAAGAGCTCCTGAAGCGCGTCCTACCCGTCCCATGAGCCGAGCTCCGCCCGATGTTGTATTCATCGGAAAGAAGCCGCTGATGGCCTATGCGACGGCTGTTATGATGCACTTCAACAGTGGATCCAAACAACTAACGGTCAAGGCGAGAGGTCAATCGATCAGCCACGCCGTGGATGTGGTTGAGGTTGTCAGGAACCGGTTCTTCCAAGGCAAGCTTGTAATCAAAGAGGTCAGGATCGGGACTGAATTGCTCGGCGAAGGAGAAGATCAGCGGAACGTGTCCACGATAGAGATTGTCGTAACCCGAAACGACTAGAAGAACCTACTTCATCATTCGAAGAGTGCTCAGACCCCAAGTCCTCTCTACGCTGTACAACTTCACTTCCGAGATCACCAACGGCTTTTTCATAGCGGACATGTTTTGGGGAGTGAGCTCCATAAAGAGGGGTCTCTCAGGACTGTTCGTGTACAGGGCCCGGTCGACTAGGAAGAGCTTGTTCATGTCGTTGAGCGAGTTGTAGATTATCGCTTTGATCCGGAGATATTCCTCGCTTACGCAATCCAGTAGGACTTGGTCTGTGTATCCTGAATCTAGGACCTGTAGCTCTCCAGAGGGGCCTTGGTCAAGCTTCATTTGCTAAGCCAACAAACAAGCTCGTAGCTGTTCTGTTCGTCAGATTACTACTAGTGGAATCGGCTTATAATTCGTGTCGGTACCCACGCAGCAATAGTATGGACAATGGTAACCGGTATGGTTACGATTATACCGGAATGGATACTTTTGGACGATTTTCGTGGAGAGCGCTGCGCGAGACTCGAGTAGGCCCCGTGGGCCCCGAAAAATCACATTCTTGGTTCAGGAATCTGTTTTCAAAAACCGGTTTCAAGAATTAGTTTCAAAATGTGGTTTCAAAAAGCGATTTTCAAGCCCTGATTTCAGACCGCGGATCGCAACTTCCGATCCCGGATAGCGGGTCTACGTGATTAGTCGTGCGGGTCTGCCCCGTCTCGCCCAGTATTCGCTTGCGACCTCCCAGTCAGCAGTCAGCAGTTGATTCGCGCTGATTACTTCTCTAGCCCGGCACGATTCTGGGCCACGGCGGCTCGAATGAGATCCTTCAGTGCAGACTCGTTGATCTTATCGCCCTCATGGAAGTCAATCGCCCGCGCTTTCTTAGCCTCAAGCCCCGCGTTGAAGAGCTTGTGCGGGTCCGGAAGACTGGCGCCTTGAAAGAAGTTCATCTTCACATTCCCCTTGAAAGCACCGACCGCTACTACCAGCCCATCGTGAGACCAGACCGCCGTGTTCCACTTCCACTCTTCGGTGATGCCTGGGTCGGCGTCGTGAATGATCTTGCGAAGCGTGACCATTACTTGCCCACGCCAGTCCTTGAGCTCTGCAATTTGCTTGTCGATAAGCTTGGAAGAATCCATTGAAACCGTTTTTTCGGTTTGACCCTTCATGAATATGTCGGTCAGACAATCTGTTATCGAAGATAGTCGTACGCTAACAGCGTCATGAACTCGGGAAAACTATCACTGGTCACTAGCGAATCAAGTAAGGCTCCCGCGATATCGTAGTTAATCCCTTCGCCCGCTTGCAATCGCGCTCCAGTGCCTGTTTTCGCCATTTCTTCCCTCAAGATGGCCCTGAATAATTCACGTGTAACCGTCTGGCCTTCAAGAAGCTTGGCGGAATGACGAATCCACTGCCAAATCTGAGCCCTACAAATTTCTACCGTAGCAGTGTCCTCCATCAGGTTGTTTATGGCTACGCATCCGAGACCTTCAAGCCAGGACTCCAGATATCGTAGGCTGACAGCGACATTTGCCCTCAGGGACTGCTCGCTGATCTTGGGGTCGGGTACCTTGAGGAGATCATCGCGGCTTACCCTTGCGTTCGGGTCATCGTGCTTCGATTCCAGGGAACGATCGTTGAAGACCTTCATGACGACAGGCACCAGACCTGGGTGAGCAACCCAAGCGCCCTCGTATCCCTCGGCCGCCTCCCGCTTCTTATCAGCGGCTACTTTGTCGATGGTTTCCTGGGAACGGGGGTCGCCTTTGATAGGAACCTGGGCAGCCATCCCTCCGATTGCGTAGGCGCCTCGTCTATGGCAGGACTGGGCCAGTAGAACGGAGCTGGACTTGAGGAAGGGTGCTGTCATGGGAAGGAGTGGTCTTTCGGGAACTAGGAATCTCGGGTCGTGGCCCAGGAATTTGACCAGGCTGAAGATGTAGTCCCAGCGGCCGAGGTTGAGGGCTGTTATCCTCTCGCGTAACTCGTAGAGGATTTCGTCCATCTGGAATCCGGCGAGGATGGTTTCGATTAGAACGCTGCACTTTATGCTGGCGCGGGGAAGTTTGAGAGTTCTCTCGGAATGGTCGAAGATGTTGTTCCAGAGCCGGGCTTCTAGATAGCTCTCGAGTTTCGGGATGTAGAAGTAGGGTCCTGTACCTTGGCTAATCAGCTTCTTGGCGTTGTGATAGAGGAAGACTCCATAGTCGAAGAGGAACGCGGGAACGGGGCGGGAATCGATCAGAACATGCTTCTCAACTAGATGCAAACCTCGCGGCCGCACCATGAGCGTTGCAAGCTTGTCTCCTAACTTGTATTCTCGACCATCCGGACCGGCGAATCTGATGATGCGGTTGACCGCGTCTCGAAGGTTAGCCTGGCCCTGAACAGTTCCCTCCCAGGTCGGCGAGTGCGAGTCTTCGAAATCCGCCATGTAAACGTCAGCGCCAGAGTTGAGCGCGTTTATCACCATCTTTCGATCAACCGGGCCAGTAATCTCTACCCGTCTTTGTCGAAGATCAGCCGGGATAGGTCCGACTTTCCATTCGGACATCCGAATTTCGCGAGTCTCCTCTAGAAAATTGGGAAGCGCTCCGTTTCGGAGATCCTGATGAACGAGGATTCTCGTCTGCAGTAGCGAGTCAAGACGTGGAGAAAATTCTAGACTAAGGTCTCCGACAAAAGCCAACGCCTCAGGCGTCAGTATGTCTTCTAAACCCTGAATTGGAGGACCTGTGACTTTGAGGCTTCGCGGTTCCAGTGCTAGCTCGGATTTGCTGCTTGCTTCGTCGGATAAATGCAATCCTATTGATTCCGGTCTCGGTCAGATTTGGTGCTTGAGACCGGAGGAGGTGATAGAACGGGTTGTTCTTTGAACTGGGCGGCTTCAGTCGATTCACCCATGGCCGTTGTAGACGACATTCCGCTTGAGATTACAGTTGCGACCTCGTCGAAGTATTCTGTTCCCACAAACGCCTGGTGTTTCACTGCGGTGTAGCCCGCTGGTTCGGCCTCGAACTCTTTCTTCTGCACCCGAACGTATGCGGCCATGCCTTCAAGCGCGTATTGTTTGGCCAGTTCGAACATGGATACTGAGAGGCTGTGGAAACCGGCCAAGGTGACGAACTGGAACTTGTAACCCATCTTGCCCAGTTCTCTCTGGAAACGTCGAATGCTCTCTGAATCTAGATGTTTCTCCCAGTTGAATGATGGGGAGCAGTTGTATGCCATCAGTTTCTCGGGGTAAACTCTATGGATTGCTTCTGCAAATCTCCTAGCGTCATCAAGATCTGGCGTAGGAGTTTCGCACCATAGTATATCGGCGTAAGGCGCGTAGCTAATACCTCGAGCAATAGCCGCGTCCAGACCGGGTTTGAGTTTGTAGAAACCCTCGGGCGTCCTCTCACCTGTAGTGTAGGGTAAATCCCGTGGATCCGCGTCGCTTGACAAGAGTTTCGCCCCCATAGCATCTGTTCGCGCGATAAGATACGTCGGGACCCCCGCTACGTCCGCTGCAAGACGAGCAGCGATTAGTGTCTTGATGAACTGATTAGTGGGAACTAGGACTTTGCCGCCTAGATGTCCGCATTTCTTCTCTGAAGCAAGCTGGTCTTCGAAGTGTACTCCTGCTGCTCCGGCTTCGATCATGGCCTTCATCAATTCGAACGCGTTGAGCGGGCCTCCGAATCCTGCCTCGGCGTCAGCGATGATCGGGACGAACCAGTCGATTTTCACTTCGCCGTTCATGAATTGTATCTGGTCTGCTCTCTGGAAGGCCTGGTTGATCCTCTTTACCAGATTCGGGACGCTGTTGGCCGGATATAGGCTCTGGTCCGGGTAAGTCTGACCAGAGAGGTTAGCGTCGGCAGCTACCTGCCATCCGCTCATGTAAATTGCCTTGAGCCCTGCTTGGACCATCTGGAGAGCCTGTGCTCCAGTTAGCGCGCCGAGTGTGGGAATGTACGCTTCATCCCTCAAGAGGCGCTCAAACTTTTCTGCGCCCAGTCTGGCCAGAGTAAACTCTGGATGAACAGTCCCGCGGAGCTTGCAGACATCTTCGGCCGAGTATGGTCGACGGATTCCATTCCAGCGATCTGATCGCCAGGACTGCGATAATCGTTCAGTATCCGTACTGAAAGGCGTACTCACTTGGGTCACGAATCGTCTTGCTTTCGATACCGATCAGCGAATAATAAGGGTTGACGAATTACCCTTCCGATTTCTATCTTTCGATATATTCCTACATTGATAGCAAGTTTCCCAGAATCCAATAGGGGCAAGGATCATGGAATCTTCGACAGCTGTTTCCTTGCGAGAAGCATGCTTATTTTCGAAAAATGCTCTGAAATGACTGATAAGCGGCTCTCGCGGACAATCGAGAGTTCCGCCTATACGAGCGCGGCAAGCAAAATTATCGAGAAGGCTTAGGCTCTTTCCCTTTCCCTGCTGTTTCGGGAGATAGGTTGACACCGATTCGAACGCCTTTGCCCTCGTAGCTTTGGCATTCACAGTCGGCGGATTGGCCAGTACAGACCTCCCATTGCCCGCGGTCGTGAAGAAGAACATGAATTGGGTAGTCTCTTCTTTCCGATTGGGGGGATTCGTTGCCGCACGCGTCGCAACGGATTTCTAGTGTCTTGATGAAAGACTTGCCGTGATGGTGTCCTGGCGAAATCTCATCGGTCCCAAAGGAACCATAGGTCCTTCCGATATTGTGACCTGTCGCGTTGTAGTGCTGCTTCCGCACCCGCTCAACGAAAGCTACCAATCCCTTGAATTCACCGAAATCTTCATCGAACTGTTTGGGAAGCTTCTCTAGGATTGACTGGTTTGTAGTAGACTGGTTTCTAATCTCTGGGAGAGGAATCTGTCTGGCTCGTTCGGCCAGATCGTAGACTTTCCCGGTCAGATCCCTGGTACTCTCAGAGGGACCGCTTTCGGCTGCTTCTCTGATGAGCTTACGAACTTGGCTTTCAAGGTCTTTTAGCGTCTGCTGGAACTCAAGGAATTCTTTCGTTTTCTGCGCCGCTGACATGAGCTTTGAGTAGGAGCTCAGACAGTTAGAAATGTTGTAACCAAGAAAGGATTGCAAAAGAACGTTTCAGCACGGGCAAACCCAATTCTCACTCGCTCCGGCGTCCCAGCCGGTGCGATGCTAGAGTTCTCGAAGTTGGCGCCGCCGACAGGGTTCGAACCTGTGACCAACGGGTTGCTACAGTGGACCTTCCACTTTAACAGCTTCAGCCTCAGCCCGCGAGCCGAGTCCGCTGCTCTACCACTGAGCTCGCGCCCCCAAACCTCTGAGGGAACGGCGGCCCGCGTCTTAGCCGGCGGCAATCGACAACCCCAAAGAACCCGTTTATTAAAAGATAGGCAGGAACGTCCATCAGAGGAAAACTTCATCCAAAGTTATCAGCACTCCCACGGAAACGAGTGAGAACCGCACTATCGCCGGGCTGTAACGGGAGTTCCTCCGAGCCTCTCGAAGCCCGCCGGAGCGAGAACCTAGTCCAAACGAGACAAGGAAAATCCCGATGAGTATGCGAAGCGTGTTCATGATCTTAGCGAGGAAGCACGGTATCCATTTTACCTCTAAAACATTAAGAAT
>Ga0209761_1000467_pt1 | contig 24570 bp, 21 predicted proteins | sample GraSoi013_1_40cm_4_FD_185818 | JGI IMG/M metagenome (GOLD analysis project Ga0209761, IMG submission 185818) | Grasslands soil microbial communities from the Angelo Coastal Reserve, California, USA - Sample 09_25_2013_1_40cm (SPAdes) (version 2) | ecosystem: Environmental > Terrestrial > Soil >...
GGACTTGCGGTGGTTCGCGTGCTCCTCGACGAGGCGCTTCGCGCCGGTCTTGTTGATCGGCCACGCCTTCTCGAAGTGCTCAACCGTCTTCGGTACGCTCTCCTGCTCGAGGCGGGCGTCGATCTCTTTGCGGATCCGACCGACACGTTGGGCGAGGCCGAACGGGACGGGGAGCATCTCGCCATCCCAGCCGGGAATGATCGCGTTGGGATCCGAGACCGGAGTCACATACACCATGCCGTCCTTCCCAATCTTCTCCATCTTCCATGGCCGGCCGCGAACGATGAAGTGCAATCCTTCGCGGGCCTGGATCATCATGAACTCCTCCCCAAGGATGCCGACCTGCCGCTGCGTCGTGAGGTCCATCACCGGGTAGCGCCGCTCGTCGCGGATCGTCGAGAGGTTCTCGAAGTAGTAGCGGCGGCCCTTCGGCGTGACGCGAATCTTGTCCCCTTCCTGACGGATGTTGCCGAGATGGGCCATGAACTCCGCGACACGATCCGCCTGGACGTCTTCGAGCTCGCGAAAAGGCTCGGAGCTTCGGATCGTCGAGAGGACCTCGGACCAAGGCGCCGTGCCTCCCTGGTCGAGCGCTGCGCCGACGATCTGATGAGCCAACACGTCGAGGGCGAGGCGATGGACATGCAACGGCTCGAGGTCCTGGTCCCGCGCCGCTTGGACCGCCGCGAGGGATTCGATCGCATCGTCCGATGAGACCGCGAGGACCAGCCCTCGGGAGGTTCGATCCAGTTTGTGGCCTGAACGTCCGACTCGCTGGATGAGGGAGGTGACTTGCCGGGGCGAGTTGTACTGGACGACCTGGTCGACCGTCCCGATGTCGATCCCGAGCTCCAGGGTGGATGTCGACACGAGCCCTTTGATGTCTCCACCTTTGAATCCGGCCTCGACCCGCTCCCGTTCCTCGCGGGGGAGGGAGCCGTGGTGGACGGCGACGTCTTGTCGGAGCATCGAGAGGCGCGAACCGAGGAGCTCGGCCAGGGGGCGGGCGTTCACGAAGACGAGCGTGGAGCGGCTCTCATCGAGCGTATCGTCGATCGCGGAGAGACCGGCCGCCGCCTCCGGGGTGACATAGAAGTCTCGTGCGGTCTCGAAATCCTTGTCGATCGGGCGCGGCCACTCGACGCGGTACTCGTACTGTTTCTCGAGGGGAGCCACCAGGATTTCGAGCGGCTTCTCACCGCCGAAGAGGGCCGCGATGGAACCCGGATGGCCGACAGTCGCGGAGAGCCCGATCCGCTGGAAGACACCGGCGACCGAACGCAGGCGTTCTAGGGCGACGGCGAGCTGGATTCCTCGGCGATCCGCCGCGAGCTGATGGACTTCGTCGATGATGACGTACTTCACGTTCTTCAAATGGCGCTGCATGAGCTTTCCGGGCAGAATCGCCTGGAGCGTCTCGGGAGTCGTAATGAGGATGTCGGGAGGAGCTACAGCTTGCTTCCTGCGTTCGGAAGACGGGGTGTCGCCATGGCGCACCGCAGCGGTCAACTCCGTTCTCGATACGAGGTGTTGAATCCGATCAATCATGTCACGGTTGAGAGCCCGCAACGGAGTGATGTAGAGCGCACGAATTCCAGCCTCCGTCCCGGAAGACAGTCTCGTTAGCACCGGAAGCAAAGCCGCCTCGGTCTTCCCGCTTCCTGTTGGGGCCACAATCAAGAGGTTGGAGCCCGCACGAATACGGGGGATGGACGAGTTCTGCATTTCGTTGAGATGCTCGATACCCGATTGCTGAATCAGCGCCTGCACCGGTGTTTCATCCCATGGTAGATCGTTTCGTGCGGGCAACGGAAAGCCACACCGGCCGTATGGCATAAACACTCCGTTCACTCCCGCGAAACCGGCCCGTTCGACGCGTACTTGAAGTGGTCTTCTGTCAAAAGTGCGATCAAGGCCTATTGGAACCGAGCGGACCGACCGTGAACTGTGACAGAACGAGTGTAAGAGTGTCCGGGTCGAGGCCGTCTGTCTTGCTAATGATTACTTCATATCGTCTTCCATCACTGCCAACGAGCCGGAGGTCCAGCGTTGACCAACGGCGCTCAATCCGCTTTGCCTTCATAACTCGGAGTCTTCGTGGCCAGATCTCGCAGAATTGTCGGGCCCCAGCCGACCTAAGTCGCCTTAAATGGACCTCCTTCGCAGTCGCGGCCGGAAGACCCAACGGTGACAATTCCTCCTTAACCTCCCTCCAAACATCGATATCGCGGACCAACACGATTCGGTCGGTCGTGACATAGAGTTTACTCGAGGCTTTCCCGGAAAATCCCGCGAAAAGGATCTTCGGGAGGACTTTTCGCCACGGAGTGCTTACATCGATGTCCCACCCTTGCGTGGTTTTGAGGACCCGTTCACCCGTCCTTGTTATCAGACTTCCTGAGTCGGAGTAGACGGAACCCAAACCATCCAGGTCGCCGACTCGAATGACCGGATCGGTATGGCTGCTTTGGCTCATTTCAAGGCACCAGCAACAGGGTCGGCTGCGGAGGGTCCAACGCGTTGCTATACCTCGCTAATCCGGCCAAGAAGTTAAGGAGTTGAGTTAGAACGTCTTCGGCTAGGTCGGATGGGATTTCGGTCGCGAAGACATACTCGAACAGGAAGACGATCGTAATTCCAGGAGTGCTGACAATCTTGACGGCCAAAGCGTCGGGCATGACGCCAAGAAGGGCGCGCGCAGCGACCGCGAATGTAAGTCCGAGTTGCCATCCGAGCATCGCCGCCGCCCCGTAGAGCGGAACTGCGGCGATCATCGAATCGGCAACAATTGCTCCCGCACTCTCGTAATGCGAAAGGCGGTTTATCTGATCTTGAGTCTGGCTGGCCTGAAACAGCTCAAGTGATGCCAAGATGCTTGTCACTGCAATCGTAGCGACTGTGCCGAGCCTCACTCTAAGGCCAAAGTTCGAAACGCGACCAGTGAAGATCTTGCCCGTCAGGACGACATCCGACTTCACGATTCCGAAGGTCGCTGTCGCGCCTGCGAGAACGAACACCGTCCCCTTCACCACGTCACCATCGCGGAAGGCGAGAACCGCTTGGGTCCCGAATATCGCGACGGTCGCCCCGACGGCAGCCCCGCGAAGCGCCAGTCTGAGATTCGCATACTTGACGCCCGTGAGCAGTCTGGAGTCATCGAGATCATCGACAATCTCCCCGACGCTTTGCACCGGAACCTCGCGGACCGACGTCAGCCTCGCACCAACACGAATCTTCACGGTCTGCATTTGTGTCTCGCTGACGACGTAGTAAGGGCGCCCTGACTCGAAGTCCGTCAGCTTGTCGACAACGAAGACGGAACGGCCGAATGTCATCTCCTCGCGCCCTGTCGGCGTGTTTACTAGAGGCAGGAGCATCGCCGCGGTAATCTGACTTGTCAGCGAGATCCCGCGCCTCAGGATCTTGAGGATGTTAATCGCGCGACCGAAACTGTCCTCGGATCTCCGCATCCACGTCCCGGGCGGGTTCCATGAAATCGATTCCTGGAATGTGGCGACTTCTTCGGGCGACTCGCCGATGAGATAGACCGCGTCCACCTGATCAGGTGCTCCGGCATCGAACGGATCACCAATCCGATACACGTACACGGAGAAGCCCCCGAATGTCTGATACCCGGTCAACAAGGCTTCCCCAGACGCGGGCAAGGCGGCTTTCAGCTCTCCCATCTCGGTGCTAAGCCGAGCGACGACCAGCTCCGCCGATTCCTCCACACGCGATATCAGAGCACCCACGGTCACGTGTGTCGCGTTCAAGGCAGACCTTGTGACTTCGACCGCTCCGCTCGTTAGCCACATGGGCATCAGGAAGAGGGTCGCAATGGGCTCTCCGTCCACTCGTACGACGTGATCCTCCCGTGCGGTCTCTTTCGGAATCCGCAACCGAAACTCGTACGTGTGGTTGTCGATCACGGCCCCGACGGCCAGGTTCCGATAGAATGGCGCGGTCGTGAAGAAGTCCGAACCCCGAACCAAGGAGTACGCCAAGGCCGGAACGACCGCGTCGCCCCCGCGGTCCGCCTCTGGGCTGATGGAGAACTGAAGGACGACCGACTGCGGCTTCGAGAGTTGAATCGGAACCTCGAGGATCGTGTGGTAATACACGTCACCGGAGTCGTCTCGGACCGCCACCTCGGCCGAGTTCATGAAGTCGATGCTGAAGGCACGATCGTCGTGGACGTACTGGAACCGATATTGGCGCGGTGCCAAGAGGTCGCAAGCGCCGTAGCTCGTCGTCGCGACCCCGAAGCCTTGCTGGCCGAGATCCTCGGCCTCCGTCGCGGTGAAGTTCGTCTCGCCGCCTGCGGTCAGGACTCGATTGACTGTCGCGAGGACGTTCTCGATCGACTCGTCGCTGCTCCGCGTCGCCGTGCTCGTATGGTCGGACAAGAATACGCATGCGCCGTCCGTGATCCGGTACGTCCAAATCGTCGCGGACAACGCTTGAACGCCTAGGGCGTGGAATGGCTGCGTGAATCGGATCAGCCCGGGCTCGAACGTCGTCTTCCAGGTCGGGGCCCAGAGTTCCGTCGGCGAGAGGTCGAGGCCATCGATCACCCCGTCGTCCTCGGTGTCCGATTGAAGCGGATTCGTGGGCCGACGATTCAATCCGACGACTTCGTCGTAATCCGAGAGGCCATCCCGATCCGTGTCAGGGTCGGTCGGGTCCGTGAGGAATCCGTACGCCGATTCGCCGTCCCATTCTTCGTCGTCCCGCAAACCGTCCCCATCCGTATCGGGGGCGATCGGAGAGGTCACGACACGTCGCTCCACGCGTTGCCCGTCGATTTCTGCGCGGAATGTCTGCGGCGTCACTTCGACGTAGTCGGAGAGGGCGTCTCCGTCCGTGTCTGTGAGAGTCGGATCGGATCCGTAGATCGCCCGCTCCGGGCCGTCGAGGAGGCCATCACGGTCCGTGTCCGAATCCCTGGGATCCGTGGGAGACGCGGCCTCACCGGGCCGCAGCTCGAGCCCGTCCAGAAGCCCATCGTCGTCCGAGTCGAAGTCGAACGGATCCGTCCGGATCGTCCGCTCGACCGGGGTCCCATCGATCGTGAACCGGACGACGCGGGATGCGACTTCCTCGCCGTCCGCGATGAGGTCGGAATCGAGGTCGGGGAAGACCGGCACGGTGCCGACCGCCGAGCGTTCGAGGCCATCGGATAGCCCATCGCCATCCGTATCCGGACTCGCGGGAGAAGTCCGGGACGCAACGAACACACCGGCGCTCCGGATAAGACCGGGGCTCAAGCCGTGGCTGTAAACGGTGACCTGCCACGCCCGGACGCCAACCAGATCCTCAAGGGCCAGGTCAGTTCCGACGAGACCGTCCGATTCCGGCAAGCTCCGAGGCCGCGTGACGTCGAGGAGAAGATGGACCCCCGATGCCGAGTAAACAATCTGGGGCCGCCATGGAACGCGGAACGCCTCGAACAGTTCGACGGATCCCCCCGCGGAGAGGGGCAGTACTCGGGTCGCGGGGCTGATGCTCAGCGATGGCAAATCGCCGGTCGTCGTCCCGGCGCCGAGGTTACAAACCGGCATGCACGGAGGGGGCGCCACGTTGTCTTTGTTGCTCACGGCTGCCGTCACAGACCGGACCGCCTCGTTGCCAGCACCGTCTCGTGCGCGCACCTCGAATGAGTGCAGCCCATTCGCCAGGTCGAGCGTCTCGTACGCGAACGTGTACGGCTCGTCGGCACGGGCGTCGACGGAGACGCCGTCAATCCACAGCTCGACCGTTGCGACCCCTTGGCCATCGAAGACGCCCGCCTCGATCAAAGCGAGGCCGCTGAGCGTTTCGCCGCTCGCCGGGCGGATGAGAGACAGCTCCGGGGCTGTGCGATCGACGAACACGAGGACGTACCGCGAGGATCGCGTCACCGTTTGTGCCTCGTCCGCGAGCTCCGCGAGGACGGTCAGATGATGGGCTCCCTCCGTCCATGCATCCGAGTCCCACGGAATCTCGAACGCACCGTTCGAATCCGCATCCGACGTTGCCGTCACGACGTTGTCCACGCGCAGGCGGACGGAGGCGTGGGGTTGGACGACGCTTCCCTGCACCCGGACTGCACCGTGGACCGAGGATCCGTACGTCGGCGCGAGGATCGTCGCTCCGCGGACATGGAGTCCCGGGTCCCACAACACCTGTGTGCGAGGGCCGCTCGCCCCCGAGAACGTGAGTGCGACGGAGAGGTCGGTCGGGTTCGCGTGGTCGACCTGAAGGTCGATTGCCGCGGACGCCGTCAGCCCGGCCAGCGGCGGCGACTCGATGTCCAACGTCGTCAAGGCCCCCGGAGCAAGCGGTCGGGCGACCGGGGCGGCCCAGACGCGCGCCGCGTAAATCCTTGCCTCCTCCTCGAGGTCGGCGAGGCCGTCCGCGTCCGTGTCCCTCGAACCGGCATCGAGCATGAAGTCGTCGAAGTACAGGGAATAGCGGGCCCCGGTGAGTCCCGCAGCGCAGAGGAATCCGATCGAAATCTTCAGGTACTCCGCGGATTGCCAAGGGGCCGCGGGGAAGTCCGCCGTCGGATTTCGGGCGACGTCCCTCCAGGTTCCAAGGCCAGCCGGGGCCGGAAGGACGACGTCGGCGAGGGTCGGTGCGCATCGTCCCGCGTTCTGGCTTGCATGGTACGACGTGACGTACCGAAGGCGTCCGAGACCGCGGTAGCTCGCATCGAGGAGATCGAGGCTGACTCCCGCCAAGTAGGAGTCCCACGGCGACGGGGAGACGTCTTGCAGGCGCTCGTACAGGATGGAAGCGCGCAACTCCGTGATCGGGGCGCGACGCGTGGCGTACATCGCGTATCCGTACGCCGACCCGAAGTCACGGACGGTCCAGCCCGATATCTCCACATGATACGATTGCGTGCCGGAACGCGCGAACCCCGAGGAATATCCGGCCGAGGCGCGGTCGCCCAGGTGGAAATGCGTGAACGGGAGCCAGAAGTCTTCCTCCATGTCGTCGATGAACGCCACGGCGGATCCCGATCCGCCCAGAAGCATCCCGACGAAACCCATTGCTACGACAAACTTCCAGGAGCCGCGCATGGTCCCTCCCCCGAAGCACGGGGACGACGGCCCCACGCTCCCTCCGCCGTCCGGATTCGACGGAGAGGTATTTCAAACTACTTCGCAGATGTAACAAAACTAGGGGTTCGGGGGACTCCGCGGTCCCGATCCGGCGGGATCTGATAGTCGCATTGGAATAGCGCTATGCACAAGAAATATAACGGCGTAATACTTCGGAACCCCGGAGTGGCATAAGATGGCCAATTACGCGCATCCCGAAGTCTTGGTCGACACGAGCTGGGTGAAGAGCAACATCGGAAACGAGACCGTACGGATCATCGAGGTCGACTACGATCCGACGCCGAATTACAACCTCGGTCACATCCCCGGAGCGGTCTTGATCGACTGGAAGAAGGACATCAACGATCCAGTGAGCCGGGACATCGTCTCGAAGAAAGGCCTCGAGGCGCTCTTCGGCCGCCTCGGCATCTCGAACGACCAGCGAATCGTCTTGTACGGCGACTTCAACAACTGGTTCGCGGCGTTCGCGTTCTGGGTGTTCAAGTATTACGGCGTCGACAACGTCGTCCTCCTCAACGGCGGGCGGAAGAAGTGGATCGAGCAGGACTTGCCCGTGACGAAGGACGTGCCGGCCTTCCCGGCGACGACGTTCACGGCGAAGGAACCGGACGAGACGCTCCGCGTCTACCTCGCGTACGTCCGGGAGGCGTACCAGCAGGCAGGCAAGGTCCTCGTCGACGTCCGCGGACCGAAAGAGTTCAGCGGTGAGATCCTCGCGCCGCCGGAATATCCGACGGAACATGCGCAGCGCGGCGGGCACATCCCCGGGGCGAAGAACATCCCCTGGGCCCAGGCCGTCAACGAGGATGGGACGTTCAAGGCGCCGGAGGAGCTGAAGGCCCTCTACGAGCCGAAAGGCGTGACGCCAGACAAGGAGGTCATCGCGTACTGCCGGATTGGGGAGCGGTCCTCGCACACGTGGTTCGTCCTGAAGTATCTCCTCGGCTACCCGAACGTCCGGAACTACGACGGCTCTTGGACCGAATGGGGCAATCTCGTGCGGACGCCAATCGAGAAGCCGTGAACGGGCGAAGGCGCCTCAGGATCGGTAGATGTCCTTCCGGTGCCCGAATCGAGTGAAAACGATTTTCGACTCTTCGATTGCATAAATGCCGCGGTAGTCCCCCACCCGCAAACGCCAGGCATTCGCCGCCCCGGACAGGAGCCGAACATCGCACCCAGGCCTGCGGCGCCGGGGATCTCGCCGGAGGAGTTCAAAGGCGGCTGAGAACCGGCGGCGAACAGCCTGCGGAAGCCGTCGGAAGGCCTTCTCCGCGTTCCTCGTGAACTCAATCTCGTACGCGGCCAACGACCCTTCCTCAGAGGTTGAGCTCTTTCTTGATTTCGGACCAGGGCCGCCTGGGCTCTCGCTTCAGCCGTCGCAGATGTTCTAGGAAGAATTCCTCCGGCGGGTGGGCGTCGAGAAGGTCGTTGAGGAGCTCGTCATAACTGACGCCGCCGACCTTGTAGCCCTTCAGGCGGCGTAGCGTCTCTTTGCGGACCGGCAGGGTCGTGTACTCGCGGACCTTCGAAGCCATTGGATGCATGATATGCATCGATCTAATGATACTTATGGACTCGTGCCAGATCGGTGAATCCGGACGGATCGGAGCGCGGTCCTCGCACACGTGGTTCGTCCTGAAGTACCTCCTCGGCTACCCGGATGTCCGGAACTACGACGGCTCCTGGACGGAGTGGGGGAACCTCGTCCGGACCTCGGTCTAACGCTTCACCGCTGCCACGACGACGCTCTTGGCTCCGAACGACTTCGTGATCCGCTTCGTGCTCTCCGAAGACGATTTCGAGAAGTAGTCGACCTTCCGCAGGACCCGGACATCGCGGAATCCCGCATCTTGAATCGTCGCCAGGTATTCCTTCTCCACAGCTGCGCCTCCGATGCAGTCCGCCCAGAGCTGCGGGTTCAGCCCGCAGACCGCACCGACGTCCTCTTCGACGACGATATCTGCGAGCTGCAGGTGCCCGCCTCGCTTCAGCACTCGGAAGATTTCCCCGAACGCGGCGGGCTTGTCTGGCACGAGGTTCAGCACCCCGTTGCTCGTGACCACATCCACGCTCCCGTCGGGCAGCGGGATCTTCGTTGCGTCCCCCTCGAGGATTTGGACATTTCGCGCACCTGTCTTCGCGATGTTCGTCCGCGCCTTCGCGATCATCGCCGGCGTAATGTCCAGGCCGTACACCGTCCCCTTGGGGCCGACCTTCAGGGTGGCGTACAGGACATCCGTCCCGGAGCCCGAGCCGATGTCGAGCACCGTATCGCCTGGCCGCATGGCGTTGGCCGCGTGCGGGTACCCGACGCCGGCAAATGACTCCGTCGCGGTCGGCGGCAGCTTTCGGAGGTCCTCCTCGGGATAGCCGAGATACCGGAGCGCCTCGAGGCCAAGTGGAAAGTGGTACTCCTTGTCTGGCCGCGTGGCGACCTCCGTGTAGAGGGACTGCACGGCCTTCGTGACGATTGGTTTGAGGTCGGACACCGCCTCGACCTGGACCTCGGGCGGCACGTGGGAGATTTTCACGAGTTCCAGCGGGAGCTTCTCCATCTTCTTGTCAGCCCAGCGCCACGCCGCGATCCCGTCGAAGGCGTGGGCGGTCAAGAGCCCTCCCGCCGCGAGTTTCTCGAGCCGACGATGCGCGTCCTCCTCGGGAATCCGGAAGACCTCCGCAATCTCGTGGGCGGGAGCGAGAGCCCGGTGATGCTCCGCGTACTCCAGGATGTCCGCCGGGCTCCGCTTCGGGAGGTCCGGCGCCAGGTCATCGATGATCGTCTCGAACGGCTTTGCAGTGAAGACCTCGCCCTTTACGACTTGCCGCCCATCACCGTTCCGGATCAGAAGGGACAGGAAGTTCACTCCGCTCCGGTGCATCTCGTCGACGTCTGCGTCAAGGGCCCTCGCGACCCTTTCGGATTGGGAATCGTTCCTCACCCGGCTCCCGTCTAGGCCGACCTCCTCCGCAAGCCGAATCAGTTCATCCTCGGTGGCCGGCCGGCATTCGAGCCCGAACGCCTCCATCATGCGACGCAGATATCGAGCCGCGAGCTCCTCGGACTGAAACTGAGCGGCCTTGAACGAACGGCAAGCGGGATACGAACTCGTCACGCCCGTCCGCAGATAGTAGTCCGGCACGACGGGCATCTTCGTTAACTCGATTGACTCGCGGATCCAGTCCAACGTAGTGTGCTCGTCCACGCCGTACTCTCGCATCCATTCCCGGAGACTCTCGAACTGCCCGCCCATCTTGTACGCCACTTTCAGGTTCTCGCCGTAGACCTCTTTCAGCCGTTGGAGGACTGGTTCGAGGCCCCATGACCACCAGCACCAAGGATCCGCGAAATGAACGATCTCAACCGAAGCTTGAAACGACGTAGGTTTCCACCGAGGCTCGCATCGACGGTAGGAACCTTAAGCCTATTCGGCGGGAGGAACGTTGGAGCCAATGCCCGTACGAACAGGCCATCGGCGATTGCCGCATAATGAAGTGACCATCGCACCTGCGGCGTGGCGAGGTACCTCCGCGGTTACCCGAAGGAGAATCCCAGCGCCCCGGAGTATTCCCATCCGACTGCGATCCCGCAAGAATGGATTAATAGCGAGCACCCGATTCCGTCTCCATGGCAACTTACTTCGGGTTGTGGAAGACCAACACGAGCCTTCCGCCTCCGCCAACCCCGGCGGAGCAGATTAAGCAGCAAGAAGGATTTGACGCATTGCTTCGTGGCCAGCTGAAGTCGGGACGGCTCCGCGAGGTACACGCCTTCCTCGAAGGCGGCGCAGGGTACTTCATCACCGGCGACGTCACGGAGGAACAGGCCTTTGAGGAATTGGCGGTTTGGGCCCCCTACGTCTCGTTCGAACTTCATCGCACCATTCCGTTCCCGAAGGCGAGCGAAATCGTCCTAAGAGCTCTCAGCAAGCGGGCCGGAAAAGCATAGCCTTCGTCCGAGAAGGTTTCTTATTCGAAGCCTGCGGCTGCCGCGAAAGGCCTCCCACCCCACTTCCTGATTAGCTCGGTCTAGCGGTTCTCCGAAACCGCCACCCACGCCGCGAGCGCTGCCAGCTTTTCCTCCGCTCGCCACAGACCGTCAACGGGGCGTCCGAGACTGACCAACGTCCGTTTCAGGGTTCGCTCGTCGAGATTGATCTGTCGAGCCGCCGCCCCGAAAGCAGTCTTCTCGCCGAGCACGATGCAGGACAAACCGTGGGCCTGCACCGCGTCGTCCACGACCGTCCGAAACAGCCGTCCTTCCATCGCGTGGGCACGAATGTGAGGGCTGTGGATCGTGGACGGGTCAACCAAGCTGCCCGCGACGATTCCGGCGCGTTGAGGATTCCAGCCGTTCGCGCGGCAGTCCGTCAAGAGTTGTCCAATCGACTGCTCCGCGACGTGACGGACCACCTGCACGCGCTTCTTGATTTGCGCCTCATTCGGTTCCAGGTCCCCTTGCGCGTCATCAACGGCGTGGAATGGTTGCCGAGACTCGGGGACCGCAGGATCACTCAGCTCGATCCGGCGAGCGTGAAGGACGCTCGGGGAAGACGAAGGCCCACAGAGCACGATGGCGGCGGCCCACCCTGACTTGACGCGGAATCCCACCGCGATCTTTGCCATCCCGAATGAATCGACGAACGTCGGAAAAAGCTGCGCGACAAGCAAGCGTACGCGCTTCGTGTGAATCGCCTGAGCGGTGACGGCGGAGGCGCTTCGTGTCCCACGGGCGTCAGGGAGGATGCGAGGATAGAGTTAAGCGTCTCCCTCGATTTCCGCTGCCGGCGATTCGAATGGAACGGAAGGCGAGCGCTCAATGGAACGGCGGCCTGAAAGATGGGAAGGGCACGGTGTCGACCGCGAGCGGTGCGGTGAAAGGTGTTCCGTACACCTTTGCGATGCGATTCGGCGACACGCCGGGGACGAACCCGGAGGAGCTCGTCGCGGCGGCGCACGCGGGGTGCTTCTCGATGGCCCTGTCGGGCGAACTCGAGAAGGCCGGGTATCGGCCGGAACGCATTGAGACGAAGGCGACCCTGAACTTCGACAAGACGGACGCAGGCTGGACCGTCAAGGCCATCCACCTCGACGTCACCGCGAAGGTACCCGGCGCGGATCCCGGGAAGTTCCAGACCGCCGCGAAGGCCGCCGAGAAAGGGTGTCCGATCTCTCGCCTCCTCAAGGCGGACATCACGATGACGGCGAAACTCATCTAAGCTCTGCGACAGTCGCTCAAACGCTCAAGAGCATCCCTTCCTTGGTGGCACGGTGGTCGACGACTCTGCCTTCACGAAAGCGAACCGCGACAACTGGAACGCGTCGAGCCGGGAGTACCAGGCGAGCCACCACGCGGAGCTCGAGGGCGACGTCCTCTGGGGGCCATCGATGCCGCCGGAGCGGGAACTGAAAATCCTTGGAGAGTCCGTCCTCGGAAAAGATGTCCTCGAAATCGCGTGCGGGGGCGGCCAGTCCGCGGTCCAACTCGCGACGATGGGGGCTCGCGTCACGGCCATTGATTTCTCGAAAGCACAACTCGAGCATGCCCGCGCGTTCGCACACGCCAAGGAAGCGAGCGTCCGTTTCCTGGAGGCCGACTCTCAGAACCTCTCCATGCTGGATCATGAGAGCTTTGACATCGTGTTTTCCGCCTACGCACTCGGGTTCGTTGAGGACATCCGAACGACGTTTCGGGAAGTCGCGCGAGTCCTCCGTCCGGGAGGCCTGTTCGCGTTCTCTTGGATGTCGCCGTTCTTTGCCATCACGGAAGAACGCGGACTCCTGATCAAGCGCAGTTACTTTGATCGCACCCCCATCGTGTTCGAGGAGAAGGATGGGACCGAGGTCGATTTCCATCGGACCTATGGGGATTGGCATCGGGCCCTGACCGATGCAAGGTTCGTGGTGACGGACATCCTCGAGCCCGAGCCGTTGCCCCGAGAGAACACGTACGCCGACGTGTTCCCATTGTCCAAGATCCAGATGATCCCGGGGACGACGATTTGGCGGGCCCGCAAGCCGGCGCCTTAGGACGCCGTCGAGGAACCGCTTCTGGCCATGGCTCGCGCTGACGCACGATGCCCTCTCGGCGAGAACGCCCCTACAAGGTCCCGGAGGCCGTCACGATGTCCTGCTGGTGGACCGTCGTGGGCACGAACTCGAAGCCGTACCACCACGTGACCGACTGCTGCTGGTTCGTGTCGGTCCAGACTGCATGGAACATGTCATCGGAGCCGACCGCGAGATCCGTGTAATCGCCAATGAACCCGCCACCGAAATGGTATCGGGTGTTGACCGGATGGGTCGTCACTGTCTGCGTGGTTCCGGTGATCGCATTCGCCACGACGTAGTCTAGTCGAGCGTTGTGGACGTATGGACCGAGGGCGAGGCAGTTGATCCGTCCGACCGCTGTTGGGGGCGCGGGCGTTGCGCAGGTCTGCCATGGCGACACGACGTCGGCGGCGTACGCGGACATGAACACCTTTCCCGAGGGCGACGCGGCGACCGCCGGCCAGAAACTGTCCACCCGACGTGCAGCCGGGGCGTTGAGCACGTTACCATTCGGCTGTGTCACCGGATATCCGATCGCGACTCGGTTGGACGCATCCAACGCGGTGAGGATCGGCACCGGGTTGCTCCAGGTGGCGCCTCTATCCGTGGACGAGCTCCATACGGCCGACGAATGACAGTTCGCGTAGACCGAGGCCGTGCCGGAATAGAAGTAGGCGCACGTGGGATCCGCCCCGTACGTCGTCGCCGAGTTCAGGACCTCGGAGGACCACGACACATACAGGGTCCCATCCGGCGCGATGTCCGCCGCCGGGAAGCTGTTGACGCGGAAGACCGTGTTGAAGGGCCGGACGATGTCGACCGCCGGGGCGACCGCGACTGGCGCGCTAAACGAAACCCCGCCGTCGCTGGAGGCGACCATGTAGATGCTGTTGAACGCCGCCAACCGAGTGGACCCTTCCCAGAAGACGTAGACCGTTCCGTCCGCGCCCACGACGATGCGAGAGCCCTGGTCGTACAACACGTTGCTGACGATCAACTGGGGATTGCTGAACGTGGCGCCGCCGTCCTTCGAGTAGACAAACGCGATCGGCGACTGCACGTACCGCCCGTTGATCGGGTTGAAGACGAACCGAGTCCAGCTCACGTACACCCGATCCTGGAACGGACTCCCGGCGTGCGAGTCCACGCCGATCCATTCCTTGTCGTTCAAGGTGGACGGTGAGGTGGTCGGATTGATGAACGTCGGCGCGCCCCAGGAGAGGGTTCCCTCGGAGTCAAAGGTGCCCTTGTTCACCGCGACCGTGTTCGGAGGTGCGGTCCGATCGAAGCCGAGTCCCGCGTAGAACACGTGGCCCGCACTGTCGAACGCGAGGGCCGGGTCGCCGCCCGCATCGTAGATCCCACCCGTCAATCGCTCGACGCCGGGGATCATGGTGCCCAGATGCGCGGGGTCCGTGGGCGTGCAACACCATGTCGCGCCTCCGTCGTTCGAGAAATACGTTCCGGAGTAGCCATCGCCGAGAGCGCTGCAAGGACTCCCCGCGATCGCACAAGACCAGCTTCGGCTGACGTAATCGTTCATCGCGACGACGATCCGATTCGGGTTGCCCGGGTCGACCGCGATGGCCGGTTCATTCTGGGACGCGGCGTTCGGGTCCTGGTTCACGACGACGGCCGGTGACAAGACCGATGTCCCGTCGAGCGGACTCGACAGGACGTATGTCGGTGTGATCGCTGTCGGCGAGTAGGGCTGCGAAGCCCCGACCTCGAGACTGTCGGCCTCCTGCTCGATGAGGGCCGAGGTCCGGAGGTAGAACCCTTGCGTCGCCCGGATCGAGGCGACCTTGCCCGCCAACGTCGTGATGTTGTACGTCGGCGATGCGGATGTGTTCGACGATGCGGCGGACACCTGGACTCCGGCGGCAATGACCGCAAAGCCCAGCACGACGAGAACCAGCGAAACAATTGACTTCATGGAAGTCCCCCACCTCAACCGCCTGAAGACCCGAGTCGGCATTTAACCCTGTTGCAAACCGAAAACAGAAGGTCCGAATCGTTTCGAGCCGGTGCGTCCATGCTCTCAAATGCGATAACGAACTCGTTTGTTCGGCGGTTTAGAACGTACAACGCGCATGCTGCGCTTCTCCGTGCGAAGGGCGTTCCGGGTGAGCGCGTGTCCCGCGCGATTATATACTCGCCGCATGATGCGTTTTCTGCGGGGATTAGAGATGCCGAACTACATTACCCTCGGGAATTGGACAGAGCAAGGGATCAAGACCGTGAAGGAGTCGCCCAAGCGCGCGGACGCCGTGGCTGCCTTGGCCAACAAACTTGGTGCCAAGATGCAGATCTTCTACACGATGGGCCGGTACGACATCGTGGCCCTGACGGAAGCGCCGAACGACGATGTCGCGATGCAGCTCCTTCTCGAAATCGGGAAGCTCGGGAACGTCAAGACGCAGACTCTGAAGGCTTGGACGACCTCGGAAGCGACGAAGGTCATCTCGAAGGTCTCGCCGTAGTGCGATTTGGTGGCGAGAGCTCGTTCTCTCGCTTCCTGAGCGAGCGCTGCGAAGTCTCAGATGGATCGCTGCCTTGACTATGGGACCGCGAGGTCGCGGCTCGGAGGAAACGCGCTCACGAGACGGTAATCAGGCCCCACATCTGCGGATGCGGTGTACAGTGGTAGTAATAGGTCCCGGCCTGAGAGAACGTGTGGCTCCAGGTCTCCCCTCTGGAAAAGAGAGGCGAACCGAATTGGCCGGTCACGTTGCTCGTGACGGTGTGCCCGGTCGTATCCTTGTTGATCCACGTGACGGTCCCGCCCACCGACACCGTGAAATTCTGGGGCGTGAAGGCCATCCCGGCCGACTGGGCTCCTGGCACGATCGTGATGTCGGCCCTCGCGGCGGATATGTTGCGGACGATCACGCTTCCGCCGATTGCTCCCACGATGAGGCCCCCCACGACGAAGCCGATGATACCGATCGTCAACAAGCCGCCCGCTGAATTTGGCGTCGCAAGGTATCGCTTCTGAAGAAGACCGGACTTCGCGTGGATAATCGAGAGAATCGAGAAGATCGCAACGAGAATGAGGGCGGGGATCCCCGAGATGGCCAACGGGAACGCCGCATCCGCCGGGTTCGCGAGACTCGGCACGAGGAAAGAACCGAACAGCACGAGGAACAGGAGGCTCACGACCGCGCTCAGCACAGAGGTCCAGCGTTTGCCCTGGAGACCGAGGTAGGCGGAGACGAAGAACAGAGCCATGAACACGAAGATGCTCGCGGCAATCGGATCGGCGATCGACGCGGGGGAGGCCACCAGCGCCGGTAAGACGAGGCCGAGGATCACAAGGCCAAGATATACGAATCCGCTGAAGATGACCCACAAGGCGAACGGCTTCTGCCGGACCCGGTTCCAAATTCCAGCGCTCCCCTCCATGAATTCTCTCAGCCAGGCATCGAAGGCTGGTACATTAGGTTTGGGACCGAAGCGAGGGTGAGACCGCGCACTGCGATCTCCGCAAGGCAAATCATTTTCTGCTCTGCTTCGCTCGTCCCCGATGTGCGTGCGATTCGATTCGAAGCCGGCGGGGCCGTGAGGCTCGTTCAAGTCGAAAAGCCCGAACCGGGCCCGGACGATATCGTCGTGCGGGTCCTCGCAGCCGGTGTCTGCCGGACGGACCTCCACCTCCTCGATGCGGTCAAGGTCGGTGCGCACCCGCCCCTGATCCCCGGTCACGAGATCGCGGGCCGCGTCGCGACGATCGGCGCCGATGTGTACACCGCGAAGGTCGGCGACCTCGTCGGAGTGCATTTCGAGCAGCCCTGCGGTCGTTGCCGACAATGCCGACGCCAGCGAACGAATCTCTGTGAAGACGGCACGACCTTGGGCTTCGACGCGCCTGGCGGCTACGCGGAATTCGTCGTGGCGAAGCAGACCACGATCCTGCCGCTGCCGCCGAACTCCGACGTGGCGTTCGCCGCCCCTCTTGGATGCAGCGGCGCCACCGCGTACCGAGCGGTCGTGGCCCTCGGCCAGGCCGAGGAAGAGAACCTGGTCGTCATCATCGGGGCGGGCGGCGTCGGCCTTTCCGCGGTCCAGATTTCGAAGGCGTACAACGCCCGCGTCTTCGCGATCGAACCGAGGGAGGAGGCACGAAAGGCTGCCCTCGACTCCGGCGCGGACCGCGCGGTCGGCCCGGGGGAGGCGCGTCCCGCGTTCCGCGACTTCGCAGCCGATGCGGGCGCCGATGTGGCCATCGATTTCGTCGGGACGAAGTCGACGTTCGACCTCGGACGATCTCTGCTCGGTCCGGGAGGACGATTCGTCGCGGTCGCCCCCGGGAGGGAGACCATTGACGTCGCCGCAAGCGACCTCGTGAACGGTGGCAAAGGGTATCTCGGAGCGTACTCGTCGACGATGGCTGACTTCGCCCGGGCGATTTCGCTCGCCGAGGCGGGTCGTCTTCGGCCTGTCGTCACTCGAAAGGCTCCGCTCGCGGACGCCGCAGAGGTGTTGAACGATCTCCGGGCCGGAAAGATCGTCGGACGCGCGGTGCTATTCCCGGGACCGATGGATCCGTAGGCGAGGCTAGTCGGACGCGTTGGCCCCGAGTTTCGGCCGAGGCTTCCGCCGAGACATGAGCTCGATCCACGCCCCGTCCGGATCGGTGACGTACGCGAGGCGGTCCGTCCCTTCATCGAACGTCTTCATGACGACGCGGAAATCGCCGCGGTGGTCGCGGAGAAACGCGTCGACGTCGGGGACCGCGAAGGCCAAGTGGTCGAGTTCGTCCCCCTGCCGGTACTCACGGTAGCGGCCCCGCGGGGGATACCAGTTCAGTTCGAGACGTTGCGTCCCGCGCGGGGACTTGAGGACCGCGATTTCACCGCCCGTTTCGCGGATTTTCATCCGCCACGTCACCCGCATCCCCAAGACCGTCGTGTAGAAGGCGATCGACCGATCGACGTCCCGCACCCGAATCCCCGTGTACCGGAAGCCCGTGAGCGTCGCCCCATCGAGAGAACGTGGTGCGACCGATGAACGCTCACCCGCCGCACGCGGGTTGGGCGGACGGGGTCACTTCACCTTGCGCACGAGAAAGTGGAACAGGTTCCCTTCCTTCCGCTGATCGATGACCGGCTGTCCGGTCTGGTCGGACCAACGGACCATCTCGATGGGCGAAGTGGGATCGTCCGTCACGAGGTGGACGACGCCCCCGACCTCGATCCGCGTGAGCAGCTCGTTCAGCTTCGCGAGGATGGCGGAACATTCGATGCCGATTTCGAACATCTCGTGGTCGGGGAATGCGGCGAAGCACCGGACGCGCAACGCGGCGATCTGTTTCGTGAGGCCGTCATGCGCGTCCTTGGCCGACCGCAACGACCGGCCGTCCTCTTGGAAGTTCGTCGGTTGCAAGCGAGCGAACCATCCGGCATCGTAGGAGGCGTCGGTCAACGTCCGAGGCTTCGCCAGTACGGCGGTGTTGACCTCGCGGAGGATTCCCCGAAGGGGCGTGCGGATCGGCCCGAAGTATTTCCCGCTCTCGAGGAATCCGATCGCGGCATTCCGCGGATACGAGGCGGCGAGTGGTTTCGCGGAGACTTTCGCGACCGGCCCCGCGAGTGCCGCGTGGATGCTCGTGATGCCCACGACCACCTCTCCGGATTCGAGGAGACGTGTCCACACGAGTCCCTCCGGGTCGTACAGAAGGTCGTTCGGGAACTCGCAGTGTTCGATCTTCATGGAGTGCGGTCCTCAAGAACGAGGACGTCCGCGAGGAGGAGCTCCGCGTCCCCCTCCGACCGGACGCTTAGTTCGGACTCGTCAAGGAGCGTGACCGCGCCGAGAGACGGAACTTCTTCTTCGTTCACCCGCACCGGCCCGCCTCCGAGCACGGACAGGTAGGCGCCGCGATGCTCCTCGAGCGGATGCGAAATCTTCTTTCCCACCTCGAGGAACGATGACAACACGCGGGCATCCGAGAGGATCGTCAAGCCTTCTCGATCTTCGTTCGAGACGAGCGGCAGGAACCGGTTCGTCCGGTCCGCTTTCTCCACCGCCCGCTGCTCGACGGACGGTTCGAGGCCCGGAGCCGATGGCGTGAACCACATCTGGATGAACCGCATCGGCGCATCCTTGCGGTTGTTGATCTCGGAGTGCCACATGCCCTCGCCGACCGTTGTGTGCTGGACCCAGCCTTCCTTGAGGACGCCCCCTTCGCCGTTTTCGTCGGCATGGCGGAACTCGCCGCTCGCACAGTACGTGACGACTTCAATCTCCCGGTGCGGGTGCAGCGGCCAAACGGCCCCCGCAGTCAGCGTGTCGTCGTTGAAGACCCGAAGCGTCCCGAATCGCATCCACCGCGGGTCGAAGTAGCGGTCGAAGGAAAAGTGCCAGCGACCGTGACAGCTGCCCCTGTCGATTTGCACGTCGACCTGGTGTATCGAGGCTGGATCCCGAACCGTAATCATCGGCGATTCGAACGCACCGGTGGACTTTGAAAGTTTGGGAACCGCCATTTCCCGCACAAATCACCGAAACCATTTTCCAGTTGAGGAGGCGCTTCACGATACCGTCGCGACTCCCTATGCCGCCCACGTTCGACGCTCCCCGCATCGTCTCCCTCGGTTCCGGGATCGCTTGGTGGGCTGTAGGATTCGTACCCGTAATCCGAACGCGACTTGCATCGCGGTTGGAGCGAGGTCTCGCGGCCACGGCGTTCCTCCTCGGAGGATGGGCTTTCCTCGATGCGATCTACCCGGTGGTGTCCGGCGCCTCGCCGGACCTCGTCTTCATCGGCCTCCGGCTGACGCTCGTCACCTTCGGGACGCTCGCGCTGCTTCTCACCGTGAAGTGGGTGGCCCGTGGGCCCTCGCGCTATGACCCGCTGCTCCTCCTGCCCATCATCGGCTCGCTCGGACTCGCATGGACCGAACTCCCCGCGAGGGCCGGAAGCCCGTCGTGGGGGTACGCAGTCTGGGCTGCGCAGCAAATCGCGTACGTCGCTGCCTCAATCGTCCTGACGGTCTCATCGGTTCGAGGACGTGCGGACCCGTCCGCGGCTTTCCGGTGGCGCTCCATCGGGACGCTCGGGATCCTGCTCGCCGCGGTCGTCTTCTCCCTGTCGGCGAACATCTACGAGACATTGACGACCTCGTTCGACGAGCTGTGGTCCGCGTCCTTCCTCCTGATCCCGGCGACCCTCATCCTGGCGGCGATTCTTCCGCTGTCGGTCGGCGACTGGGACCGCGCCTTCCGGGGGGCGTCCGCCATCCAGGAGCGCGTCACCGCGATCTACATGTTCTACCGCACCGGGGAGCCCCTCGTCGCCCTCGCGTCGAGCCGGAACCTCCCGATCGGGGCGGAGCAACTCGAAGGCCTCCTGGCGGTCGTCGGGAACTTCGTCGAGACGAGCGTTCCCTTGTCCCGCGGTTACGCGGTCACCGCGATGCGTTACGAAGGCCTCGGGATCGTCGCCGTCCGCGGGGAATTCGTCATCGTCGCGGCGGTCTACGACGGGCCTGTATACGACGCGCTCCGGGGCGAGCTGACCCGGGCCCTGAAGGCGTTCGAGGAACGGAGCTGGCGGCAACTCGGCACGTGGGAAGATGCGACCTCCGTCGCCGAAGTCGCCGCGAACGAATTGTCGAACTTCTTGGAGCACCCGGAACGCACGGTCCCGCCCCGGTTGCCGAAGGTCTCGCCCTCGGACGTGAAACCGCGAAAAGCGTCGTGACGAGGGCAACCCTTTTCGACGCTCGGCTCATTTGGCGGTCCATGGAGCGGAAGAACGTCGCATCGGGTGCGCGCTGGGAGCCGAGCTTTGGATATTCGCGGGCCGTTCGCATCGGCAACCACGTGGCGGTCGCCGGAACCACTGCGACGGATCCGGAGGGGAAGGTCCTCGCGCCAGGAGACGCGTACGCCCAGGCCGTCCACATCTTCCGAAAGATTGAGGCGGCCCTCGCCCAGGCCGGCGCCCGACTCGAGGATGTGGTTCGGACGCGGATGTTCGTGACGAGCATCGACGATTGGGAGAAAGTCGGTCGGGCGCACGCCGAGTTCTTCCAGAAGATCCGACCCGCCGCCACGCTGGTCCAGGTGAGCCGGCTGATCGAGCCTCAGGTCCTCGTGGAGATCGAGGCCGACGCAATCCTCGCGACACCTGGCTAGGCAATCGTTAAGTCTGCTCCGCCCTTGGCGGCCTCATGGCCCGCGGGATGCCATGGCACGGCGAGGTCGTCTCGATCCACATCGCACCGAAGGCGGAGGACCCGATGAAGTCCGTGAAAGCCGTCCGCGCGATCCTGGGAAAAGGCCTCGAGGGCGACCGGTACTTCCGAGCGTCCGGCACCTACTCCGACCGGCCCGGGCCGGGGCGGGAAATCACACTGATCGAATCCGAGGCGATCGACGCGATGGCTCGCGATAACGAGCTTGCGATCGCACCGGGCGAGGCGCGGCGGAACGTCGTCACGCGGGGAGCGCCGCTGAACCATCTCGTCGGCCGGGAGTTTCTCGTGGGCGGCGTTCGGCTCCGCGGCATCCGCCTATGCGAGCCGTGCTCACACCTCGAAGGCCTGACACGAAGGGGCGTGCTCGCTGGGTTGATTCATCGAGGAGGGCTTCGTGCCCAAATCCTCGTCGGAGGAGGGATCCGTGTGGGCGACCCGATCGCGCCTGCCGATGCCTCCGAGCCCCGCGTCGCAGCTCCGATGGCGGGCGCAGACGAACACTGACCGGCGGCGTCTTCTCGTTCCGTGAACCACGGCGCCGTGTCGGGCGCATCCTTAATTGCCGGACCGCAATCACAGCCGCCAAATGGTGACGCCGCAGACCGAGACCGAGCGGGCGGTGTTCGAGCTGTGGAAGGATCTTCGGCCGGACGAGGCCTTCGTCTTCGGCCTCGACGACTGCGCGGGCCACCTGTTCATCCCGACGCAACGGCGGGTGGAGTCGGTCCTCGCCAAGATTTCCCGGATCCAGAAGTCGGCCGCGAACGCGATCGAACGGAAGGTCCTCGCCTCGTTCCGCGCGACCCTCGAGCTGCGAGAGCCCGCCCGCCTCCCGCAGACGCTCCTCGAATCCCTCTTCGGCTACATGATCAAAGAAGGCGTGAAGGCGAATCACATGCGCACTCTGGCCACCGACGGCCGGAAGGCCCTCGAGGCGAGCCGGCGGCGGGTGCGCGGTCCGACCGCTCCGGGCATGCGGGCGCTCGTCCAGCTTGCGTGCAGCGGCCTCGATGAGATCCTGAAGGTCGTGGAGGGCGAGATCCGCGACAAGGATGCACGGACCGCCATCCGGGCGCTCGTCGTCGCGAACGCGCGGTACGCGAAGGCGTTCGACCTCCCGGGCTTCTCCCCCGCAGGAACGTTCGACGAGACCTACGCGTTGTTCAAGCGGGCCGGATGCGGACTCGGCCGATCCCGATCGTATCCACGCGCGCTCCGAGATCTCTGGGACTACACGCAGACGCCGGCCCAAGTGGAAGCGGCGGGCCTCCGCATGCTGCGGCGGGAACTGCCGCATTTCAAGGCCCTCGCGGAACGCATGGCGACCGAACTCCGATGCGAGGCGAAGGCCGAGGCCGTGACGAAGGCGCTGAAGGAGAAGCGAGGCCTGCGCCCGGATCAGATCCTTCCGTTCCTCCACGAGGTCCGGGAGCCTGCACAGCGGGTCGCGGACCGCCACATCGTGGCCATCAACCCCCACTACTCGACGGAGATCATCGAGACCCCGCCGTACTTGGCGAACTCGACGCCGTCCGGCGCCGCGTATGGCCTCGACACCCTCACGGACCATTCACGGGAAATCTTCCTTGCGACGACAGACGAGCGGAGCGCGTCGCGACCGTGCCCTGGCGAGCTGCTCAACCTCCTCGTCCACGAGGAGTACGGCCATTGCGTTCACGGCTCGAATTCCGCGAACGAGTTCGCCGCGTCGCCGGACCTCCTGAGCCTCATCGCCTCGACGTTCGTCTGCGTCTCCGAAGGGATCGCGTTCCAGCGGGAACTCGAGTTCCTCCCGGTCCTCCAGGAGATCGCGGCCGGCAAGCTCTCCGGATCGGACGAGGATGTCTTTGCGACCTCCCTCGAGCGCTGGGGGGGCATCGGGCGGGTTTCGCGCGAATACGAATTCCTCGCGGCGCTCTGGCGGATCGTCCGGTTCTTGCGGGTCATCGGGGACGCTCGCATCAACTCAGGGAAGCAGGACCTGGTCCACTTCGTCGAATGGGCTCACCGCACGACGGGGCTGGAACGGGCGACGGTCTACTACCAGCTGTTCCCGGCGCATCAGATCATCGGACCGGGCTACGCCTCGACGTACGCGATCATCGGCGAACGGATCCGGGAGTTGCAGCAGGACGCGCTGAAGCACGGGAAGAGCCTCCGAGACTTCAACGCATTCGCGAGCTCGATCGGTTGGCCGCCGAAGACCATCTTCGAGGCGAAACTCGAGGCGTGGGTCCGCTCCGACTGAGCCCCACTTCGGTAGGAACGCCGCCTCGACAGAATCCTTTATGCAGGCATCCGCGATTGCCGCGCGCCTCCCTGAGGGCATGAGGATCTGAGACATCCATGGCAGCGAAGAAGCGCACCCGGAAGACGACGGCGGCGAAGCGGTCCCCCTCGAGGAAGAAGCGCTACGACATGGCGCTCATCCAGCGCGGGGCACGTCTTCGCAGGTCCGCGTTCTTCGACAAGACGCTCGAGGCGGGATGCCGGGCGTACACGGTGTACAACCACACGTTCCTGCCGAGCTACTACGACGATCCGGTGAACGAATATTGGCACTTGCTCAAGCACGTCGCCTTGTGGGATGTCGCGGTCGAACGCAACGTCGAGATCAGCGGGCCCGATGGATTCGCGTTCATGCAGATCCTCACGCCGCGCGACATGACGAAATGCCGGGTCGGCCAGGGGAAGTACGTCCTGATCACGGACGAAGACGGCGGCATCCTGAACGATCCGGTCCTCCTGCGACTCGAAGAGAACCGATTCTGGATCGCCCTCGCGGACAGCGACGTCCTCCTGTGGGCGAAAGGCGTCGCTCGGCACGCCGGCATGAAGGTGACGATCCGCGAGCCGGATGCCTCGCCGCTCCAGGTGCAGGGTCCGAAGTCGAAGGAGCTAATGGCGGACCTCTTTGGGGAAAAGGTCACCACTCTCCCGTACTACTTCTTCACAAGGACGGACCTGGACGGGATTCCTCTCCTCGTCACCCGCACCGGATGGACCGGAGAGGTCGGTTACGAACTGTACCTGCTCGACGCGTCCCGCGGCGGGCAGCTCTGGGATGCCGTCGTCAAAGCCGGGAAGAAGTACAACCTACGGCCCACCGGCCCTTCCGACATTCGCCGGATCGAGGCAGGCATCCTGAACTACGGCGCGGACATGATGATCGAAAATAATCCGTACGAGGTCGGACTAGGCTGGAC
>Ga0209761_1000468_pt1 | contig 24569 bp, 24 predicted proteins | sample GraSoi013_1_40cm_4_FD_185818 | JGI IMG/M metagenome (GOLD analysis project Ga0209761, IMG submission 185818) | Grasslands soil microbial communities from the Angelo Coastal Reserve, California, USA - Sample 09_25_2013_1_40cm (SPAdes) (version 2) | ecosystem: Environmental > Terrestrial > Soil >...
GTTGAAGTTTAAGGAGGTTTAGTGAAGACAACAAGGTTGGCTACATTAGCTATGTTTATTGTTGCGCTTGCTTTCGCTGCCGCCCCGGCGTTCGGTCATCACACGCTCGTAGCGATATACGATACCTCGAAACCGTTCACCATGACCGGTACGGTAACCATGTTCGACTGGAGGAACCCTCACGTCTGGTTTTTCATGGACGTCAAGAGCGCTGATGGCACGGTTACGAATTGGGGGTTCGAGTTGAATGGTGTGAATGTCCTAAGGAGGGCAGGCTGGACTCGAGATTCCCTCAAAGCCGGGGACGTCCTCACTGTGGAAGGTAATCCCGCCAGAAATGGAGGCCATACCGCAAACGCCAGGGCGATCACGTTCACGAATACAGGTCAAAAGCTGTTGGAAAGCACGGCTGCGGCCGCGAACCCCCAATAGGGTAAGAGAAGAGCTGGATTTTGCTCCTGTCCGGATAACTATCGATTACCGAATGCGGCGCGACTCGGATTCAGCGCCCTCAGGTGAAGCGTGTAGATGCGGCGAAGATCGGCGATACCCTCGGAGACCTTGGGCTTATGGCCGGCGATCCACCATCGCATGGCGCTCTGGGAGGAAAAAAAGACATGCCGCGCGACAAACGCGGGATCCTCTTCGCTACGAATGTGCCCGCGTTGTTCCGCTGCCAGCAGGAGATGCTCGATTCGGGAGATCATCCGCAGCCGGCTTTCACGCAGCCGTTCCGCCTGCGGACCGGAACAAAACGTCAATTCTTCGAAAAAAATTCTTTCAAGCCGGATGTTCTTCGCCAACTGCCTGTACATTACCACTTCCGGAACGAGCAACTGTTCGAGAAGCGGCATGTCCGGCCGGATCTTGGCGAATGCCTTGCTCCTCGTCTCCTCCAATTCATCCATGCAGATGTCGAACAAAAGGTCTCGTTTGTCTTTGGCATACAAAAAGATTGTTCCTTCGCCAACACCTGCGCGTTCTGCAATTTCGGCAGTGGTAGTCGCCTCGAAACCTTTGCTCGTAAACAAGTCCGCAGCCGCTTCTTTGATGCGGCGCAGCTTGTCCAGTTTCTTCAGCTCACGCAGGCCGAGGCCGAAGTGTCCATCATTCGAGTTGTTCCTATTTAGCGCTCGTGCAACAGGTTGCCGTTGCTGATGCTTCATACGTTCGAGACATCGTAACCTGCCGGCGACGGAATTTCCTAACCTTATTAAGGCGGCCTCAGGGCGCCAGCGAGCCGACATAGGCCGCAATGGAAACGATGTCTTCGTCGGTCAGCTTGGAAACCGGAGCTTTCATCAACAGGGACCACGGCCCGCCGTTGTGCCCATTCTTGAAGTTAAAAAGCTGGCGGACGATATAAATCGGGTGCTGTCCGGCGATACGTGGTACTTCTCCCAAGCCGCGCAGATCCGGACCGTGACAAATGCTGCATGCAATGGTTCGGCCCCCGCCGCCGGTCTTGACGAGATCTTCTCCTTTTTTGAGACTGCCCGGCGGAACGTAGGCGACAAAACCGGAACGAGGATCACGGCTCTCGTTCCGGAACGCGTCTTCGGGAACGCTGATGATCCGGTTGCCGATAGGTTCCATGGCGCCGTCTGGAGTTGCGAGGCGCTTGTAGTTGACGTTCAAGTCCGTCTTCGGGACCATTCGTGCTTCGATCACCTTGTACCACACGCGGGGCTTCAGGCCGGCAAAGTATTCGCTTGCTTCACGGACCTCCTCATCCGAAAGATTTTTGGCGTACGTATTCATAGGTTCGGCATTCTTGCGGATGTCTTTTTTGAGTTCCGCCATTTGCCGGACCATATAAGCCGCTGAGAGGCCCGTCAGGCTTGCCGATTCGGGATGACCCTGACCGTTAATAAGGTGGCATTTGCCACAGGCCTGAACGCGCGGAGACTTCCCGAACTGGACCGTTTTCGGAAGCGGTGGATGCTCCCCGGGAAACCAATCGGGAGCATTAAAAAACTCATCGATCTGTTTTTGCGTGTATTCCTTGTCGCTGCCTGGGACTCGACGTGGTTTGCCGTCGTCTTCGACTGGTTTCAGTTCCTTCGCAGCGACGAGCTGAGGAAACGCCCAGCTCAGGTCCTGCGACTGCTTTTGCTGGGCATTGATGCCGGCAGCAATCACCATCAGAAATGCCCCTGCTAAGAAAAGGCTTCGTGTTCTCACTTTGCGATCCTCTGTTTCTTGAAATGCGGCAGTACTTTCTCGCCGAACAGGCGCACCTGTGCAGGACGGTTTTCGCCCCATAGCTCGAGCAGGATGTGCGTGCATCCGGCAGCCTGGTATGCCTCGATCCGTTCGATGCATTGCTTAGGCGTGCCGGCAATTGCGCAGGTCTTGTCCAAAATGGAATCAGTAACCAATCGCGCTGCGGCTTTGCGCCCCCCGCTCTCCATCGCATCAGCGATGGGCCTGATTTCATCGAAAGATAGACCGGCACATTCCAATAGAACGTCCGCTGAACCACGGATGTTCTGAACCTTGTTCGCCAGGTACATCGCTGCCATTTCACGCGCGCCTTCGCGCGCAGTCCCGGCGTCTTCGCCAACACTACCGACGATCACCGCGCCGAGGTCGAGCGAATAAGGATTTTTACCGGCCTTGCGCGCACCTTCTTCCATCTTTTCGCGCGACAGCTTGATGAATGCCGGAGTCGTGATGCTCGCGGTCAATAGACCGTCGGCATGCGAACCGGCCAGCCGCTGCAAAACCGGGCCGGTAGCACCCACATACATCGGGACTCGCCAGCGTGCCGTGTGTGCATCCGGCTTGAGCGGTGGTGCAAAGGCGGAAAAGGCTTTTCCTTGATACTGCACATCCCGGCCGGAAAGCATTGCCTCAATAATTTCCAAACTCTCGCGCATCACTACCGCGGGCCCGACCTCTTTGCCCTTCTCACCTTCACCGATCTCTTTCATGAAGATCTTCGACGCGCCGAGACCCAAAAGAAAACGTCCTTCGCCGGCAATGTCCTGCAGTACGCGTGCTTCCATTGCGATCTGAACTGGATGACGCGTATATGGTGAAATGATTCCCCACCCAATGGCTATTCTCGTCGTCTCGCGTGCAATCACTGCGGTCATCGCAGTCGACGAACGAGCTTCCATCGAATGTTTGCGCCACCACGGGTATGCTTCGGCGAGCCAGAAGGAATCAAAGCCAGCCGCATCACACGCTCGAGCCATGGTGACCGTCTCTTCCATTGGTTCCATGCTGAGCTGCAAAACTCCGATACGAAAAGGTACGGTCATCGGGTACTTCTTCTCCAAAAAATTTATCGGTTACGGATCAATCCAGGAATGTTCCAGGCCTTTAATCAAAGCCCACATCGCTTTGTTCAGAGGAGTGGGAACACCGGTCTTTTCGCCCCACTTCACAATGGCGCCATTCATGAAATCCACCTCCGTCTGGCGACGGGCTATAACATCCTGCAGCATGCTTGCCTTATGTTTGCCGGGCGCTGCCGCCCCCTTTTGAACCAGTTGACGCGGATCCCCATGCAGGCTGATACTCAGCGCGCGAGCCACAGCCATTCCTTCGGAAATGAGGTCGTCAAAGAGCTTGCCCGTCGGGGCGAACCTCGTTGCTGCACCGTGGTGAAGGAGGGTCAACGCACCGACGGGATTCGTCGATGCATTGAAAATCAGTTTGGTCCATTGTGCTCCACGCGCATCTTCCAAGGCGATCGTGTTCATGCCGGCGCGCGTGAGAAGGTTCGCTAACGTTCTCACCCGATCCATCGGTGCCGCACTCGGCTCGAACGGCCCAATCCACGTATCGCCTTGAATGTCGTAGCCAACGTGGCCTGGACCAATGATGTGACCCGCGGGAAACGTTGTGCCGCGGATGACGTGACCTACATGCTCGGCGATGATCTCTTCATTTCCGACGCCGTTTTGTACGGAGCAAACAGCCGCACCGTCGGAAAAGAGGGGCGCGGCGTTTTGGATTGCCAGCTTAGTATGGATGCTCTTGGTCGCAACGACTCCAAAATCGCAGCGAGGCAGGTCGGCGACATTGGTCGATGCCTTCAGGGGGACGGTGAATTCGGCCGCGCCTGAAATACGGAGACCATTGCGCTGGATAGCTTCTATATGTTCGCGTGCGATATCCAGCGCGTACACTTCCGCTTCACCGGCTTTGGCAAGGTGCGCGGCGAAAATGCTTCCGACGGCGCCGCAACCGACTACGCAAATCTTCATGGCAATCCCTGCTTCAACCTCTCGCTTCCGTCGTAGAACTTCCACGGCAACGTTGTCAGGTTCTCGCCTTCGGTCTTTCCGACGCGGTACATGTCTTGCGTATACAGGCAGGCTTCACCGTTTGGATCCACGACCTGGGGATGAAAGCTGAAGATCATGTTTTCGCGCAACTCCACGTCGCTCTTTGCACCAATTGTCGGATACTCGATCATGGTCAAGCCGATCGAGTGGCCCGATAGGTGGCCTAGCGCGAAGCCGCTCTTTTCGAATATCTGCGCCGCTGCCGCATGGACGTTGCCGGCTAGCTCTCCTTCGCGCATTTTCAAACGCGCGGCTTCGATGGCCTCGTAATAAACCGAAGCCATACGTTCGGTCCGCTGGCTGAGCCGGCCGCGGATCAGCGGCCGTGAAAGCTCAACCCAATAACCGGCGGCTCCAGTAATTTCCAGCGAGTAACACAACAGATCATCGGCGTTCACGACGCGATGTCCGGGAACTTTGAAGTGAGCTTCCGCTTCGCCATTCGTGCCCGACAGCACGATATTCATCATGCGCAATCCCGCTCCTCCGGCGAAGAAACGCTCCACGGCCGGCGCCATGATTTCGGCTTCGGTCTTTCCGGGTTCGTAGCGTTCGAGCATTGCCCAGAAGCCCTCTTCGATGATGGCCATGCTGTCGCGGAAGCCCGCCAGCTCTTCCTGAGATTTCACGGCTCTTGCCATATCGAACTGGACATCGAACCGCACCAGCTCATACGACTTTCCGGCAGAAAGTGCCTTATAATCGCGCACGGTCATGATGAATTCCATTCCATACACGCCGACGCGTTTCCATCGCTGGGATTCCGCGCGTTCCCGCAGCCACTCTCCGGGAATGTCCGCCCACACCTTCTCCTTCACCTGCGCTTTTTTCTTGTCTCCGATCCATCGCGCCTCGCGCGGAAAAACGAGGACCGGTTCGCCGTTGAGGGGAATCAAGACGTAAGCATAGCGGTGCACGATCTCAAAATCGGAAACGTAGCGAATCGCGCCTTCGAAACCGGTGTACTCGCTTCCGCAAACGATCAGCGCATCAATATTCTCGTGTGCCATGACGGAGCGGATGTTTCTGTATCTCCGCTCCAGTTCGCCGGATGAGATCGGCAACCACTGACGTTTTGCCGTAAGCATCGTGTTAGTCCTCATGCGTACCGCAGATTTCGGCGGCCGCCAGCGCGTAAATTTTGGTGATGCTGGTAAGTGTGTCGATAGCGACCTTCTCCCCTTCAGCGTCCCTCTCTCCACTTGATGGACCGTAATTCAACGTCTCGATACCAAAGCGGGACATAACGGACGCATCCGAACACCACTGAACAACGGCGCGAGCGGGAGGCGTTCCCATAATCCTGGTGTGAGCTGCGTCGATTGTTTTCACCAGTTCGTGATCTTCACTGATCTCGGCACCAGGAACTGATACGTAGGTCTCGAAATCGAGGCCGTAGTCTGGAAACTGCTGAGCGAGATTCAGAAAAAAGTCTTTCACGATCCTGCGAGCGTCCTGCATCGGCATCGTTGGAGGGACGCGAAGATCCATGCAGATCTCCGCCTCTGCCGGCGTACGACTGGCCCGCCACGGTTCTCCGGCGCGTATGCTGCCCACATTAACAATCCCGCGGTGATCGCCGTAGCAGGCGCACTCTTCCCAAGTCGGGATCCATGCGTTGATGAATTCGAGGACGTCCTGCATTCGGCGAACCGAAGTTTGCCTTTGCCGGGTCTGGCTGAACGCGGTGTGCACATACAAGCCTTGCATCTTCAGCCGCACCCACAGCGACCCGTAGTGAGCAAGCACCATTTGCATGTCGGTCGGCTCACCCAAAATGCACATGTCCGGTAAAACGCCGTGGTTCACCAGGTAATGCGTACCAACACCATAGCCGCGGTATTCTCTACCGACGAATTCATCACCGGATTGGGATTTCTCAATTTCACCGACCACCGCCGCAATCCAGAGGCTTCCATCCAGCTTCACGCCCGCGCGTCGTAGCGCATGCGCGGCCTGGGTGTAGCAGACCAGAGCACCTTTCATGTTGTAGATACCCAAGCCGTAGATGTAACGGTCTTTGATTACAGCTTTCGGCTTGTAGCCAAGTCCGGTGAGATACTCTTCACGGCCGCTGTTGGACGTATCCATGTGGCCGTTGAACATCAGACTTTTCCCGTTCCCCTCTCCCTCCCATAGACCAATGATATTGGCTCGACCGGGCTCGACTTCCTGCGAACTCACTTTGAGCCCGGCTGCCTGGAGCGCCGCTCTCATATAGTTGCCCATCTGGAGTTCCTCACCGGTGGGGCTTGGTATGTTGATCAGGTCGCATGCTATTTGGATAATTTCGGATTCCCGCACTTCGGAAACGATCGCTTCCGCCAGGTCCGGTTTGAGCAACATGGAACCGTCGCGGTTAAGGACTGCTTTGCTCGCCTCGATATCGGACATTCTGTATACCTGTTCCCTTCTCACCGAACTTTGACAGAACCTGCTGATCTCCATGGCTGCCGCTCCGCCATTGCCATGAGAGTTCTTTTCCTTTGATTAACCGATAAAGTGCCGTATGAAGAGGAGCCTCGATTCCGTGGCGACGAGCCTCACGGGCGATAGCACCACCTAAAAAATCGACTTCGGTGCGAAGGCGATGGCGCACGTCGTACAACATGGAAGGCGGGTGATCGGTTTGAGCGCCCACCTTGTTCATCTCCCACGGATCGTCCCGTAATTGAACCCCAGCGCCGGCGGCAACCCGCTTACCTTCTTCAATCAGATCGTGTAAGAGAAAGCCGAGATCGGAGAAGTCGATCTCATTGGCAAATTCGCGGCAATGCGGCAGCTCAGTGAGTGCCGACACGCTGTTTACCGACGCGTTGAAAATGAGCTTCGACCATTGCGCCGGCCTGGCATCTTCAAGGGCTTCTGCTTTCAGCCCCGACCGGACGATTAATTCAGCAGCCTCCTTAACCATCGCATACGGTGTCGAGCGAGGTTCATAGGGACCGATCCAAATAGGCCGATCCAGTTCCAGCTGAACGTGGGTGTCGGAGTGTCGCGTCCCGCTCATGAAGGTTGTGCCGCGCATGATGTATCCGGGAACAGATTCGGCGATAACGTCCTCGCCACCGAGGCCGTTTTGTGCAGATAAGACTGCTCCTCCTGAAAAATGGCCTTTCATAGGAGCGACGGCTTCGGACGTCTGCGTCGCCTTCGTGCAGACAATTCCCAGGTCGCACTCCGGAATATCGGCCGGATTGGTCGCGGCGCGGGGATACGACGTGAACTCATGCTTCCCAGTCACACGCAATCCTTCTTTATTAATCGCTAAAGCATGTTCATCACGGCGAACAAATGCGTAAACTTCAGCCACACGGGCCAGGTATGCCGCATATAAACTGCCGATCGAGCCGCAACCGATAATGCAAACCCGCATACTTGTTTTACCGTGGACCCCGCGGGCGCTCGACGCGCACCACAGGCGCCTCGGTCCCTTGCCGGGCGCGTTCGAATAGTTGAAAAATGCTATCGCCGGTATTGTGTGAATCCGTGACGACGATACCGCGTGGATACAGCGCATCCTGCAGGGCGGCTGACAGGGCGTGAAGCGGCGCCCCCCCGCCTTCTCCCATTCCTTTCGCGCCGTTATATGAAAACGGCGACGGGGATTCGACGTGCCCATAACGCAGGTCCGGCATGTTCATGGGCGTGATGGGCGTGTAATCGCTGAAAGTGCTCGTCAGCATGTTTCCTTCGGAATCGTAGCGGCAGTCTTCCATCAGCGCGCCGCCGATGCCGTGCGCTGTTCCTCCGTGAACCTGTCCTTCGACAATGAGCGGGTTGATGGCCCGGCCGCAATCGTCCACGCAAGCGTACGCGAGAATCTTCGGCTGAAATGTTTCGCTGTTCACTTCAAGCACGGCGGCGTGCAATTGCGCGGCATAGGTCAATGTGAGATTGCCGTATTTGCGTTTGACGTCGGGAACTTCGAAAGGAGCCTTGTAGACGTACCGGCAGTTGAGCGTGATGTCTTCGAAGGATTGCGGCAACTCCGCGTTGTTGAGGTTAACGAGATTCGCCAGTCTCCAGTAGTTGATCGCCTTGTCCGTATTTTTGACGGATACCTGCGGCCCCTGCGCGCCGACTCCAAATTCCAACTCCTCTTCCTGGGCCTTCAGGGCGAAGGCGGCTAAGCGGCTCATCTCCGCTCGCAGCTTCAGCGCGGCTCCATGAATGGCCGACAGACCCGTCACGGCGAACTGGCTCGCGTAAGTCCCCGTGTGGCCCGTGTAAACGTTCTGCTCGGTGTCAAATCCCGGCCTGACGTTCACGTGTTCCGGGTTGATGCCGAGCACATCGGCAACAACCTGCGCCGCCGTTGTCTCATGGCCTTGTCCCTGCGGCACGGACCCCATGCTCAGGACGAGTTCACCGTAGATGTCCAGCTTGATGTTCGCTGCCTTGGACTGGCCTGAATACGGCGCATACGCATTCACGATGCGTGCCTGGCCGAAATTGTTTGTGCCCGAGTCGAGCGTGGTACCGATTCCAAGACCGATCATTCGGCCTTCTGCGGCAGCTTCCTTCTGTTTTTTCTTCCATTCGTCCCACCCCACCAGTTCCTTCGCAACCTCGAGCATCTTCGGGTAATTTCCCGAATCGTAAACGCAGCCGTTTGGTGTCGTGTACGGGAATTGCTCGGGCAGGATATAGTTCCGAAGGCGCATGACGTCGCCGGGAATGCCCAGGGCGTGACCACAGATGTCGAGAACTCGCTCGAGAAACCACAGGTGCTGCATTCTCGAGTACCCGCGATTAGGACCGACGGGACATTTGTTGGTTACCACCTGTGAAAAATCGATCCGGATATTTTTGAGACGGTTAACGCCGGGCAATACCTGCGCCCAGATGATGCAGCCCAGCGGCTCATAACGCGGATAAGCGCCGCAGTCGTCGATGTGACGGGACTCAATCGCCGTGATGACGCCATTCGCATCCAAAGCGACTCGGGTGTCATAAAACGTCCGCTCGTTTCCGTGTGCACTGGCCAGCATGTGTTCGGTGCGGGTCTCTGTCCACTTTACCGGCCTCCCTCCCGTCTTGCGCGAAGCCAGCGCACACAAAGCCATGTAAGGATAGCTGGTGATTTTGATCCCGAACCCACCACCAATATCGATGCTCCGCATGCCGATCTGATCGATGCGTACGCCGAGCGCCGGAGACAAGAACTGCGCTGCGAACGCGGGGAATTGCTGGTTCGAGAAGTACTGGATGCGCTTCTCTTTGATATTCCATTGCCCGACGACAACGTTGTTTTCCAGCGGCGTGCTCGAGAACCGGTGAAAATGCAGGCGTCCGATATGGACGATGTGCAGCGCCTCCTGGAATGCCTTATCGACCTCCCCGAATTCGAAAACGTCATGCCACATTCGGTTCGTCCCGGCTTCATCGTGCAAGAGTGAATCACTTTGGAGCGCATCCTCGGGAGTCATGACCACAGGGAGCGGATCGTAATCGACTTCGACGAGTTCGGCAGCATCTTCCGCCGCATGACGCGATTCGGCAACGACTGCCGCGACGGGTTCGCCCTGATAGCGAACTTTATTTATAGCAAGTGCATAATCCTCGACTTTTTGTCCCGCCCCCGGTCCGATTTCCGGAAAAGGATGCGATATGGAGGGAAGTTCCGCACCTGTCAGCGTACAGACAACACCGGGTGCCGCGGCCGCCTTCGATACATCGACTCGTGTGATCCGAGCATGGGCATAGGGCGATCGCACAAGCTGGAGATACAACATTCCCTCCAGCTTGTAGTCGTCAGCGAAGACGCCCTGTCCCTGAACGAGGCGGGCATCTTCCAATCGGGGCAACGGCCGTCCTACCCATTTCCCTGCAGTCTTTGATTCGCCTACAAATGTTTCTTTTTTGCTCAAGGACACTCCTCCACTAACTGCGCACGGGTTGTTTATCGTTCGTCAGAGCGGCTTGCAATCCGTCGATCAATTTCATCAGATTCTTTTTCGCTAATGGCTCCAGCAGTCCTCCCGCAAGAGACACCAAACGCCCCACAATCTGCGCTTCACCCCGCCAGTCCACGCGCGTGCCGGCGGGAACATCCGTGAGATCGAACGCCGCAGTAACCGTGACATTGGCTCCGATGACGTCGCCCCTGCCGGTATATGCCGCGCGCGTTGGCGGCGTCGCTTCAGCCAAGACCATTTTGATCTTGGCATCGCCGCGTATATGTGAAATGCCGAGGCTTAAAGTCACAGTGAAATGGTCGGCAGCCTCCTTCGCGAGTGCCTTGAAGTCGGGCAGAATGGGGCAGAAGCGGTCGGGATCCGTCAAGAAAGTGTAGACGTCCTGCCGCGGGTTCTTGACTGTGAAATCCCCACTGAACCTGATATGCATTTATTGTGTTCCTGCCGCGAGCGTATCCGCTGCAGAGCGTACAGCCTTAAAAATATTCTGATAGCCGGTGCACCGGCACGTATTCCCTGCGAGGGCCTTTCGGATCTGATCATCCGTCGGACGCTTGTTCTTCGACAGCAACGCGTATGACGACATCAGGAAACCCGGCGTGCAATAGCCGCACTGCAGACCATGACATTGCACGAACGCTTTTTGTAGCGGGTGCATGTCGCCGTTGTGGCTTAGACCTTCGACAGTCTTCACGTCTGCTTCATGAGCCTGAAAAGCAAATAGCGTGCACGACTTCACCGGCTCCCCGTTGAGCAGAACCGTACATGCTCCGCAGTAGCTGGTATCACAACCGATATGCGTGCCGGTCAGGCCGAGTGTTTCACGCAAAAGATCGACCAACAGTTGCCTGGCTTCCACTTCTCTTTGGTGAACCTGCCCATTGACAGTGACTCGTATTTGAACGCGCTCAGATCCGACCGACATATTCATGCGATACCTCAACCTGTTCGCCACGACTTCGACGCAGCGAAACTTCTAGACCTTTTTTCACCACATGCTTCACGAGCACCTTCTTATATTCCGCCGATCCACGCATGTCCGAGTGCGGCGCGGCTGCCTCCATCGCTGCTTCGGCTGCGGCGCTAATTCTCTCCTTCGTGAGTTCGCGTCCCCGCAACTCTGCCTCGGCTGCGGTGGCGTGTAGCGGAACGAGTCCCACGCATCCCAGATAAATGTGCGCCTGCTCGCAGGTGGAGCGGTCTGCCATGGTCAGTTGCACGGCAGCGCTCGCACTGGCATATACGGAGGCGCATCGTTTGAACGCAATGTAAGCTCCCCCGGAATTTTTAGCAGGGACTTTCACGGCAACCTCGCGCACCAGCTCCCCATTCGCGAGCGCAGTCGTGTAAGCGTCTTTGAGAAAATCGCCCAGCGCGATTGTCCTCTGCTGTTTCGAATTTTGAGTGCGCACTTCTGCCGACAACGCCAGCATTACCGGAGCCCAGTCGCCGGACGGATCGGCTTCGGCCAATGATCCCCCGATTGTGCCTCGGCTTCGGACCTGCGCGTCCGCGATACCGGCGGCGCAGTCGTGAAGAATGGGTATCAATTGGGACAACTCTGAGTCCGCAAGCTGGGCATGCCGGGCGAGCGCGCCGATTCGCACCACTCCCTGTTCCGATTTAATGCTGGATAATCCCGGAATCGAATTCAGGTCCACCAGCAACGCCGGACGCACAAGGCGCAGTTTCATCAGCGGAATCAAGCTCTGACCGCCTGCAAGAGGTCTTGCTTCGTCTCCCGCCTGGCTAAGAATGGAGGCTGCTTCCTCCAACGTCGCCGCACGGTAATATCGAAATGCTGCTGGGTACATTGAATCCCTGTCTCCTCAAGAGTACGCGGAAAATTGATTGCCTTCCCATTTTCCCGTGGAGAACCCCTGCCAGGTGTGAGGCGCGTACTTGGAAGGGTGCGGCCGGCCATCCTGGATACGGACCGTCCAATCTTCACTCAAATCGATCTGGGCAAATGCCGGTAACGAGCGATATTGAGCGCGCTCATATTATGCATCGGGTAGACCCTTGTCAATCTTCGCGATAACGGTGTGTGATAGCCTGCTGAAATATTGATCGCGCTCAGGAATTTCTCGTTGACAGCAAGTACACATGGCAGCATTATTTTCGACAAATTTTAAAGATGCAATCATGATTGTGAAGCGCAAAATGAAAGCCGCAGAAACGAACCGCTGGTGAGATGATTAGTCGAATTAAAAATGTTGTGAGCTGGGGCGCCATCGCTGCCCTGGCGGTTGTTGCCGGACTGCACGCGCAGGCGGGCGGCGGAGCCGATGCTGTTGGCCTGAGTCTGTTTTTCAACGATGGTACGATGAAGCCGCTAACCTTCTACGGGAACCCGCCCCGTTATCTCAATGAAATCGACATCGTGACGTCGACGCCGCCTGAAACAACCGACCGCGGTATCGATTCGTTGATGAAACTCGGCGAACTCTCGAAGCTCGACTGGACCGGCGTGAAAATCGTGGACGAGGACTGGCGCCAGTCCGGCGACGGCATGTATCAGCGGCAGCGGTTTTATCGAAATGCACACTGGATGAATGCTCCGAGCGACTTCGTGCTTTACGCTACAGACGCAGGCGGACGCCGGCTGGGCGCGACTTTGACGGCATCGGCTGGACGAGACGACCGAATGTCAAACGACGACGACTTTTTCGTACGACGGTTCACGGTCCGGCAGATTGCCACAGGCTGCCGCAAAGTTGGCGATTGCACCGGCGCTCGTTTTGTGTCGCAACAATTGGTGCAAGTCAGGCACAACCGGAACGCCCGAAATCGAACGGTACTTTTGCCGCCCGAGACCGCAGGCCTTCAATTGGAGTGGAATCAGAACCGCTCTTCCCATTACACGGTCGCGGTGAAACATGCGAGCCCGCAAAGCATTCCTTACGGTTACGGCTTCCAGGTGGAGTTGTCCGTCGTCTCGGCGCCGAAGAACGGCCGCCTTTACATGCCCGGTGAAGCGGTGAAGCTCCAGTTCACGTTTCGGGATGGAAAAGGCAATCGTCTCCATCCGGCGGGTTCCCTTCCGACCTACGGACAATTCATCCGGGACGAAGCCAGGAACGGCCTGGAGTACTACGATAGTCCGCGATTGAACTCGACCGTGTATTACGCGCTGAAACACCGTGAAGCGAATATCCTGGTCGGGCTATCGGGACCGGCCAACAAGCTTCGCCAATCGAAATCTACCTTGGACGGCAAACAGTTATTCGAACCTCAGGCAATGGCCGAGAATGTTGCGACGGATGGCTACACCGGCGTGTTTACCGGCGTGCCGCCGTTCTCCGTCTCCCTTGGGGGCCGCACCCGCTGGGATGATCCCGTTTCCGACACGGTGACGTTGACTCTCCCAAGAGACGCGCAACCCGGAACGTATGTTGCCGCAATTAAAGCGCGGCGGAATTTCGGCGGCGAAGCGTTGAACCGTGCTGCGACAACGACCGTGCAAGTCGGGACGGTCACGCCGACGACGTTTACGCCGGCCACTGGAAAATGCGAGAACTGCCATCAGGGCCCGTCGGGTTTCGATCGTATTCTGCACGGGGTAAACGACCGTCGCGCGTGTTTTGCATGTCATGTGGCGCTCTCATTTGAGAATGACAATGCGCTCGAGGTTCGTGTGCACTCCATCCACAGCCGCTCCCGGCGGTATGCGGCAGATCCAAAGAATTGTTCAGTCTGCCATCTTTCTGCGCCGGCCGGCCTCGCGAAAGGTTGGCTCTCCGGCGCCGGGTTTTGATTGTAAGGAGGCAAGCAATGCGTTTGGTGACGTTCGAAACTGCGGAGGGTGAAAGGCGAATCGGCGCTCTCACAGCCGATGATCAGGTCGTGGATCTGGGCACGGCGGCTGCCCTCTACTTGCGCGACGTCGAGAAAGAAGGCGCTTATTACCGCATCGCCCAGGCCCGGCTTCCGAATGATATGCGCGGACTTTTTGAAGGCGGAGATCAGAGCCTGGCGCTGGCGCGAAACGCGTTCGAGTACGTCCAGAAACTCGGCGCTCGAGCCAAAGGGCCGTCGGGCGAAGTTGTCTTGCGGCCGAGAGGTTCAATCAAACTTCGGGCTCCGATCATACCCAAAAAGTTTTTTCATACTGCGGGCAACTTCCGCGAGCATCATGTCGAAGCCCAGCGGGCCGGCTTTTCTCATCCCGTTCTACCATGGATCGTCTTCTTCCAGAATGTGGACGCGATTATCGGACCGGATGAGCCGATCATTTTTCCGGAGCATCTGACGCAGGAGATTGACTACGAACTCGAACTCGCAGTGGTACTGAAAAAGGCAGGCAAACATTTCTCGGCTGAGGAAGCGTCGGACTACATCGGCGGCTATGTCATCTTCAACGATGTCACGGCGCGTGATATTCAAAGGCGTGAGATGAAATCCGGCGTGTTCAGTTTCTGTAAGGGTATCGATACATTCTGTCCGGTTGGACCGTGGATCGTCACCGCTGACGAAATTCCCGACGCGCACAATCTCGATATGGAATTGCGGGTGAACGGCGAGGTCCGCCAGAAGTCGCATTCGAAGAAGATGTCCGTGAAAATTCCGCAGATCATTGCTCATTATTCCGCCATGGGCTACAGCGCGGGTGACATCGTTTCAACCGGCACCGTGTCCGGGGTTGCGGCGTTCAGCGCGGATCCGAAAGCGTGGTACCTAAAGCCCGGAGACGTCATCGAATGCGAGATCGAGAAGATCGGCATTTTGCGCAATCCCGTCATTTCGTGGCAGCAAGCATACGGCGACAAATTCCCCGTGGCCGCACCGACAGGAGTCAAGTAATCGATGACGACTCTGATGACTACGGACGGCGTAAGCATCACTCTCGACGACGAAACGATCACGGCATTTCGAAGCGCCTTGCGCGGCGACTTGATCTTGCGTGATCACGCCGCTTACGAGAGCGCGCGGCGTGTCTGGAATGGCAACGTCGATCGGCGGCCCGCGCTCATCGCGCGGTGCGCAGGCGTCGCCGATGTGCAGCGAGCCGTGAGCTTCGGCCGGACGCACTCGCTGAGGCTCTCTATTCGCGATGGCGGCCACAGCGCGCCGGGTTACGGCACCAACGATGGCGGCCTGGTGATTGATATGTCGACGATGAAGGGCATTCGCGTGGACCCGGCTTCACGAACGGTGCGGGCCGAGGGTGGAGTGATCTGGCGGGAATTGGACCACGAGACGCAGGCGTTTGGACTCGCCACAACGGGTGGTACCGTTTCCAATACCGGTATCGTAGGGCTCACGCTCGGTGGCGGCCTAGGTTGGTTGATGGGCAAACACGGACTCACGATCGATAACCTGATCTCGGCCGACGTCGTGACGGCGGATGGGCAGTTCCGCAAAGCCAGCGCATCGGATCATCCCGATCTGTTCTGGGCGCTTCGCGGCGGCGGCGGCAACTTCGGCGTCATCACATCCCTGGAGTACCGGGTGCACGAGGTCCCGCAGGTGCTGGGCGGTCTGGTCCTCTATCCGCTGGACCAAGCTCGTGACATGCTCCGCTTCTACCGCGATTTCTGCGCCACACTGCCCGACGAGGCCGAGGCTTATGCAGCGCTTTTGACCGCGCCACAGGGGATACCGGTGGGCGCGATGATTCTCGGATACAACGGCCCGATCCCGGACGGGGAAAAGATTCTTGCGGGGGCCCGGCAATTCGGCAAGCCCATCGCGGATCTCGTCGGGCCAATGCCGTACACCGCGAGACAGATGATGTTGGATGACCCGAACGCTACGCACGGGCTTCAGCGCTATTGGCGCTCTGCCTTGACCGAGCGCCTTTCGGACGAACTGATTGATCTGCTGGTAGAGGGCGCCTCGAAATTCAGTTCTCCGCTGAGCGCGATCATCTTCTTTTATATGCACGGCGCAGCTGTCGGTGTCGCACCTACCGACACGGCGTTTGCCGCCAGACGAACGCAATGGGATTTCGACTTGATCGGACAATGGGTGAACGCGGCCGAGTCGGCCAGCCACATCGCGTGGGTAAAGTCCTTATGGGATAGGTTGCAGCCACATCTGCTGGGCACAGCCTACGTGAATCACCTGTCGTCGGACGACCGGCCGGAAAAAGTACGCGCGTCGTTTGGCCAGAATTACGACCGATTGCGCCAGGTCAAACGCGTGTACGACCCGACGAACCTGTTTCGGTTAAATGCCAACATCGCGCCGTGAGGATCGTCGCGTTCCGGTCAGAATGTTTTAGATGTTTGGTTTCTAAAATGAGCACACTCAATTTAGCAAGAACGATCGCTAGGAGAAAAATTCCTCGAAACGCAGCGGAGGAGAAATGAAATTTTCTTTCCTAAGGATGTTGATGATTGCGGCGGTCGGCCTGTTATGGGCAGCCGCGCCGGCCGGGGCCGCCCAACAAGCGGGATCCGACCGGGCGGCTCGAATCCGTGAAGAAGCGTCGAAGCCGACGCCGCGTTTGGCCGACGGACATGCGGATTTGTCGGGTAATTGGTCGGACCCGCCGGCGCCCCCGCTTGAAATCGTGCGCAGCGCCGATGGTAAGACGCTGACCGTGCTGGACCTGGATGCGCCTGAGCTGGATGTGAAAGGGCAACCGGGTTTCAAGGCTCGGGCCGCAGACAGGTCGCGGCGGCCTCCTTACAAGCCGCAGTTCGTAACCAAGCAGCGCGAGCTGATGTTCACCGCGAGCCTCGCTGACCCGGGAATTCATTGTTATCCACTTGGAGTACCACGGCTCGGTCCTCCAACGGAAATTGCTCACATGCCACACGTCATTTACTTCATGTATGAAGGTGGCGCCGCAAGACCCGGGCAACGGGACTTCCGCATTATTCCCATCGGAGGAAAGCATCAGACGGATCGGGATCCATTTCCCAATGGTGATTCCATCGCCTACTGGGAGGGAGACACGTTGGTGGTGGATGTCGTCAACATCGATCCGGATACTTGGCTGGACAATGACGGCGATTTTCACGATGAGAATTTACACGTCATCGAACGTTTCACGCGAAAAGGCGACGCTCTGGAATACGACCTCGCCATAGAGGATCCCACTATCTTTACTGCTCCATGGAAACCCGTTTACGCCGGGGCCCGAGTCAGGCTCGGCAGCAGACTCGGCGCAAACGCGCTGCTGTTGCGCGAAGGGGTCCACGACAATGAGGAAGACTATGCTTGTGTCGAACGGGACCGAGAGCACAAGGTCAACAACGATCGCCAGTAATCTATTTGAGTACATTGTGAAATCGGACAAAAGCGCATCTCAAATCCGAAATCCGAGATTTCAGATTGGACGAACGGTAATGACTCAGTTCGAAAATCGGGAGTTTTGGTTTGCGAGGAATATTCCCCTCCTCGCAGAGGAGGGGAGGCTGCGCGATGAATTGGTAAAATTGAAACTGAGTCACTACCAACGGACGCGTCCAATTACAGATTTCGGACCTCGGATTTAAGATGCAGGATTCGTCCGATTTCAAATTTTTCTTTTCGCATCGGTGCTCGGTTGACCAAGCGTGTTGATGCCATTCTATTTCACAGTCCCGGATCCATTCAGAACGACAAGCGAACGGCAAACTGCATCTGTCGCGGGTTGAAGATCGCCCGGGGCGTTCCGTACGCCGGATTAGGTGACCCTTCCCGGTTCGTTGAGCGCGCAACGCACCCGGCAGCCGCTGGGTTAAACGGACAAAAATCCTCAGCTCCATACGTCGTGTTGAAGAACCGCACGTTGAGCGTGTTGAAGAGATTAAAGCTTTCTGCGATAAATTCCAGCTTCGTACGCTCGTCGATCGAAAAGCTTCGGGCAAGGCGCAGATCCAACGTCTTCAGCGAATCGCCTACGAAAGTGTTCCGAGGTTCGATACCTACGCGATCGTTCACGCCGAAAACGTCTCCATTGGCGTCGAAGCCTGCGAATTTGGTAAAGCGGTGCGGGGATTCCAGCGTCAGAATCGTGCTCAACATGAAGTTGCGCGTCACTTTCGGAAAGGTGGCTGGAGTACTGAAGGTAGCATTTCCAGTGAAACGATGGCGCGCATCATCGGCGCTCAATGCACGCTCGGCTCGGAGATTCTTCGTATCTTGCGGGATCAGCACGAAGCTGGGGTTCGGACCATTATCCAAACCTTTCCCCAGCGTATAGCTGAGGTTCATCCCGAAGTACCTTCCGGCCCGCTTCCCCAACGTCAGAAACATGCCGTCGTAAACGGAGTCCCATTGAGAGTCGGCCTCGAAGTACACGGCAAAATTGGGATTCGCTGTGCCGGGCAGGCCCGGTACGCCGCAAATCGCGGCCGGACAGAAATAGGTGTTTTTAGGGCCGGTTTGCCCATTCGAGTTGTGCAGCACTTGAGTCCCGCTGGGTCTGGGTTGGTTCACATTCAAGAAGCTACCAAGGCGCAAACCCCGCACGCGAAGGTAGGAGGCGGTCAGATTCCATGTGGGGTAGGGTTCAATTTCAACACTCGTGCCAAACTGATACGCCAGCGGAGCCTGATGATCGCGCGCAAAGCGGACGATCACGGCATCTCCAAAAAATCCGCAGCTCGAGAGAAAGCCCGAAGGACAGCCAGCCGCTCCCGCACGGACCGCATCCGGATAGGTGCCGTTGCTGGGCGTTGGGTTGAGCAGGTTTGGGCGCCCCAGCAGATTGTTGAGCGCCAGGTTGGTGATGAATGGGGCGCTGGCGAAAGCAAACAACCGCGTCGTGGCGTTCAAATCGTCCTCTTTGGCTTCACGAGTGGGGAATTTGCCCAGCGTGCCGCCGCACGACGGAATCTGGCACGCAAGCAACGGCGAAGGAATCGTACCGTGAAAGAAGCCACCGCCGCCGCGGATGACGGCCTTCCATCCACCGCCGGCGTTGTAGGCAAACCCAACGCGCGGGTCCCAGTTATTAAGGTCGTTGTTCAGCGCTTTGGCGGGCCAGGTTTCCCATTCGTATCGGAGGCCGAAGTTCATCGTGAGACGGTTCGTGATTCTGGCTTTGTCCTGAATAAACAGTCCGTCATACGTGTGGGTCAGCACGCCTTTCGCCTGATTTCGCACTGCTTCGGAGATGGCGCCGCCGAGATACACAGAGCGGTTGATCGTCGGCTCCATGAATGTCGGTGCCTGGAATCGCTGGAAGAAAATGACAAAAGGGGTCCCGTTTATCAAATCGTTCAGCGATGCAAACGTTGCCTCGAAGGGTAAAAAAGTGGGAACGATTCCGTCGTCCGAACCCAGTTGAAGTTTCCGCCGAAAGTCCAGGTGTGACCTCCACGCACATGCGTGACGTTGTCCACGATTTCAAAACGCGGCTCCTTGTAAAAATCCGGATTGCCCCGGTTGACACCGATGGCAAACGTGTTAGCCACTTCAAGGTGCGGTTGCGTACTGACGACCGGAAAATCGAAGCTACGCCGTGCATACTGCGCGCGCAGTTCGTTCACCAGTGTCGAACTAAAAGATGAAGTGAGATTTCCCACCACTGAATGGTCCTCGAGGTCGTTATTTTTGAACGCGGAGGGCAGATCAAAACCGTCATTCAAGGGTGAGACGTTGGCGAACCGCGCATTGTTGAAGAAGTAGCGCACCGACACGCTATGTTGCGGGCTGACGATGTGGTCCCACTTGCCCAATACATTATCGAAGTTGGAATCGCGCAGGACGTTCAGATTCTCCGCCGGCAGGCCGAAGTTCGCTTTGGCGGCGTTGATTCTGGCGATGTTGCTCAGGATGAAAGAATTGTAGAACGGCGCTTCCATCCGGAGCTGTCCTTCGTAGTTCAGAAAGTAAAAACTCTTTTCCCGCCGAATGGGTCCTCCCAGCGAACCTCCGAACTGGTACTGCTCGAGCGTCTTGTTGCCGGGCTGGAGGATGCTGCGGGCATCCAGCGCGTCGTTGCGGAAGAAGCTGTAAAGCGAGCCGTGTGTCTGGTTAGTGCCGCTCTTCGTGATGATATTCACGATGCCGCCCACGGCGCGACCGAACATTGCGCTGTACTCCGCATTGATGACGCGGAATTCCTGCACTGCCTCCTGGGACGGAGTCGTCTTCTGAATTCCGGATGCGGTCGAGATGTTATCCGCGCCATCGATAGCCACGAAGTTGTAGTGAATATTCTGGCTGGCAAAGGAGATCTTCGTTACCGGCTCGACGATCACGTCGGTTGACCCCGAGGTTGTATCGCCGATCGAGACACCCGGCGCCAAGAGTACGAAGTCAATGAACTGACGCCCGTTCACCGGCAGATTGACGATCTGGTTTGAGTTAATCACCGTGCTCACCTGCGTGCGTGTGGGCTCGAGCACTTCCGCTGAAGCCTCGACAGTCACCTGCTCTTGCACGGCGCCCACCGCCAGACTGAAATCCAGTGAAGCAATCTGGCCGATTTGCAGCGTTACCCTTTTGGACTGCCGGCTGAATCCGCCCTTTTCGGCCGTCACCGTGTACTCGCCCGCCGGGAGAAGCGCAAATCGATATTCACCCTGATCGGAGCTGCCGCCGGAGCGAGAAGCCCCGGTCGCCGTGTTTACGACGGTCACGACAGCTTCAGGAACCGCTGCCCCGCTGCTATCGGTCACTCGACCTTCTAGCGTGGCCGAAATCGTTTGTGCGTAAACGGTGCTGGTCGTCAGGAGCAGCAATCCACAATTCAACGTGAGTCGCAGTAGAAGGCAATTGATGTTCAACATTAGGTAAGTCCTCCTGGGGTGTGAGAAACGGACACGCGACTTTTTATCGAAGTCGCCCGCCTAGTGTCAACACGTGGTAGAGTGCGATAAAAGACGAGGAGAATTCGTCGGACCTCAGACCCGGTGAATCGATCTGCATGGCAAGACTGTTGTTCCGGGATTGATCGACGCTCACATCCATGATGCCGGTGACGGCCCCGGCGTTGATCTGTACAAAACGCGCAGCTTGGATGATGTGCTGGCTGCGATCTCGGCGCGGATTCGCGAGAGCAAGCCGGGTGACCTCATCGTCACCAACTCCGGCTGGCACGACGGTCAGCTCAAAGAACAGCGTCTTCCGTTGCGTCGCGATCTGGATAAGGTTTCTCCTAACAATCCGGTGGTCGTCAGGCGAGGAGGACAGGAGTACGTCCTGAACACCGCGGCACTCAAAAAGTGGAACATAACTTCGCAAACGCCGCTACCAGACGGCGGTCAGATACCAAGGTACGAGGACGGTGAACTGAATGGGGAACTAAGAAGTCAGGCACTCAGACTCGTTTGCCCGATGAGGGTGATGACTGGCTGCGCTTTGGCGGCTTCAAGTTCTTGATCGATGGGTCCTACGAAGGGGCATGGATGAAGGAACCTTACGCAGAACCCTTCGGGAAGGGCGGCACCTATTACGGCATACAACTCATTCCATCGGACATCTTTATAGCGATGGTGCGGGAATTGGGAAGGCGAGGTCACCGCGTTGCGGTTCACACACTGGGCGACGCGGCGTTGGACCTTGTCCTCGGCGCCTTTGAAGCAGCCGATCGCGACAAATCCATTGCATCCCGGCGCTGGGTCATCGAGCACGGCTTTTTGAGTCCATCCGCCGAGATTCCGCGCATCAAACGTCTTGGGATCCAAATCGGTACTCAACGCCAGCTGTATTTCGCTGCGCCGAGCATGAAGAAATTTTGGGGCGAACAACGTGCGAAATCCGTAAACCAACTTCGGACCCTGCTCGACAATAAGGTCGGTGTTGCCGGCGGTACCGACCTCAACGGTCAGCTCTTCCCGACGTTCTATCACTACATCACACGGCAAACGATCAGCGACGGCGTGTATGCAGCCGAACAGCGAATCAGCCGGCAAGAAGCGCTGCGACTCTTCACAATCAACAACGCGTACTTAACATTCGAGGAGAATGTCAAAGGGTCGCTGGAGCCCGGCAAACTAGCTGATCTCGTCGTTCTGTCCGATGACATCATGACCTGTCCGGTAGACAAGATCTTGGATCTGACCGTCCTCATGACGATGGTCAATGGAAAGATCGTCTTTCAGCACAAGGAGTTTCAACCCTGATCCACATGGTTTCGAATCGATTGCAGCACATTGTCGCGCGTGATTTCGGATTTGAGATTAGGCTTGGTCCAATTTCAAAATCTTATTAGGGGGACGTATGCCAGTAACGAGACCGGAAGATATGGCCCAATCCTTCGCCGAAGCTTTCAATTCGGGGAACGTCGATGCGGTTCTTGCCTTGTATGAATCCAACGCCGTACTCGTGGCGCCACCAGGACAACTCGCGAGCGGAATAGATGCGATTCGAGAAGCACTCCAAGGTTTCCTTGCGTTGAAAGGCAAGCTCGCAATCGAATCGCGGTATTGCATCCGCGCAGGTGACACGGCATTGACCAGCTCGAAATGGTCGCTGCGTGGTACGGGACCCGACGGAAAACCCATCGAGATGGGCGCCAAGAGTGCCGAAGTCGTTCGACGACAGACGGACGGCCGATGACTTTACATCCTCGATCACCCGTTCAGCGCCGAGTGACGATCCTGCGGCGGTTGAAAACCAAAAATCTGAGGGCGCTCAGGTTTCATGATTGCGATGGCGGACCGATGGCGCTAAGATCCCCAAAGTAATAAGGAGAACACTGTGACCTTCAGGACCGCCGGCACGTGTTTATTAGGATTGGCGCTGCTTCGAACGCCGGCACTTGCTCAGTCTAACGAGCTGCCCCGCACCCCCGAAGGCAAGCCTGACCTTCAAGGTATTTGGCAGGTTGGCAATCGCGCTGCATACGATTTTCGAACGGATGGCTCACCGCATTATTCCGCTCGACGGGCGTCCTCATGTGCCGGACCATGTGCGTCTATGGCACGGCGATTCCGTAAGCCACTGGGGAGGCAACACGAAGGCGAAGAGCGGCACTCGCGAAGACAAAAATTAAGGCGGGCGCTGGAGGTCTGTTAATGAAACGCAATTGGGTTGTAGCAATGCTGGTTACCGGTATTTTGCTCGGACGAATCCCGGCCTTCGGCCGTCATTCGTTCGCCGCGGAATTCGATGACACGAAGCCGGTCAAAGTCAAGGGGACGATCACAGCGATGCGGTGGTCCAATCCCCATGCCTGGATTCATATCGATGTCAAAGAAGCCGACGGCAAGGTCGCCAACTACGCTTTCGAGATGGGCGGTATCAACCAACTCTACCGGAGCGGCTGGAAGAAAGAAGACCTGCCCATCGGCGCCGAGGTCACCATCGACGGTTACCTCTCTCGGACGGATCCCCACGTCGCGAATAGTCAAACCATTTTTCTTGCCGACGGACGAAAGCTGGTTTCGCCAGTTCCCGGCCCAACAGGCCGCAAGCCGGAGGGACGATGAAGACTCGGATTTTGAATTTTTTGAAGGTCATCGCCCTTCTTTCTGTGCCGCTCTTACTGCGCGCGCAGACCCCGGCACCTCCTTACGTCCAGTCCGGCAAAACGATGAAAGTTACCGAACACGTGTGGGTGATCCCCGACGGTCGCGTCAACCTGGTTCCAAATATCGGTATCGTCCAAGGCCGCAAGGCCGTGCTCGTCGTGGACAGCGGAATGGGTCCGCAGAACGGCAAAGTGACTTTGGCCGAAGTCCGGAAGTTGAATCCCAATGCACCGCTTTACCTCACGACGACGCACTTTCATCCTGAGCACGTCAGCGGCTTTCAAGCGTTTCCCGAATCCGGCGTTCTCGTACGGCCGGCAGTGCAGCAGGATGAACTGGTAAGCGACTCGGCGCCCTTGATGAGCTTGTTCAGCAAAATGTCTCCCGTTCATGCCGCTCTGTTGAAAGATGTGCGGATGCGCCTTCCCGACATCACGTTCCGCGACTCGATCGAGATCGATCTCGGCGGTGTGACTGCGCGGCTTTTCGTGACCGGTCCCGCCCATACCCGCGCCGACAACTTTATCCTTGTGAAAGAAGACGGAGTGCTTTTTGGGGGCGACGTGATCACCAACCGCTTTTTCCCGATCATCAATAAGGATGGCGCAAACTGGATCAAGACACTCGATCAACTGGCCGCATTGAATCCGCGCACGGTTGTTCCGGGACACGGTGAGATCGGTGGCGCGGATCTCATCGCGCGGGAGCGAGGCTTCCTGAGTTTCATGCAGAGCCGTACTCGCGAACTGCGGACGCAGGGTAAATCTGCCGATCAGGCAGTGACGACGTTGAGCGCGGAAATAAAAGCCAAATATCCCAATTGGGACAATCCGGAATTCCTTGAAGGGGATATCCGGCGCTTCTACGCGGAAAAGTGAGAGCAACTGGATTCCCCTCCTCGCAGAGGAGGGGTGGTCAGATCGGCGAAACCGTTCAGTCGCGCCGAACTGACCACCCGTCTGCGCCGCTTCGGTGGCTTCGCAGCATTT
>Ga0209761_1000469_pt1 | contig 24554 bp, 18 predicted proteins | sample GraSoi013_1_40cm_4_FD_185818 | JGI IMG/M metagenome (GOLD analysis project Ga0209761, IMG submission 185818) | Grasslands soil microbial communities from the Angelo Coastal Reserve, California, USA - Sample 09_25_2013_1_40cm (SPAdes) (version 2) | ecosystem: Environmental > Terrestrial > Soil >...
AAAGCTCAACGTCGTCAATCAAAACGTTCAATTTTCACACCGTTCTCCCTTTGCTGGTCCGAGAACAGAAAAAGGCGATCAACCGGATCAGAAAATAACTTTAGGTGAACTGCGGCAATACTCTTCCCGTTCTTGCCTTGTAGGCAGGAACCCCGAGTCCTACAGCGATCATCGTGCTCTTCTCCTTCGCGTGAGGTGAGAAGAACTCGGTTACAGCGTCATCATAGAATGTGGAGCCTGAAGCGCCTAGACCTAGCGCATAGGCTGACAGGTAGATCTTTCCAGCAACTATTCCACCTTCAAGCTGAGCTGCGCGGTATCCACGGTTGCCAAGCGCTCCAAGAACTTCTCGAAGTCTAGCCATCAGAAAAAACACCGCGCTAGCATCGCCGAATAATGGTTGCCCGAGACATAAGTATGCAGACATTTGCCTCAGCTCGCCCCGTTTTAATTCCTCGAGAGATTTCTGTTCCCCTGAGTAGAAGTATGAGCCGGGGGCGAGTCCCTCAACTGCATTCGCTATGAAGTATGCTTCGATCAAACTCTCGCTTTCTGGAAGATAGTCGCGTGGAATCGGTCCAGTCGAAGTTCTCAATACAGCCGATAGTTGGGAGAGTGTGATGGGTGAGCGGGAGAACCTTCGAGTTGAGCCTCGTTGGAGAATGACTTCGCCAAGCCTCCTAGACTTCGTAGTCTCAATCATTGGAGGTGGTAGCGCAATCTTCGGATAGGTCGTTCGTTGCGAATTCGAGGTCTCTTGGCGTACCTTGGTCCAGTTGTCAACCTCTTCCTTACTATGGAGATAAGAGGGGCGATGCGCCTCCCAGATACCATCGTATTGCGTCTCTTCCGTTGAGAGGGGCTGGACTTTGGGTTGAATAGGGTCGATTCCTTTCAGCGAGTGGTCTTTTGACTTTTGTCCTTCTGAACCTATGGGTGAGAGCGAGACCGTTGCCTCTTTCTCTTCTTGGAGGCCTAGGAGTTTGTTGACGGTTTGATCTACAAAGCCTTGGACTATTCTTGTGGGTGAGCCCATGGACGCTGACAGCGACATTAGATTCGCGGCGATTACTCCGCCATCCCAGAACCAGTGTCTGTAAGATCGGGCCTCGTACTTCCAAGCATTCTTCCAAGCCAACGATGTGAACGCAATGGTCGCTGGAGCAAGGGCAATGCTGTCGTTGCTTATCGCCGCAAGTTCTGCTCTGTAATCGCCCTTCCTTAATGGTGAGAGTTGAAAGCCTAGAGGATCAAAATGGTAGACTCCCGCTTCGAGTCCTGCAATATCTCCCGCGACCACGTACAGCTCGATTGGATAGAGGGCACCTGTCGCCGATGCGGCGCGCATATAGTGAACCTCTTTACCGAACCTGTATTTTCTAGTCAGTCCCGCGGAGTAGTAGAGCAGTTCGGCAAGCTCGAGGAGTCCAAGATTATGCGATTTCTCATGCTGAAAGCGACCGGAGACCACGCCGAGAGGTTCAGCTTCTGGTGAGGGAAAATTCCTTGGAAGAGCTATTGAGGATAGATGTTCGTAGATCTTGAACTGGGACGGTTTGTTCGCCCAGTCGAGATAATGTGCGGACGTCCGTAAGCCAATTTCAGAGTGTTTTGTTGCCTCGTGATAGTTCAATGCGTAAGCGGTGTCGTGATTGAGCGATCTCATCATAGTCGACCGTATCGGGTGATTGCTTTGCTCAAGGCAGAGAAGTGTGTCAGTAATTGAACACTATTGGAACTCAAGCTTATCATTGAAACCTGTTGTACCCGTAATCGTGAGCAGATCAGAAGAAACCACGGCATCCGAAATTCGGAATACGTCTGATATCGACTTTATCTTCCCAAATGGGTTCTCATTCTTTGAGCCTTATCTTCCATATTACGTCAAGGAAATTCTTGATATCGGAGGGGAGGCCTATGTGTACAGAACCTCCAATGGAGGCATTTCGGGCATTTTCATCTACGACGATTCTGAGAAAACTGGAACAATTTTCACAAGATCAAGGCAGGTATTTGACTACTTTTACGAGTTAAGATCGTTCAATTTCCTCTTCGCGGAGCTGAGGACCGAGCACGAACGCGAAATTTATGATATCTACACAATAAACCTCGACAGTCTTGATTTTGATCATAGGTTCAGCCATGAAATCTCCATAGCGGACGAGGGAGATGCAGATGAGATAAGACAACTTATGGTTACGACGCATCCTGGCTTGAACGGGCGGTGGGTGGATGTTGCGCTCAAGCAGGGAGAAAGGTGCTTCATCGTCAGGTTGGGCAAGGAGATCGCGGGGTGGGGATGGCTGTCGATTGTGAATGGCAACGGAAGATTGCACTCTCTCTATGTAAAACCTCAATTTAGGAGAATACGCATAGGTGAGGACATCCTATGCGCGCGACTTCTCTGGCTAAAGTCGAAGCGTGCCCATTCGGCATTCTCCGAGATTTCTCGTCATAACCTTCCGTCTTCAAGAATCGCGTTGAAGGGGCAGATGACGCCTTGCGGACAAATTTTTCAATACTTCAAGAAGAACCCGGACAGAAAGGTGAAACCGAAGAGGTCGCTTAGGTTCTGGGAGCCCCGCAGAAGGGACAAGCCTGAACAGTCGAGTCGATCAGTGCTCCACAATACTTGCACTTTACCTTCACGACTTCTTTGATCACGATCTGCTGTACTGGTGGTTGTTTTGGAGTCAGATCGATTTGAGGTGGGGCGATTGGGACTTGTGAGTAAGCATGCTTGGGAAGAGATCTTCTCCTTCTTGAAACGGCAACGATCACAATTATGATGATCGCGATGAATATGATGAAAATGGCTAGTCCAATAATGAGACCAAGATATTGCTGCAAAAACGAAGGGCCTGCGCCTGCGGTTAGCGGATAGCTTGTCGTGGTCACGTAGAGGGTTTCGGTCCAGGTAAAGCTGGCGGTCGAGCTTGTGTCTTGTTCGACATAGTCGTATCCTATGATGTATCCTGTTGACGGGTCGGAGTACGTCGTATAGGTGTACGCGGCGTTGAATAATCCCCCATAGTTCCGTTGATAACCGCCGCTTCCTTGGGCTCGGATCGCCTTCACGTATCTGTTCTGCGAGGCTAGTGAATAGCTGTAGCTTGTGGATGTGACTGTCATCGGCGTATTCAGAACGCGGAAGGTGCCGCTCGGCTGGGTAGAGTTGTCCATGTAAAACCAGACGTATAGAGGCTTGACATATCCCGTCTGGCTGTCATTCCCTTTAACGTACTGGAGACTGGCTGATGACCAAGTGAAATTGCCCGCTTGCTTTCCGTTTTGTGTTGATCCTGAGCTGTTGCTCCAGTTCCACGTATAGGTGTAGTTGGAAGCTACAGTCCCGTTTACAAACACTTGATTCATTCTTTCGATTCCGTTAACAGTCTCGTGCTCGGTGTATCCGTAAGAGGCGCCTGTGCTGTTTGTGAGATTGATCACGTCGTAATAGTTGAAGTAATCTCCTTGATGGGGATTGTATCCTGGGACAGCGTGAGCCGGGAGGACTGTAAGGGCGAGTGAAACGATTATCGTCAGAAAAAGGAGTTTCTTGATCATTAGCCTCCGAAGCCCCCCCCGGAGCCTCCGACGCCGTGCACGTGGGCGGGATGGAATCCTCCGATTCCGCTGAATGTCGAATAGTAGATCGAGTGTACGATGATCAAGGGCGCGTAGTATCCGAAGAAGATGTTTGACGGGGTATGTGTAAACTGTACTGGGGTTTTCAGTATTTTCGCGGTCGGATCAAGCTTCTCCACTAGCTCGTTCTTGATTCCATGAATCATCCTGACTGAGAGGCTTACCAGTTCAGAGCGCTCCAGTCCTATAGCGAATGACCAGAGTTGGGAATAGGCCTTTTCCATAAGGTCAAGGGTCTCATTCGCTTCTAGCGTCGGTATTGAAGTAAGTATCGCGGCCGCCACGAGCGGGTATTCTAGATAGTTCTTGAGCGCAGTTACGATTATGGACAGTTTCCACCTCACATCATCGGGCTGGAGATCGGAGATGGACAGGAAGGCAGAGGCAAGTTCGGTATCCTCTGACGTTTGATATCCCCAGAGGCCGAACATCGATCTGAACGATTGGAATTTGCTAGGAAGCTGGTTTGACGGATCATTCATTACAGATAGTATTGCCGCTGATTCATACGAATGGGTCATTCTGGAAAATTCCAGGAAGCTGTCGGTTGGATATGTGCCATCGTACCTCTTTCCGAACATTACCAGGGCAGCAACTCCGGTCGATAGTTGTTTTGGAACTTTGGCGTGGTGTCTAAGTTCGTGATCTAGAGTCTTCAAGGTCTTTGAGAGGTTCTGAAGATCCAGATTGTCGGGGGAGGACTGAGAGGGATTCGCGCTAAGGGATGTTATGATCTCAGCTGCCATCATCTTGTTGTCGAGCGTGGAGTCGAAATGGTGGAGAACGCCCAGTGCGAGAAGGAATTTTTGGTTGAGTTGGTTTTGGTCGGCTTGGAGCTTTGCCAGCCCTATTGATACATTCCAGAGTTGAGAATAGTCGGCCTCTGGGACTCTGGTCTTGAGATTGGATACTTGAAAGCTGCCTCTTTCTGCTATGGAGTGTAGCTCGCCGAGGGTCTCTATCCTCTCTTCGATGAAGTCCGAGAAATCGCTGTCTGAGACCCGGTAATTTCTGACGTTGAGATCGTTTAATGTGAGTACTCCGAGACCTGTGAGTGACAAATATTCTCCGTCATATGGCACCATCCTATCAATAGTGGATTTTTTCTGAATAAGTTCCTTTATCTTGGAATCCTTTTCAGTTATGTCGGACTGTTCTTTGGCTACAAGGCCCTTTTCGCTTTCTACCCTTGCAATTTCAGCCGCCTTCTCATCTCTCCCCTCGAGATGAAAAAGTATCGAGTGCGTTTTCCTCTCGTCCTTTTCGAGAGTGGCTTGTGCGATTCCTTCTTGCATCCTCTCGCTCTGCAACGCGTCGTTCATCTGAGATAAGTTTGCAACCTCAGCGGCAGCCCGATCGTAGTCTTGCTTCCGCATTACCGAAAAGTAGCCGTTAGTGGAAAGAAAGTCCAGATCGGCTTGCTGAACCTGGATTGTGACCGACTTTCCAGATATTTGTGACATTAGCGTTCTTACATCGTTGCACTTCACAGCGATCACCAGTCAATGATTGGGAATTTTCCGATAATGCTCCGTTCGTCGAGAATGTTCCCGACGACCAGTTCAAGACTCTCTCCGTCGCGCGAAAAGTCGATAACTTCATCATCTTTGAGCGCGTCTCTGAGTAGGTATTCGAACTGCGCTTTCCTCTCCGTCACGTCTCCGAACCTTGCGGCTCGTTCTCGTTCTATCTGTTCATAAGCGTATATGAACTCGTAAAGCGATCGGTAGATCTGGTCGTCTATCTTTTCCAGGACCTTCTCTTTCTCAAGAGTTATCCATTCCAAGCCTTCGAGGTCTACGAAGTAGATGGTTCCGTCTGGCGCGATAACCGCGTCCTTGTCCAGCCAGACATCGTAGAAGTCTAGCCCGCTGAAAGTTCCATCCTCGTTGCTCTTGATTGACCTGGTGAACAGGGTTAGGAATGCGATCCCGCTTCTAACGAAGTTCTTCAGAAATTCTAGGGCCTTGTCGTTTTCGTCGATGCCGAAGAGGTCGAAGATTGAGCTCATGTTCCCACCGACTGTGCTCCCGGAGTGGAAATAGATCCTCACGTTGGAAGGAACAATTCTTGTTTCTTGGACTATTCTTCCCCTGAACCTTCGGTACCAGAATATTTTCTTGATTTCACTCTCGAGGCTTTCAGGGAGGAAGACTATCTTCACAAGCGGCGCGACTCGAAATCCGTGAATAGAAGTAAGGTCCGCCATTTCGGACACTCTCATCGAGGTGGTTGCGTGCTGAAGCCCTTGTCCTCCATACGGGGAGCCTCGGAGCCACAGTTCCCCTGTGATGTATCGTGATGTCGTTTCCTCCGAATTGACGATTCTATCTTTCAATGCGGGGTCTTTCAACAGATTGCAGATTTCGGCTTTTCCGAGAAGTTGTTGCGAAAAAGGATTAGTGGTGGAGCCTATGCCCTTGATTGATAGGTAGAAGTCTGTACCGTCGATTTCCAAGTAAGGTGAATTCGACACTGCCCCTCGGTTATCTTCTGCAATGAATTCTTTCGTATCCAAGGGGCTGAGATCCGTGAAGGGTCTCATACTACCTGGAAGGTAGACTCTTTCGAATTCAGACATTTTGAATTCTTGAAAATGTCTGTTGGTGAGCGTTTCAGAGGCTGTATACATGTCCAGATTGAGTGGCAAGCCCCTCATCTTCAGGATACTTAGTCCCTGCGTAGGTGCTGCGTGATGCCCTTCGAAGTGAGTTTCTTGACTGGTCACTTAACCACCTCGGAACTGGTTGTCAACGACATAGTTCGAATTGGCCGCAAAATCTTCGTGAAAAACTCCCAAGCTATTTGCTGTGCAGTCGCTTGTCGTACTCGCTTTTCAGAAGGCCAAGGATTATGCTGTCATGAAACTGGTTGTTGAAGAAGTTCTGATCTCTCAATCGTCCTTCTTCCTTGAATCCGAATTTCTTGGCGAGGGCTAAGCTCGCTTTGTTTTCGGCGAAGGTCCACCATCCAGCCTTGTGGAGGTTCAATTGCTCGAACGATTCACGAAGTAGAAGATGAGTTACTTCTGTCCCGTATCCTTTGCGCCATTTGTCCTTCTCTCCGATGCATAGCCCAAGGTCAGCGTTGTGGTACTTGCCCGCCCAAGTGTGGAATCTTATCGAGCACCATCCTACGGGTTTCCCGCTGGATTTCTCTTCGATCATGTATCGACGCACTTCCGGGTCCTCTCCTTTGAGACCTTTCTCCATCTCTGCTTCCAGAGCCACCATCGACTTCACATGATCAGGCTGGGATCGCGCAAGCATCATAACTTCTTCATCATTCTGCCACTTGTGAAGAGACTTGAGATCTTCCCGTTCAGGAGCCCGAAGGAGAATATGTTTGCCAGTTAACATTCAGAACCGGATTGGTTGAACTAGGCATCGAATAAGAGATTTCGCCCATACATTTCCATGACAATGACTATGCGGGACTTCTGCAATAATGCGTGTGTCTAGTTGCAGATAGTCAATTGGGCATACTTATATCGAGCGTGACAGATTTTCGATTGATGCGAAGATAGCGACGAATGCGCATCCCAACTTATGCTGTCCTAGTCTTTTCGGCAATGCTCTTAGTAGGAGCAGTACACGGCGCGACTGTTACAATTGGACCCACGCAAGGACACGTCGAGTACAGAATCAGCATCTATAATCAAAGCACGACGGTAGCAAGTTTCTTCCTTAACGAATCCGCTCAGCCTACAGGTCAAAACGGGATCGTTCAGGTCACCGCTAATCTGCTATCGACCCTGAGAAATTTCACATACTCTAGAGCGCTGAACACGAGTTCGTTTCCTGAAGTCTTTCCATATTTGTTAGGAATTGGCAACCAATCCTTCTCCTATCATACGTACGGAGTCTCACTTAATCTCCATATAGTCAACACTGGCAACGCCCAGATCACGTTCAACGGGCAGACTTTCCAGGGAACAAGCTATCAAGTGACTGCATCAGCCACCTACGCATCGGCGACTGAATCAGTTTCTGCCAACGGCACCAACATCACAATGCCCTCTGGGCTAATCTACTCCATCCGGCTTGAATCCATCAATTCCTATTCTGTCCAAATGCGGCTTGAAGAGACAAACCTCGCGCTTATCGATCCTTCAAACAGCAGCAGCCTACCGATAGGAATCGCATTAGTCAGCCTTGGTCTGCTCGGCGCCGCCGTGTTTGCCGCTCCATCAATCTTCAAGAGACTCAAAAGCAAACCGGCCACAAATCCCAGCACCCCCGGCGAGACCGACACTGACGAGAAACCTCCCTACTGGGTAGACTAGTGACCGAAACCTAGAGGCGCACAGCTTTCTCCAAAGCATCAGACCCAAACAAGACAAGCGCATCCGTAATCGAATTTCGCGACACTATCAAAAACTACGGAAGCAAAAAGATAGGTCCCGTGGATCTTGAAGTCCAGAAAGGACAGGTTGTGGGTTTCCTCGGACCCAATGGGTCCGGAAAGACAACTTGCATCAGATTGATACTTGGACTGATTCGGGCATCCTCTGGCACAGTACGAGTCAATGGGTATGATCCGATCTCAAAACACGTCCGCGCTCTGAGACACGTCGCGTATTCGCCTGAACTTCCCAACCTCCAAACCTTCCTCACCCCAACTGAACTACTTTCGTTAGTCTCCCATGAACTGGGCCTTCCATCCTCGTCTAATGGAAGGCAGGACGAGATTCGTAGAGTCCTGGAACTTGTTGGAATCTTGGAATATGCCGACACGAAGATCGCTAAGCTCAGCAAGGGAATGGTTCAGAGGCTGAGCGTCGCTCAAGCGATGATGGGCTCACCTGAGGTCTTGATTCTTGATGAGCCAATGATAGGCCTGGACCCGGCAGGCTCAGCACACTTCAGAGAAGTATTCAGAGAATTTGCAAGCCAGAAAGGAGGAACTGTCTTCATGTCCTCCCACATCATGAGCGAGGTCGAATCGCTCTGCACTTCTGTCGCAATCATCCACGGTGGAAGAATCCTCTACCACGGAAAAGTAGTGGACGTGATACAGAAGGTCCTTGATTATTCCGTCATCTACTTGGAAGCTCAAGGCCTCACAGAGCAGACGATCGGTAAGATTCGCGAAATAGCCAGCGTGTCAAAAATAGTCCCGAATGGAGATTCTCTCGAAATCATAGTTCAAGGCCATACGGACATTAGACCGGACATATCTGACCTCGTCGTGAAGTCGGGCGCACAGCTATACTCCATCAGACAGGCGGAGAACATGCTCGAGCGAGCGTACATCGAAGCCCTCTCCAAAACCAACCTAGGACAGCGGACGATATGAGCCGTTCGGATGTTATCCTATCCTTCGTGAGATATGAGATCAAACGGGCGATCGCGAGAAGGAAGGTTCTAGCGCTCATCGCCTTCACGGTACTGCTGGACACACTGCCCTACTACGCTCTCTCAACCGCTGGGACTACTCTCATCCCAGGCTCAGCCTATCCATACATCTGGGTCGCTGGAGTCTTCGCCGTCCAACCACTATTTCTGAACTTCACCGCGATCCTCATCGCCGCAGGCGCGATGTCCGAGGAGTATGAACAGGGAACTGCCGAACTTCTCCTATCGAAGCCCGTTGAGAGAAACGACTATTTCGCCGGAAAATTTCTAGGAGGATACACACTCTTCCTCACCATTCTTGCATTCAACATCGTCTTGAGCGTTGCTTCAGCCTTCACGTTCTTTGGGACACAATTTGGCCTGGAAATTCTTCCAGGTCTGTTTCTGGTCCAAGCCTTTGCCGCGCTCATATTCTACTCACTCGCGTTCATGCTTGGGGAGCTCGTCCGACGATCCTCACTTGCATACATCTTCTCCTCAGCTGTATTCTTCTCCAGTTTCATAATCAGCGCCTACATGGACCTCATCTACACGCTAACAGGAAAAACAATCTACAAGACAATCCAGATCTACCTGCCAACCTCGCCCGCGAACTCTCTTCCAATCCAGTACGCGAGCCCCCTTCTGCCCCAAACAGTGGGCATAGTTCTCCAGTTCGTCGGCTCTGGCAACGCCGTAGTGCCAACATTGGACCTGTCCGTGGTGATTCTTCTCGACTACACCATCCCTGCCATCGCGGTCGCCGCAGCTTACTTCTGGTTCGCAGACATTTCAAGAAAGATGAGCTAGAAATCCGACCCCACTTCTCTGTGAGACGTTCTCTCGTATGGAAATCGGAGCAAGAAATCAACGCCACCAATATGGGATCTTAGGCCTCACCGTGGCCTTTAGAAACCCGGCAATATCGTTTGAAGTCCTACCTTCCAAGTGATTGAAGTTGGCGACAGGGCAATCTTATTGTCCGAATTGCGGCGGACCTGTTCAGCAGCACGCGGTCTTCTGCCCTAATTGTGGCACAAAGATTCTCTCTTTCCAGCCTCAACAGCAGGTTCCGCCGAGTTACTATTCTCCCACATCACCTTCCCAAGCGCCTGTGTCCACAGGTCCCTACAAGGCCGTGATAGGCATCCTACTCGTTGTTATCGTACTCTTAGGCGTTGGACTCTACGGCGCCACTTCAGGGCGCCTGTTCTCTCTGACCGGCTACCATTATACGCTAGCCAATCCCCCCAGCTATCAAAGCACGCAACCAGCTCCCTTTCTCACATCGCAATCCCCACAATACCCGATCTGGAACTCTTGCGGTTCAGGTCCAGATTGCACGATGACCGCCAACGGCTGGAGAGAAGGGTCGGTGCCTGACACATTCGACTATTATGTATCTTTCACTAGTAACGTTAGCGTGGCCGTCTACTTCTTCACGATGGGACAATTCGTACAGTATAGCGTTTGCAACGGAGACATCCGCTGCGTCTCTGGATCCTACGACTCGATCCCGGCGACAACAAACGCCCAGCGGTACACCTTGTTCACACTGGGGGAGGGATGTGCGGACTACTTGGCAATTTACGTCGCCTCAGGCAATGGCATCATGCAACCTAACGTAGGAGTAACCCCCAATCCCTCTCGCAACACTCCTACTGGCTATTGCCTCCAAGCATCTTAGTCATATGCCGCCCTTTCGAACACGACTGTGCCCGAGAGATAAACCGGCTGGTAAAACTCTGCTTTTTTGTGAGTGAAGTAGTTTTCAGCTCAAAGTAGCTACTGATGAAAAAGCGCCATATGATTAAACCCGGTGGATATCATAGCGGTCCCGGGTTTCGCCGAACCCTAACTGTTCGCGGCAGAGACAGTCCGAGGATCTGCGCGCGTTGTGGAAAGAAGACGGGTAAAGCCAAGCATGGTTTTTGTCCAGAATGTCGAAGAATACTTGGAAGATGGGCCTAGCATTCTACCCAATTGGGGCGACTATTCTTTGCCGATGGCTTAGAGTTGGCCGATCTTGTCGTAGATAAGGACGTAGAGTGATACTATGAAGATGACTGCTAGGATCATTCCGAACGCAAGATATCCGTATGCGCGCTTGGGACGATACGCATATCGTGTGCTCATGAACATCATGTAGAGGCCCAGGAATCCGAGTCCATACATTAGACCAGAGAATACCGCCTCTTGAGTCGTCTGATTGTTGATGTCTCCTGGATAGACGAACGAGTATCCGCTTGCCACGTTCAACAGTCCCTGGCCTCCCTGCGAGAGCACAAACAATCCACCGGCCAATACGAATACCGTAAAACCGACAATCAGGAACTCTGCTATTGGCAGTAGGGGTCTGCTTGATCCTGGGGCAATTCTGATGAAGCTCATTCTGAAGGCCAGATTGTTCAATGACCTCTTCAGCTTCCAGAGACTTGTTCTCATGCCCACAATGACCACTACTCGTTAGCCCAGGCTTCTGCCTGTGTGACCCTTGAGACGTCTCAATAATAAGCCCTGCTTTCCCGCGGTTCGTCCTATCTCGTCTTCTGGAACTGTTTTAATACCGGGCGAGAGAATTTACGCTCATCGTCGAGGTCTTCGCAACTATTTGTCTCCTCAACGAATAACATGTTCCAAGTGCGGCGACCTCCTCTACTCTGGACTTGAACTAGAAACGCCGAGCGAGATCATCCAGAGAAACGGTGGCTACTGTCCCAAATGCGGAAAGAAATTGGGATTCACGATTGAGACTTTAAAGATCGGCCCCCAAACGGCTCCACCTCCGCAATAATCTCCCTTTTCTACTCAGCACCGAACTTTCAAGGCAAGGCTGATCATGCCGAAGAGAACGCAAGTCTACGAGTATCACAGGAAACACGGTAACATCGTCGACTACGCAGGCTACGAACTTCCCGTATGGTTCGAGGGAATAATCCCCGAATGCAAGGCGGTCCGAACACACGCGGGACTATTCGACGTATCGCACATGGGAAGAATTACGGTCGAGGGCAAGAACGCAGAGACGTATCTCAACCACCTCACAACCAACGACGTTTCCACACTTTCAATGGGCCAGGGACAGTATTCACTCCTCTGCAATCCAAGCGGGGGAATAATGGACGACCTCACGATCTTCCGAACAAAACCGACAAGGTATCTGGTCGTCTACAATGCCGCTAATCGAGAAAAGAACTGGATGTGGTTGGAGAAGAACCGTGACGCCGAAGTCGAATCGAAAGATGTCTCTGACGAGTCGGCAATGTTCGCTGTACAGGGGCCGAAGGCCGCGCAGTTGTTGCGGAGCGTCTCTGGTACTAGGCTGGAAGAGATCGACAAGTATGCTGGCAGAGACGTTAGAGTTGGAGACCTTTCTTGCTTCGTGACCCGCAGCGGCTACACTGGTGAAGATGGTTTCGAGATCTATGTCTGGAAGACATCTGATCAGCATCCTGAGCCTGCGTTGAGAATCTGGGAAAAACTCCTTTCAGCAGGTAAGCATGACGGACTGAAACCCTCAGGCCTCGGAGCCAGAGATGTTTTGCGACTGGAGGCAGGAATGTGCCTCTACGGAAACGACTTGGACGAACAGACGTCGCCAGTGGAAGCGAAACTCAACTTTGCGGTTCGAATTGACAAGGGAAGTGATTTTGTCGGTCGAGGACCTATCCAAAGGCAGAAAGAGCAAGGAGCGGCTCGGGTCCGAGTGGGCTTCAAGATTAGAGACAAAGGAATCCCTCGACAGGGGCAAGAAATCGTTCTGGAAGATCAGAAAGTCGGTAGAGTTACTAGTGGAACGTTCTCTCCAACTCTAGGCATCAGCATAGGCATGGGCTATGTCCCGCCAAACATCTCGAAAGTGGGAACTGTCTTCGGGATCAAGATTAGAGACCGCAATGTTTCTGCTGAGGTGGTGAAGCTGCCGTTCTATCAGCGACGATCAGAAGATACGGTAGTAGTTCTGGGCCAGGAAATGGGCCTTCGCGATTTTCGGGTGCGCTATGGCGGAACTCAAACTGCCATGGTTCACAGCTGAGCTAGGTCTAAGTGTAGAACTGTTACCTAGCAATCGAATGGTTTCTGGATTTCTCTTCTTAGCCTGCGACTGCGTATTCTCTGGCTCGTAGTCTTTCGCAGTCGTGGCGGCCGCTGTGTTTTTCGCAGAGGTCTCTTGTGCAGTGGGGGCAGTTCTCTACGGCAAGTAGCTGGCACTCGGAGCAGACGACGCCCCATACTAACGCCAATTTTCTCTTTTCGCTTCCTGTATTTTTAGTGGTTTCATTAGCCCTGATTAGAAAAGAAGTATGGACTATTTTTACTCAAAAAGATACTTGAACCTCGACTTGACAAGACATGTAACAGGCAAGCTACCCAGTCGTTCGCGATGATAGCTTACCGGCGAGGCTTCTCCTTCTTACCCTTCAACAACGCGTCCAGGCTAACCCCATTAACCGTGAAGACACGATACCTCGTCCCCGGCAAGTCCCCGTAAGCTTTCCCTTCCGCCCCCCCGATACCCTCAATCTGCACCTCATCATGTTCGTCGATAAAATTCAATGCACCATCGCCGGGCAGGAATGCGGTTATGACCTTTCCATTCTTGATGATCTGTGCGCGGACGCATTTTCTGACTGCGCTGTTGGGCTGGCGGCATTCGACCCCCACCTTCTCCAGAACAATCGCTCGGGCTTGGGGAGATCCTTCTAGTGGGTCTGCCTTGTAGTCGAGGCCGAGCATGCGTCGCTTGTATGGAGCATAGGCCCACCTGAAGCTCTTGCGCCGCTTACTCAACTTGCGGCCTGCAAACATTCCGCTTGAGGTTTTCGCCATGCTCGAAGCCTTTGAACCCGAGAAAGAGTGGAGACTCGGACTTGCTTTTTAGCATGACGCTACATCGAGAGCTAGCAACCGGCCGATAGGAATCGCCTCGAATCAGCCCTGATCCTGATTCTGGGAGGGGGATACCATACGGCGCCCCGTTCACGCTTTCATTGATAGAGTTGAACGCTCATTGAAAAACGTCTGATTAGCCTGTTCTGCGCGGCAAACCGGTAATCTCGCCCGGAAACTTTTCAGACGGGAAATGGACCCTTTCTAGAATTTAGAAAACAAAATATTTCCCGCGACACAAAACAGCTCTTTACGAACACTCTTCTAGAAATCGCTCGGTCTACTATCTTCTCTTTTCTCGTTAACTATTCCCCCCCTAGGTACGATATTTCTCCAGAGATCCTTCACACCTTATCGAATTCTCGCCGTAAGAAATCGCCCCTCAGAATAAGCCCTGATCGGAAATCGGGCCAGGCTATCTTAAACTGCAACCTTTTCGAGCTGATCCATGCTGATAATTTGCCCCTGCGAAAACATTCGACCGGCCGAATCTGCGCCCTGATTCGCGAGACGTGCCCAGATCAGTTTCAGTTGGCGGGACCCCCGTTAGAAAATCTCAAAACCAGTTGATCCTCGCGACACAAAAGTGCGAGTCTGTGAAGGGTTTAGGCGACTACTACGTGGTCTATGTCGAAGTATCGCTTTACAAGTAATCTCGTCTTATCGATGGTTCGACCGTTCTTGCCGATGGCGATGGCCTTGTCGCGCGGATCAACCTCAACCACGACAATCTTCTTGTCAGGCCTCTCAGTCACCCGGATCTCTTTCAGTCGCGCCGGCGCCAGACTATTCCTGATCAAGGCCTCTGGAGTCTCAGCGTACTCGACCACTTCTATCTGGCGGCTCGTCATCCGTCGCAACATGTTGATATTCTTCCCACCCTTACCGATCGCCAGGCCCATATCACCCGGCTTTGCAACGAAAATGATCCTCTCCAATTTCTCGTCAATAATACAATCCTGGGTCGTCGCGCCTGTGATGCTTTCGAACAGGGCCATGTATTTCATCTCCTCGCTCGTCAGCTTGATCTTGGGCTGAAGCATCACTTTTTCTCAGCGACCAGCTTCAAGACCTCAGAATCCCCCGGCTCCCGGACAACAATCGCAGAGACCGGAAAGGGTTTCTCGCAGACAGCCCCCAGATCCAGACTGGACCCGGGAAAGACGTAGACTGGAATCTCTGACTGTTCAGCGTTGTGCAGAATATTGTCCCGGTCAGCCTCCCGACAGTTCTTCGCCAGAATAATCATCTTCGCCCTAGCAAAGCCAGTGCTTACAACAGCGTCCTTGCTTCCAAAACCGACCTTACCAGTCTTCACGGCCATGCGTATCTGCTTGTTGATGTCGACCAAAGCCTATTTTCCTCCCTTGCGCGGCATCATCATGGACACCTCGATCAGACCAGTGCCCATGGGTATCTGTTGGCCAACAATCACGTTCTCCGCCACACCCCTCAGAGTATCAGTAATACCCTTCACCGCTGCATCGACAATCGTCGGAATAGTGATCTCGAACGCCGCTTTTGCCAGAGTGCTCGCCTTCTCGCCGCTGACACCGTGACGTCCCACTTGCAACACATCACCCGACGAGGTCATCATGTCCGCGACCAGCATCACATGCCGCACATCAACATCCAGTCCCTGCTCCTCCAGAACGCCCAATGCTTCTTTGACGATGACATTCCGGGCCGCTTCTATCCCGAGCACAACAGCGGTCTCGTTGATGTTATTGCTCACAGTCCGAGACGTATCCACTCCAGGAATTTCCAGAGCGAGTGCGAGGCTCGAGCCCTCAGTCCGGACGATCCATTCACCCTTCTCCTCAATCACCAAGGCGCGCTTCACTGCGGGAATGCCCTTGATATGGGCGACGATCAGTTTCCCGGCCAGGCGTCTGAACTGTGGAATCTCGAGATCCTTCGTCTTGATCTCCACCGAGTACGACTCAACCTTCACATCGGCATTCGCCAAGGCCAACGCCTCCCGGACCTCTTGAACTGTTACCTCTCTCTCCCTCATCGCCTGGGGATTCAGCTTGACATCAATCCTCATCCTTGTGACATCTGTCTCGAAGGTACTTGCGATATCTCCGAGAGTGGTATGAGTCAAGAGTGTAGCTACGTCCTGAGCCTTCTCCCGGCTCGTACGATGCTTCGGGTCCAAGAAGACAGTCATGTTAGGCGTCGATGGAATCTTCCGAGCGTCCACGATCTCGATCAATCGTGGTAGACCGAGAGTCACATTTTGTTCCCTGACTCCCGCGAAGTGGAAGGTTCGCAGCGTCATTTGCGTACCTGGTTCACCGATAGACTGGGCCGAGACTATGCCCGCAGCCTCACCGGGTTCTACTAGAGCCTGTTTGTAATTCTCGACTGCGCCGGCTACTGCGTCGTCTACTCCTGTCTTGGTGAGCTTGGCGTTGAGTAATGTCTGCCTCAGCTTGCTGAGAGTTAGAGGCGACAATACTTCTTTTGAGGTGTCAACCTGTTCCTCCACATACTCTTTCCCAGCGGCCGTCCCCTTCTTCATAGTAAGGCGGACTCGTTCGACTAGCCTGTCTACGTTCACTGACTTGCCATGGTCGCTCTTAGCGACGTCGACTCCATCCTCCCCGTACCGGACCTGGATTATATTGCCCCGGGAGTCTCTCACTGTCGAGTCATACTCGACTCTGAGGTGTTCGAGAGCGTTGATGAGACGGCGCTGCATGTATCCGCTCTGCTGGGTCCTCACAGCGGTATCGACGAGCCCCTCTCTTCCTCCCATTGCGTGGAAGAAGAACTCTATCGGATCCAGTCCATCTCGGTAACTGTGATAGACGAAACCCCGCGGCGCAGCTCTCATGTCTCCAGGCTTGAAGAAGCTGAGGGCTCTTCCTCTGTATCCCCTCAAGATTCTCTTCCCGCGAATAGACTGCTGGCCAACATTGGCGGTCATCTGTCCAATATTGAGTGACGAGCCTCTGGCGCCAGCTCGCGTCATTATGACTCCGCTATTGTCCATCTGGAAGTACTGGTCTGCGTATTCTCCCGCGACGTCGCGTGCTCTCGAGAGCTCGTTCATGATGTAGATTTCTAGCGACTCTTCAAGAGATTGTCCAGGAAGACGTTCCAGCGTGCGCTTTCGATAACTCTCAATATACTCATCCACTTTCTCCTCAGCCTTTGCAATCGCCTTCGTGATCTTTTCCTTCGTGGCGGGGGCTATTTGGAGCTCGTCCATAGCATAAGTGAATCCCCGGAGAAGCATGAACCGGTCCAAGAGTCTCGTGACCGCGTTGAGGAACCTCCTGGCCTCCTCCGCGCCATAGTCTTTGACGATGCGATGGAACAGACTCTCAGATTTTTCTGCCCCGATCGAGGCTTTGTCGATCACGCCCTGTTCGAGGACCCCGTCCTTGATGACGACGAACGCGTCGTATGGACAGTCGTGCATCACACCCTTGTCACAGTCTTGGCACTTGTAGTAGCTCGAAAGATTTGATTTTGATACGAAGTTGAACCCTTTTGGCAGTACGATGCTGAAGATTTGTTTACCAGTCCATCTCTCTTCAGTCTTTGAGGTGATTGGTTCCGGCATTGGTCCCTCATAGCCTGCGGCGGCGATGAGCTTGGACACGTCTTGGCGGTTGAGCGTCGTAGACTTTTGCGTTAGCAGAAAGGCTGCGGTCAGTGAGTCACGTATAGCAGCGATTATTGGTCCACCGTATCTTGGTGATAGAATCTGGTCTTGCACCTGCATGAGGAGGCGGGCTTCAGTCCGCGCCTCTTCCCCCTGTGGAACGTGCAAGTTCATCTCGTCACCATCGAAGTCGGCATTGTATGGCGTGCACACCGTCGGATTGAGCCTGAACGTCTTGTAGGGCAGTACGCGGACTCGGTGCGCCATTATTGACATACGGTGAAGGCTTGGCTGGCGGTTGAACAACACGATGTCTCCATCTCGAAGATGTCTCTCTACGACGAACCCGGGCAGGATGGCTTCTGCGACCACTTTTCTGTCTGTGACGAATTCTAGACGGACCCGTCTTCCATCAGGCCGGACAATGTACAATGCTCCCGGATAATTGTCTGGGCCGTTATCGATGAGCCGCTTCATCTCCTCGATGTTGTGACCTGTAACTTTCTCGGGAATTGTTAGCCTGCTCGCAACATCCAGTGGGACTCCAACCTCGTTAATGTCAAGGTTAGGATCAGGGGACACTACTGTTCTAGCGGAGAAATCGACTCTCTTTCCGGACAGGTTTCCTCTGAATCTTCCCTCTTTTCCTTTTAGTCTCTGGACTAGGGTTTTGAGTGCTCTGCCTGATCTGTGTCTGGCGGGAGGAAGGCCTGAGACCTCGTTGTCGAAGTAGGTTGTTACATGGTACTGGAGTAGCTCGTGAAGTTCCTGGATGATGTTGATGGGCACGCCTGATTCGAGCGCCTCACGAAGCTTCTGGTTGATTCGTATGATGTCGACAAGCTTGTGTGTCAAATCATCCTCTGATCGGATTCCGGACTCGAGAGTGATGCTGGGTCTGACTGAGACAGGGGGAACGGGCATCACTTGGAGAACAGCCCACTCTGGCCTCGCGGCCTTCGGGTCCAAACCTAAGAGGATGAGGTCGTCATCGGCTATCCTTTCCAGCCGCTCTCTAATTGTGCTGGGAGTTAGACGTACTGCTCCGCCCTCCGCGACGATCTCGTGGAATGTTGTTGGTTTTCCATGCTCGATAGGATACTGTTTTTGGCTGCAGTGAGGGCACTGTTGGGTTTTCTTCGCGTCTCTGATGATCTCGTCTAGAAACGCGTCAGGTACAGTGTTGAGCCGCTCTTTCAATTCTGCATATCTGGCCCGGTATTTCTCGATCTTTTCTTCGGTGAGTAGGATTCTTCCGCAGTTTCTACATGTAATTGATAGGAGTCGGTGTGTTAGCTTTGCGAAGCTGACGTGAATTACGGGTTCAGACAGTTCGATGTGTCCAAAGTGTCCGGGACATGCGGAGGCTGTGTTCCCGCAGGTCTTGCACTTTTGTCTTGGTTCGAGGGTTCCGAGTCTGCCGTCCATTAGACCTGAGACGATGGGCACTCCGTCCTCGTCGTAGGTGTCTGCGGCCTGTACCTCTACGGCTGATATCTTTCTGAGTTCTGTCGGTGACAGTAATGTGAAACGTATGCTCTGGATGACCTTGGCTGTCTCGTCTAGTGTTGCCAGTGCCATGGCTAGGCTCTCTCCTCAAGGTTCAGTCGAGGCGCGATTCCAAGCGCCATGAGTTCCTGGACTAGCAGTTTGAATGCGTAGGATATTGCGACGGGAGAGATCTGGGCTTTCTCTGCGTCTATTCTGCAGATGTACTTGTTTTGTTTGATATCGTGGTATGCGAGGGTTCCGCAGATTTCGCAGACGTAGGCTATGTATTTGTCAGATTCCTCTAGGAGCCTGTCTCGCAATAGTGCGCTGGCTCCGTGTCCGATTAGGCAATCACGTTCCATTTCTCCGAATCGCAGTCCACCGCCTCGGGCTCGTCCTTCGGTGGGTTGCCGCGTGAGCATTTGCACTTGGCCGCGAGCTCTAGCGTGCATCTTGTCTGAGACCATGTGGTGCAGTTTCTGGTAGTATACTACGCCTATGAATAGGTCGGCCGCCAGTTTTTCTCCGGTGATTCCATTGTACAGTGCTTCTCTACCACTACTCTGGAATCCTAGCTTGGTGAGGATTTCGCCGATGGCTTCGGGGCCGATGTTCTCGAAAGCTGTCCCATCCATTATCTCGCCCATCTGGGACGCGGCCTTTCCTCCCAATGTCTCCACGAACTGGCCGATGGTCATTCGGGACGGGATGGCGTGGGGGTTGATTATCACGTCTGGGACGACGCCGTCGACTGTGAATGGCATATCTTCTTGAGGTACGAGGAGTCCGATGACTCCCTTCTGTCCATGACGTGAGGCGAACTTGTCTCCCAGCTCAGGGATGCGTAGGTCTCGGACCTTGACCTTGACCAGTTTGCTGCCTTCGATGGATTCTGTGACGAATATCTGGTCTATCGTGCCTTGTTCAGAAGGTCTCATGGTGACAGAAGAGTCACGTTTGGTTGGACCCTTCACCTCAAACTCTCGATACTCTTCCAAGAATCGCGGAGGGCTCGTCCTACCGACCAGAACGGTGTTTCCCGTAGTCTCGGCCTCGGGTGATATCATGCCGTCCTCTTCGAGGAGACGGTAGTAACGGTCTCCCCTGTAGCCTCTAATGCCAGCCTCAGGAATCTCGAACTTGTCTCTTAGACCTCCGAGGTACTGTCGGCTCTCCGCCTCGTAGATCCTGTAGAAGGTGGATCTGAAGAGTCCCCGGTCTACGGAGGACCTGTTGATTATGATCGCGTCTTCCATGTTGTATCCTTGGAAAGAAAGGATCGCGACTACGACATTTTGCCCCGAGGGTCGTTCTAGATAATTGAAGACCTCCATCGGCTTCGTCTGCACGATCGGAGTCTGGGGGTAGTGGAGAAGATGGGAGCGGGAATCGACCCGAGTGAAGAAGTTAGTTGAGAATACACCTAGCGCCTGCTTCGCCATTGCCGACTCGTACGCGTTTCGAGGAGACTGGTTGTGCTCTGGGAATGGTATGAGGCTTGCCGCTATCCCGAGCATTACATATGGTGCGATCTCAAGGTGAGAGTGATCTTTCAGCAGTTCATGCTCGTACATCGCCACAAGCGCGTTTTCTTCCTCGTCCGCGTCGAGGAGCTCTACTACTCCGCTTCGGACAAGATCCTGCCAGTTTAAGCGTCCATCGTCCACTGATGCTAAGTGTTCTTCGGTGAGTTTGGGTCTCCCCGCGTCTGCAACGATTAGCGGGCGTCGTACTCTGCCGGGGTCGCAGTTGATGTAGAGTTCTTTTCTTCCGCCTTCGACTTCCGGTGGATGATATCCAAAGTTGACTTCAGAACTTATCTTGCCCTGTCGCCTGTATTCCCTCAACTCCTCAGCGAGGGCCATTGGATCCTTCGAATAGCCGGCGATTATGCCGTCGACAACTACTTTCCCGCCGGTCGCGCGGAGTTTCTTGTCAGACTCTTCGATGGGTATAACTCCCATTCGGCGAAGCTTCTCAACCATCTCGTGGGGATCGATTCCGACGCTGATGCTGCTGGAAAGAGCTAGATTCTTGACCAGGCCACAGTTTGATCCTTCGGGTGTCTCGTCCGGGCATAGCCTGCCGTAGTGGGTCGGGTGAAGATCGCGGGCTTCCAAGTTAGGCTGGCTTCTGCTGAGAGGTGATTGGAGGCGACGGAGGTGGCTTAGGGTGCTGACGAAGTTTGTTCTGTCAAGCAGTTGTGTGACGCCGATTCTTCCTCTGACCCAGTTACCAGTTGCGATGGCGTGCTGCACTCGCTCGGTAATTATTCCAGGTCTGATGGCGTTGGCGATGGAGAACTCGATGTGACGCCTGATAGTTATTCTCTCCAGCTGGTACTTCAGGTCACGTGTGAGGTTTCGGAATGATATTCTGAAAAGCTCGGCGAGGAGGGACCCGGCTAGTTTCAGCCGTTTGTTGGCGTAGTGATCCTTGTCGTCAGAATTTCTCCTCTCAAGCTTTACTTCGATTATTCGGGTCGCGATTTCTGTGAGAAAGAGCCCCTTCTCTCTCCTGTCTGCTGGGACTCGGCCCATGTGGGGGAGGAAGTTTCTATCGAGGACCGATTCTGCTTTTCTGAGCCGGTATTCGTCGACCTGCCCAGGCGCGAGTCTGTTGCCCAGGTATAGCAGTGCGTCTCTCTGGTTAGTTGCCTCCAAGGATTTCTCGAATGATCCCTCTAGCTCGTTCTGGACCGGTGGATCAAGACTCACAAGCTCCGCGACCTTCGAGTCTTCTTCGAATCCGAGTGCCCGCATGAGAATCATGAACGGTATATCGCTGGGAATCCCAGGCATCGTGACATAGGTGCCACCGTCAGCCTTGAGAGTGACTTCAATGCGGGCTCTGAAACCGACAGTGGTTGAGAAGATCTTGGCCTTGTAGGTCGGGTTCACGCCCGTATGTTCGATATCTACCAGAATTCTGTTCGCGGCTAGATCTTCTAGCGCGACGATTACTCGCTCGGATCCGTTGACTATGAAATATCCTCCCGGGTCCAACGGGTCTTCGCCAACACCAATCAGATCGTCGCTAGACAGTTTGGAGAGAAGACAGATCCGGGACTTGAGCATGACAGGTAGATCGCCAACGTAGACCATTTCGGGCTGGCCCTCGCGTTCTCCAATAACTGGGATCATCTCCATGTGTAGTGGAGCGGCGTATGTGAGGTTGCGGATTCGCGCTTCCGCAGGATAGATGGATCTTTCTGTCCCGTCTACTTCTATTACTCGTGGCGCGCCTATCTCGACCTTGCCTAGTTTGATCTTGAGCGGATAGTCACCTATCTCTATGGGTAGTTCTCCTACTTCGTCCACGATTGCTTGGAGTCCGCGTTCGACAAAGTCGTTGTAGGAGTCGATGTGTTGTCTGACTAGGCCGCTGTCGTGGATGAACTCTTTGGTTAGGTTCCAGAGCTGGGTTGTTGTTACTGCCAAATTTTCACTCTCACGAAACCGTTTTTCAAAAATCTTCTACTACATACCGGTAAAAATCAGACTCGCCAGCGGTGGCGCTCTTGCGGATGACCTTTACGATGTCTCCAGGCTTCGCGCCAATTGCGCGCACGGCTGGATCCGTTGATTTGACGTAGGGTATCTGGAACGGTTTGATGTGGTAGCGTTGCAGGACTTCCTTGGCTTCGCTGGGTTTGAGGAGGATGTGTTTGGGGACGAGGTCGTGTTTGAATATGTCGTAAGAGGGTTCCTTCTCTTTGATCTGTTTCTTAACCAAGTACTTGCTACTACCTCAGAGGCATGGACGGGTGGAGTCCGACCTACCAGGCTGGGCGAGTGAAAGTAATCGGCCGTTTAATAAACCTAACACCTTTCGGTTTCGCGTGAGGATCGGAAGTGTTCTTGCCCCGATTATCTCCATTACCTTATTGTTCAAATTCTGGATCGATTCAGAGCATTAACGGTAGTGTTTTCTCTCCTTATCAGTGGGATAGGTTCTCGTAGACCTGACTCTGTGGAGGGTTCGGAGACAATACCGAGTCTGATCCAGTCCGGTACAATCACAGCTCTGAGTAGCTCTTGGATTGTAATTCCCCGGTTTCTCGCTTCAAAAGCTAGAAGCCTGAAACTCTCGTCCCGAAGGGAAACCATGAGCTTTGCCATTTTGTTCAGCTAACTAGATTCAACTGGCTGCCGTACTTCATGGGGACAAGTTCTTCTCCCTCGAAGTAGCCTTTCAGATTGCAATTCTCACAACAGACGCCCAGTTTCTCTTCCGTATTGCTCGAAAAGTAGATGTTAAGTTGCATCCGTCCACACCTTGGACAGAGGTGGCTGGAAATCGTTTCCATAGAGGCTCAAGCTCCGGAAGCCTTGAGCTCGCTAAATCTTAGAGTGGGGCGCCTTGGGTCCCGGCCATAGATAATGTCGCGAATTTGACCGGGTCCAGCTTCGGAAAGAATGGAACCATCTTTGTTCTGAGACTCTTTAGACGTAATTGAGGGGTCTCGAATCAAGCGACTTCGTCTGGCACAGCTCGGGCTGTACGGCAATAACTAGGTGTTCGACGGAGTATATGGCCGAACTATGATAGCTGTAGATCATTGTGGCAATACGTATTTCATTTTCTCGCTGACCGTTCTCCAGACACGATGTAGGGCACCGTTTCGGCGACGTACGTGGCGTGATCTGCGATTCTCTCCAAGTATCGTAGAATGAGCGTCCCAGACACGACGCATTTCAGATTCCCCTCGCGTTCGTGCGCGGACTTTTTGACAAAGTCGAGATAGATGTTGTCGACAACATCGTCCATTGTCTTTACCTTGGCTGCAAGCTCTATGCTGCGCTCTGTGAACGCTTTGATGCTCAGACTGATCATATCCTTCGCTTGGGCCCCAGCGGCTTGAATGGGTTGCCTGTCACAGATCGATAGATCCCCAAATATTCCGACAACGTCGGAGATATCGTGAGCGTATCTTCCGAATCTGGAGAAACCGTAGGCTACTTCCATGCACGATTTGATGAACCTGAGGTCCGACGCCACAGGCTGGTATCGTGCAATGATCTCGACGGCGAGCTCGCTCACTTCATCTTGCAACATTCGAAGCTCCTCGGACCATCCATAGATCCTATCTCGCAAATCCCGTCCTTGGACGTACGAGTCTATAGCGGTGGAAACTGTATTCTGAGAGAGCTCGGCCATGTCGAGAACCATATTTCGAAGCTTCTCGAGTCCAAGATCCATCAGTCTTGGCAATAGTAATCTACCATCCTACCCGAACCTTCCGGTGAGATACCTCTCCGTCAGCTCCTGTTTCGGGTTTTCGAAGAGGCTCGTTGTCCCGCCATATTCGACGAGCTCGCCTAAGTAGAGGAATGCTGTAAAGTCCGATACCCTGGCTGCCTGTTGCATGTTGTGTGTGACTATCACCACAGTGTATTTCTCTTTCAGATTGGCGATCAGCTCCTCTATCTTGGCAGTTGCGATCGGGTCGAGGGCCGAGCAAGGCTCGTCCATCAGAATCGCCTCTGGCTCGACGGCGAGGGCACGAGCAATGCAAAGGCGTTGCTGCTGACCGCCGCTGAGACTCGTTCCTGACTTGTCGAGGTCGT
>Ga0209761_1000475_pt1 | contig 24395 bp, 19 predicted proteins | sample GraSoi013_1_40cm_4_FD_185818 | JGI IMG/M metagenome (GOLD analysis project Ga0209761, IMG submission 185818) | Grasslands soil microbial communities from the Angelo Coastal Reserve, California, USA - Sample 09_25_2013_1_40cm (SPAdes) (version 2) | ecosystem: Environmental > Terrestrial > Soil >...
GCTCACACGGCTTGGAATCGTGCGCCAGGTACCGAGTGCCGCGAAGGTCCTCGCGCGGCTGTACAGCGAATGCGATGACCAGGGGATCTGGAGTCCGGCTGGCCTTAGGGCGACGCCGAAGTCGACTAACCCTGTGGTATATCACTACTTTCCGCTGGAGGGACCGGGGAAAAGCCCGGCCCAGCGCCAGACCGACGTCACATTCCGCCTGGCGCTGATTGCGCGGCTGCTCGGGATTCCCCTGAACGTCGTCTAGAATGCAAGACGCCGCCATACGTAGTAGTATTTGCTACTACAGTGGCCATCGATCTGACACCCTTCGGTTTTACTCCCACGGAGTCGCTCGTGTACGGGACGTTGCTTCGGCTCGGTCCTTCGACCGGTTACGCGGTGGCCCGTGTCGCCCGGCTCGCGCGTGCCAACGCGTATGGCGCGCTGGAAGGTTTGGTTTCCCAGGGTGCCGCGACCCGCACGCCGCCTCCTCATCGGCCGGCCCGCTATCGGCCCATCGATCCGCAGGCATTACTCGCGCTGCTGGCGACCCGGCAAGGGGAAGCGTTGGACCGCCTGGGCCGAGAGGTGCGCGATCTCTCGCGACCGGGCGATCCGGCAACGAGAGAAGTGGCTGGCAGTCGCGCGGTGGCAAACCTCGTCACTCAGCTGGTCGCTCGCGCGGAGCGGAGTGTAGAAGGAGTGATGGCGCTCGAGCTGTGGCGGCCGACGTTGCCGGCCTGGAGACGTGCCGCGGAGCGCGCGACGCTGAAGGTGCGTGCCCGTGGTGGTATGCCGCCGGACGCCCCTTCGTGGCTCGCGCCAGCTCCCGACGACGCTCCCGACGCGACGGTGCTGTTGATCGACGACACGCAGTTGGTGATGACATCGGGCGAGGGAGAGACCATCGCCGGCCTGTGGACCTCGCATCCGCTGATGGTGCTCCTCGCCCGGCGCGCGCTGCAGAGTGTCCTGTGACCGCACCGCGGATACTCCTTCCTGTTCTGCTGGTCGCTGGTGCGTGCCGAGCGACACCGATTCCCGAAGCGCAGCGCTATCCCGCCGGCACTTCCTTCCGCGCACAATACCGAACCGTCGATGAAACGCGGTTACGGGTGATCGACACCGGCAACGGGACGCCGGTCGTCTTCATTCATGGGTTCGGCGCCTCGATGTACGGCTGGCGCTATCAGCTACCGCCGATCGTCGCCGCCGGGTATCGCGTGGTTGCGTTCGACAATCGCGGCTTTGGATTCTCCGACAAACCGGCGCACGGGTATACCAATGCCGCGTACGCGCACCTGGTGGTGTCGCTCCTCGACTCACTCGGCATCTCGAGCGCGGTGCTCATCGGTCATTCGATGGGCGGTGCGATCGCCGCGGAGGTTGCGCTGAGCTATCCGGATCGCGTCCGCGGCCTGGTGTTGATCGACGCCGCCGGCTACGGCGTGCGCTGGCCCGGCGTTCTCAAACTGGCGCGCTGGCCACAGGTGGGCGCGGTGGTCACGAGGTTTCGGGCGCGCTGGATTACGGCTCGCATCCTGCGCTCGACATTCGCCGATCCCAGCAAAGTCACCGAGGCAGACGTCGATCAGTACTACGCACCTGTCCCCGATCCGGCGTATGGGCGCGCCCTGCGAGGGGTGCTTCGAGAGTTCAGGTTCGACAGCCTGGGCGGTCGTCTTGGCCGCGTGCAGGCGCCAACACTGATTCTCTGGGGCGACGCGGACCGGTGGATTCCGCTTCGAGATGGCACCAGATTCACGCAGGAGCTGCCGCGCAGCGAATTCGTCGTCCTCACGCGCACCGGACACGACGCTGCTGACGAATCGCCCGATCAGGTGAATCGATACCTGTTGGCCTATCTCAAAGACGGTCTCTCCCGCATTCCGGAGAACGTCGCAGTGGCGGCACGAGACGATAGGCCTTAGATTTCATCAACCAAACGGTTGACGAAATTCGGCCATGGCACCCAAGCTGAGTAATGACAGGGCATTACGGATCGTAGCGGCCGCCCGCGAAGAGTTTGCCAAGCGGGGTTTCGCCGGTGCGCGAGTCAATCAGATCGCGCGCCTGGCCGGCGTCAACAAGCAGCTCCTGTTCTACTACTTCCACTCGAAACGCGGTCTCTTCCAGGCAGTGCTGGCACAATCGGCCGGGGAGTTGGAGACGGCGCTGGCGGAACTGGCGTATCCAAGCGGGGGGCCGCTCGAGCGGCTTCGGGTCACGCTCGCCGCGCAGTTCGAATTCCTCGCGAGACATCCGGAAATCGTTGCGCTGCTGGGCCAGGGCACGCGCTCAGGTGGTGGGGCGGCCTTTGCGCCGGCCATCAACCGGCTCGTCGTGCTCCTGGCGGAGGGCCAAGGCCTGGGCCAGGTGCGGGACGATCTCGACCCGCACCTGGCTGCCGCTCAAGCTTTGATCCTGATGGTCGGGTATCTCAGCATGGAAGCCGTGATCGCCACGAGCGCGCGCCCACTCGGCGCTGATGAGCCGTCCCTCCGCGAGCGCTGGCGCGAAGCGGCGGTCGACTTAGTGGTTGCCGGCGTGAGCGCTGGCTAGCACCGGCACTTCCGTCTCGAAGATCAGGTGCCCCGACTCGAAGCGGGCGCCCCGCAGCGCCAGGCTCAACACATCTCCCAGCTCCTCCACCAGATGCACGTCGAGCGTCTTCCGCACCTCTTCCGGCAGATCGTCGAGATCGGGCTCGTTCTCCTTCGGCAGAATCACCGAGGTGATCCCCGCCCGCACAGCGCCGAGCACTTTTTCTTTGACGCCGCCGATCGGCAGAACGCGGCCACGCAGCGTGATCTCACCCGTCATCGCGATGTCGTGGCGCGCCGGCCGACGCGAAAGCGCCGAGACGAGCGCGGTCGCCATCGTCACACCTGCGGAAGGTCCGTCCTTCGGAATCGCTCCAGCGGGGACGTGGACGTGGATGTCCGTGTCGACGAGCGCGTCTTCCGGAATCCCCAGCAGATCGGCGTGCGACTTGGCGTACGTCAATGCCGCACGGGCCGACTCCTTCATGACGTCACCCAGCTGACCGGTCAGGACCAGCTCGCCCTTGCCGCGCATGATGCTGGCTTCGACGAACATGATGTCGCCGCCGACGGGCGTGTAATACATCCCCGTCGCAACGCCGACCTGATCCGCTCCAGCCATCCGCTCGGGATGCACCTTCGGCCGCCCGATGAGATCGGGGATGTCCTTCGGTCCGACGGTCACCTTCTCGGCCGCCCCGTCCGCGATCTTCCGCGCGACCTTGCGACCGAGCTTCCCGATTTCGCGCTCGAGCTGGCGGACACCCGCCTCGCGAGTGTAGCTGGCGATGATCCCGCTCAACGCGGCATCCGTGAGCGTCAACTGCCCCGCGCGCAGACCATTCTCAGTCAACTGGCGCGGAACGAGGTACCGCTTGGCGATCTCGAGCTTCTCACGCTCGGTGTAGCCGGCGAAGTTGACGGTCTCGAGCCGATCGAGGAGCGGAGCGGGGATGCTCTGCAGGAAGTTCGCGGTCGCGATGAACAGTACCTCGGAGAGGTCGAACGGCACTCCGAGGTAATGATCCGTGAACGTGTCATTCTGCGCCGGGTCGAGCACTTCCAGCAAGGCCGCCGCCGGATCTCCCTGGAAGGAGATCCCCAGCTTGTCGACTTCGTCGAGCAGGAAGATCGGGTTCTTGGCGCCCGCCTGCTTCATCCCCTGGATGATGCGGCCGGGCATCGCACCGACATAAGTGCGCCGGTGGCCGCGAATGTCGGCCTCGTCCCGGGCACCGCCCAGTGAAATGCGGACATACGGCCGGCCCATCGCCCGCGCGATGGACTTGGCGATTGAGGTCTTCCCGACGCCCGGCGGTCCGACGAACAGCAACGTCGGCGCGCGCGCGGCGCGGTCGTCCTCGTTTCCGGGGGCTTCTGCTTTCGGCTCCTGCTGCTTCCGCAGCTGCCGGACCGCGAGGAACTCGAGCACCTGGTCCTTCACGTCCTGCAGGCCGTAGTGATCCTCCTCGAGGATCTTTGCCGCCTGTTTCAGATCGAGCGACTCTTCGGTGCGCTTGTTCCACGGCAGCTCGGCGATGGTCTCGAGGTAGGTGCGAATGACTTGCGCCTCCATCGATTCCCGCCCGGCGCGCTCCAGCCGCGCCAGCTCGCGATCGACCTCTTTGCGAGCCGCCTCCGGCAACTCCAGCGCATCGAGCCGCTTCTTGAGGTCATCGGCCTCCGCCGCCTCTCCCTCTTCACCCAGCTCCTTCCGAATCGCCTTCATCTGCTCGCGCAACAGCATCTCGCGCTGCCGTTCACCGAGCTCTTCCTGGACCTGCGACTTGATGTCTTCCTGCGCGTCGACGACGGCGATCTGGCGCTGCACGTGCACCAGGACGCGACGCAACCGGTCCTCCACCGCGAGCGTCTCCAGCAGCTGCTGGCGCTCCAGCGATTGGATGTCGAGATGGCCGGCGACGAGATCGGCGAGGGCGCCGGGGTCGCTGACCCCCTGCAGCACCTGTTGGATGACTTCTGTGGGCAGTCCCGACTTCTGGCCCAGCTCCGCGGCCCGCTCGCGGACCTCGCGATGCAACGCTACGAACGCGGCATCCTTCTCATTGAGAGGGGGATGATCTTCCGCCTCGCGTACGGTCGCCTCGAGATAACCGTTGGTCTCGCTGTAATGGACGGCGGTCCCGCGGGTTTCCCCGTGGAGGACCAGCTGGACGCCACCCAGATTGCGCTGCACCTGACTGATTCGCGCAATCGTTCCGGTGGTGTACAGCACGCCGGGGGTGACCTGATCGATATTCTCTTTCTGCGCGACCGCAAAGACCTTGCGGTCGGGGCTCTTGAGGGCGGCTTCTATGGCACGCAATGTCGCAGGACGGCCCGCGCCAATCGGCGACGCGACGCCGGGAAACAGCACGGCGTCGCGCAACGGCAGGACGGGCAAACTCATCCGGTCTGACATGGAATCTCCAATGGTAGGTTTCGTGAACTACAGTCTGCGACGGAGAACGCACCGTCCATGCCACGAAAAAACGCCGTCTGCGGCAGGTCCGTTCCTCCTAGCGCCGCCAAAGCGGCGCGTGACTGCCAACACGACGCGTCCCGACTGTGTTGCAAGGCCGCATGGATGCGGCTAAATCTTAGTCCACGAATGGATTGCAAAACGGCATGAGCGATCTGTTGGCGCAGCGGCTGAGTCAGGCCCTTGGCTCTTCCTTCACGCTCGACGGGGAGATCGGCCGCGGCGGCATGGGCGTCGTCTATCATGCCCGCGATGAGCGGCTCAAGCGGGCGGTGGCTGTCAAGGTGCTCCCGCCCGAGCTCGCGTTCCGTGAGGAAATCCGCATGCGTTTCCTCCGGGAAGCGGAAACGGCCGCGCGTCTGTCCCACCCGCACATCGTCCCGATTCATTCTGTCGGCGAAGGTCCCGAAGGACTCGTGTACTTCGTGATGGCCTATGTGGACGGTGAATCGCTCGCGGCGCGTCTCAAGCGCCGCGAGCGACTGCCACCGGAAGAAGCCCGGCGCATCTTGATGGAAACGGCAGACGCACTCGGTGCCGGACACGCCCTCGGCATCATCCATCGCGACGTCAAACCCGACAACATCCTTTTAGAGGGAAGCCGCGGTCGGACGGTCCTCACGGACTTCGGCATTGCCAAGGCACTGACCTCGACCACAGGGCCCGGAACGCTCACGGCAACCGGGGTCGCGATCGGGACGCCGCACTACATGAGTCCGGAGCAGGCCGCCGGGGATCGTGAAATCGACGGGCGCTCCGACATCTACAGCCTGGGCGTCGTCGGGTATCAGATGCTCGCCGGAGAATTGCCGTTCTCGGCCCCCACGGTGCCCGGCATCCTGCTCAAGCAAATCACCGAGCAAGCGCCAAATCTCCAGGACCGCTCGCCGACCTGCCCGGACGATCTCGCCTCCTGTGTCATGCGCTCGCTCGAGAAGGAGCCGGAAGCGCGCTGGCCGACGGCCGACGCGTTGCGGCGCGCGCTCGAGTCGCGGAGTGCCCCGCCGTACCGGCCCTCGCGACGTCCGAGTGTCAGCCCGCTGGCGCGTCCGGAAACTCGCTTGGAGCCTCCCGCGAGGATGTCGGGCGGTGGCCGGCCGGAGCGGCGGCGTACGTCACGACCAAGCCCCAAGCGGGACCCAAAGAGCGATCTCACGCCCAGCGGCGAACCCCGCATGGTCGCGAAGTTCCGCGACAGTTTCGTCTCGTGGGCGTCTGTCTGCGGCGGCCTGATGTTTATCGATATGATCATGGGCAACGGCCTCAGCTGGTCGCTGTTCCCGACGGCCGTGTGGGGCGGCTTCGGTTTGCTGCCCCAATTTATGAAGCTGTGGCAAAACGGGTATTCGTGGCGCGACGTGCTCCACCGACCGGCAGCGCCGGACGCGCAAGAAGCGTTGCGGGGCCCGCGCCGCGTTCTGCCGTCGCCCAAAGTGGACGAGTTCGGCCGCCAGGTCGACGCGGTGCGACTGGCGCGCAACGACCGGGAGGCAATCCTCAAGATCATGGAGCGCGTTCCTACGTCCGAGCGAAAGTTGCTCCCGGACGTCGTGGTCACCGTCGATGCGCTCCTCAAGCGGGCCGAAGATCTCGCGCGCATGCTGCACAGCATGAGCACCGATGTGGATGACGGCGCGCTGGCGCGGATCGAATTGCGGATTGAAGCGGTGAAGCATCATGAAGAAGGAACGGAACGCGAACGGCAAATCAGCTTGCTCGAGCGCCAGCGCCAGGCATTGAGTGACCTACTGACGCGACGCCGCCGCGTCGAGGACCAGATCGAGTCGTGCGTGCTGGCGATGCAGAATGTGCGGTTCGATCTGCTGCGGCTCCGGTCGGCGGGCGTGGCCGCAGTACTCAGCGATCTAACGAATGCTACACAGCAGGCGCGGGCGCTCTCCCGGGATGTCGATCATGCAATCGCGGCCGCGGGCGAGATTCGCGACGTGCTCAGTGCTTCTCCGGGACCTGCCTCCCCGCCGCCCCGCGGGCGGCCCCGGTCCTCACCGTAGAGTCCTGCGTGGTCCAGCACTCGCGCACGAGTGCGGGGCCGTTGTCCCGCTGCACGGCGAAATCCAACAACTCCACAAAGCTCGCGGCCGCGTCTTCACAGCGACCCGCCCGCAGCGCGGCGACAGCCGCCAATTCACGGTAGCGCGCTGAGCCCGGACGCCGAACAGCGGCGTAGCTGAGCAAGCTGTCTGCCAAGCCCGGCGGGGCATCCAGCGCGATCTGACCAAGCGCCTGACTCAGGAACTCGCCGGGGAACGGGTGGCGAAACGTGCCCCGGGCAGCGTCGAGCGCCCCCCGCGCCTGCGACGCCGCCTCACTCCAGCGGGATCCCCGAGCCGCCAGCAGCGCGAGCGCCGCACGCACTTGCCCGGTGTCGGCGCCCGCAGCGAGCGCCTCGCGGAGGGCCACCGCCGCAAGCGGCCTGTTTCGAGCCGCTGCGAGCAAGCCCCGCATCTGGAGCGCGTCGCGGGGAGCGCTGGCGCCCCTGGCAGCCACCGCTCCGAGCAACGAATCGGCCTGAGCCGTGTCACCCAGGGCCACTCGAATGCCGGCAGTCCGGACGGTCCACTCGAGTGCCTCGGGTTGTGCGCGCCGAGCCGCATCGAGATAGAGGAGTACGCCGGCATCGCTGCGGCGCGCGGCGAGGATGCGCAAGAGCGCGAACGGGGACGTGCCGGCGTCGCGGTTGCCCAGCTGCATGAGCGAATCGAAAACCGCGTGCGCCGCCGCACCGGGATCCAGAAACCGCCGCGCGGCGACGAACTCGAGCCGGGGCTGGTCGTCGGTGTGATCGAACGTCGCCCGCATAACGAGACGCGACACGCCCGAATCACCCAGCAGCATCCGGCCAAAGTATTGGTCCTGCGATTCGAGGTTCAGCCACTCCCTGCCGAGTGTGTACAGCTGACCGCCTGGACCGAGCAACCGCTCGAGCCATCGCCGGTCATACGAGATCGGACGCGGCGACGCGAGCACCACGAGATCGGCGGTGCCGCCGAACCACACATGGACGTAGGGGAACACCTCACGCAACGAACGCACGATACCGGCAACGATCGGCAGCGGCAGCTGGTACAGCTGGATCCACTGGCAAAAGACGCCATCATCGGCGAGCCGGGTCTTCGCGATGCGGAAGAATTCCGGGGTATACAACGTCGCGATGCCCGCGACCCACGGATTGGAGGGCTCGGACACGATGACGTCGTAGCGATCGCGGTCGAGCTGCAGAGCGCTGCGCGCGTCGTCAACGACCGCATGCACGTTGGGACGCGTGAGGACGCTGTCGTTTACCCGCAGAAAGAAGCTGTCCATTTGCAGCACGGCGGGCTCGATTTCCACGACCTTCACGCGTGTCATGCCGGGCACGATCGCGAGCACGCGTGTCGTGACGCCGGTACCCTGTCCGATCAAGAACGCCGATGTGGCGCCGGGGCGCGCGACGACCGGGGCGAGGCCGATCATGATCTGCGTGTCCATGTCGCCGCGGTCGGACGCGTCCACTTTCCCGTTCACGCGCAGCGAGCGGCCTGTCTCGCCTTCCCAGACGCTCACGGTTGCATTCGGACCTTCCCGGAAGGAGAGCTGTCGCACGCCGCGGTGCTCGAGGAACCGCTGGCGCGCCGCTTGGTCCATGGGTTGCCGCGCGTAGATCGTTGGGCCGAGGTCGATGAGGCGCGCGCTCCAACCTGGTGCGGCCGCAGCGGCGAGCAGGGTCATGGTGCCGAACACTCCGGCCGTCAGCACGCGCACGCGGATCCGCCGGTCTTCGGCCGAGGCCTCGGCGATGCCGCGCGCGGCGAGCCCGGCAAGCGCCAGCGCGGCGATACCGTTTACGATCAACCCGACACGCAGAGTTGCCTGCGTGCCCAGCGCCACGACGAGCACGAAGCCCGTGAGCACCGCGCCCAGGATGCTGCCGATCGTGTTGAGCGCGTACGCGGCGCCGACGTCCTCGCCGCGCGCTTTCGCGCTGCGGGCGGTGAGATCGGTGAGCAGCGGGAAGGTCATCCCCATTCCGATCGCCGGGAGGAGAACGACCGCTCCAACCGCGACCCCCATCAGCAGAAGACGGGACGCGGCGCTGAGATCCGCAATCTGGAACACGGCGATGATGTACGATGGCAGAAATCCGAAGAACACGAATAACAGCGCGGCGCCGATGCCGGTGATCCCCTGCGCGAGCGCCGCGCTGGCGGCGGTGTCGAGGCGCGGCGCGCTGCGGCGGGCGACGATGATGCTGCCGAGGCCGATACCCAGCAGAAACACCAGCAGAATCAGCGTAAACGCGTACGTCGAGCCGCCAACGATCATGATCAGCACGCGGGTCCAGGCGATCTCGTCGAGCAGTGCCGCAAAGGCGGTTACGCCCAACAGCACCAGGGCGACAGTCTTCAGGTGATCACGAGTGGCGAGGGCCGGCTGGACCTGGTCTTCCCCGGGCTGGCGCCCGGGGTCAGCCAAGCCTTCACGCCTGCCGAGCAAAATTGCGGCAACGCCAATCGCGAGGTTGACCGCAGCTGTCGCCAACAGCGAGGCGCGGACCCCGACGAACTCAATCAGAAAAAACCCGGCGAGTGCGGTTCCGGTCATCGCGCCGAGTGTGTTCAAGCCGTACAGGCGGCCCAGGGATGGCTTGAGGAGTCCACGATCTTCGCCCGTGAGTGCGCGCGTCAGGACAGGCAGTGTCCCTCCCATGAGCGTGGTCGGAATCAGCAAGACCAGCGCCGCCAGTCCAAAGCGCAACGCGACGCTGGCTGCGCCGCCGAGCGCGAGCGCGCCCGCCGTGCCGATGTACATCCAGTGCGCGAGACCGAGGACCAGCGGCGAGAGGATGCCGAAGACGCCGATCGCGATCTCGAGCCAGCCGTACAGCACCGCTGGCCGCGGCGTGCGATCGGCACGCCGTCCGAACAGCCACGCGCCCAGACCGAGGCCGCCCATGTAGGCGGCGACGACGGTCGTGACGGACTGGATGGTGGAGCCGAATGACTGATAGAGGACGCGAACCCACAGCAGCTCGTAAATCAGACCGGTCGCGCCCGACAGAAAGAACAGAACGCCGTATGTGAGCGCCGGCTTAGAACGCATGCAGCTCGCGCATCGCTTGCGCGAGGTCCTCCACCTGTGGCAGGATGTAGTCCTCGAGGTCGGGCGCGTACCCGACGAACGTGTCGGTCGACGCCACGCGCTTCACCGGCGCGTCGAGCCACGGGAAGCAGCGGTCGGCGATCCGGGCGGCGATCTCGGCGCCGTAGCCCCACGAGAACGCGTCCTCGTACGCGACGATCACCTTGTTCGTCTTCCGAACCGACGCCTCGATCGTCTCCCAGTCCACCGGCGACAACGAGCGTAGATCGATCACCTCGACACTCACCCCTTCCTTCTCCTCGAGCTCCTTGGCGGCGACGAGCGAGCGCTGCACCACGGCGCCGTAGGTCACCACCGTCAGCGCCGTCCCATCCCGCACGACCTTCGCTTTTCCGAAGGGGATCATGAAGTTCGGGCCGGGATTCGGAGCTTTGTTGTAGGTCTGACGGTAGAGGTGTTTGTGTTCGAGGAAGATGACGGGATCGTCGGAGCGAATGGCGGTGCGCAACAGCCCGTTGGCATCCAGGGCTGTGGACGGGCAAATGACCCGCAGCCCCGGCACCGACGTGAAAATCACTGCGCCCGTCTGTGAGTGATAGACGGAGCCGCCCTTGAGATAGCCGCCGTACGTCACGCGGACCACGGCCGGGGCGCTGAACGCGTTGCTCGAGCGCCACCGCAGGGTCGCGAGCTCGTTGCGGATCTGATGATAGGCCGGCCAGATGTAGTCGAAGAACTGGATCTCGACGACCGGCTTGAGCCCGCGCGTGGCCAGACCGATCGCACGTCCGACGATGTTGGCCTCGGCGAGCGGGGAGTTGTAGACGCGGTCGCTGCCGAACTGGCGCTGCAGCCCCCAGGTGACCTTGAACACGCCGCCCTTCCCCTTCACTTCCTTCAGATACTGCTCCCGGCTGACGTCCGCCACGTCTTGGCCGAACACGAGGATGCGGGGATCGCGCGTCATCTCGTCTTTCATGCACGCGTTGAGCAGATCCACCATCGTGGTCGGCTCGCCGGTGAAGTGCGGATCGTCCTCGGTGTCGAATTGCTCCGACGTCGGATCGACGTCGGGCGAGTAGACCCACTGGAGCGCGGTCTCGGGCTTGGGCTGGGGCGACGCCAGCGCCATGTCGGCAGCCACCTGGATCTCTTCGTCGACCTGCGCCTTGATCGCCTCGATTTCCGCTTCGGTCGCGACGCCCTCTTCGATCAGGCGTTTCGGGAACGCGGTCACGGCGTCGCGTTTGGCCTCCGCCTCGCGCTCGCGCGGCGGCTTGTAGAGGATCTCGTCGTCGGACAGTGAGTGGGAGTAGGGGCGAATCACGTGGGCATGCACGAGCGCGGGGCCTTTGCGCTGGCGGCACCAATCCGCCGCGCGAGTCAGCGCGGCATAGGACGCGATCGGGTCGCACCCATCGACTTCCTCGATGAGCAGATTGGGGAAGTTCGCGACGAGCTTCGACACAGACCCGCCGGCGGTCTGCACCTCGATCGGCACCGAAATGGCGTACTTGTTGTCCTCGATCAGGAAGAGCACCGGCAACTTGAGGTTGCTGGCGCTGTTCATGGCCTCCCACCATTCGCCTTCACTCGTGGTGCCATCGCCGGCGGAGACGTAGACGACCTCGTCCTCGTGGATCGGCTTGTCCTTCAGATTGTCGATTCGGGTATAGCGGAGCCAGGCTTCGGCACAGCCCACGGCCTGGAGGAACTGCGTTCCCGTCGGGCTCGATTGGCTGACGATGTTCAGCTGCTTGTGGCCCCAGTGGGAGGGCATTTGCCGGCCGCCGGAGCTCGGGTCGTCGGCGGCACCCACTGCGGCAAGCAACATTTCCGTGGGCGTCATGCCGAGCGTCAGGGCGAGCGCGCGGTCGCGGTAGTAGGGGTAGAACCAGTCGTACGATGGCCGCAACGCTTTGCCCGCTGCCACGAGGACACCTTCGTGGCCCGCGCCTGAAATCTGAAAGAAGATCTTGTTTTGCCGCTTGAGCTGGATCTCCTTGTCGTCGATGCGCCGGGACGTGAGGATCAGCCGGTACATATCGAGCAAATCGGCTTTCGAAAGCGCCGATGGTGCTTTGGCAGGTCGGGTGGCCGTGGCGGCCGGGGTCGCGCGGGAACGTGATGCCATAGGGTTGGAAAATAGCCTAGATTCTGACTTCAGTCATGGACGAAGCCGCCAAGAAATCGATTCTCCGACACTTCCCCTATGGTCTGTACGTCGTCACCGTCACGCACAACGGCGAGGACCATGGGATGACCGCCAATTGGCTCACACAGGCGGCGTTCGAGCCGCCGATGGTCGTGGTCGCGATCGAGAATACCTCCAAGACGATCGGTCTGATCCGCGATTCGCACCACTTTGGGATCAATCTCTTGCTGAAAGGTCAGCGCGATCTCGCCGGCAAACTCGGTCGCAGCTCCGATCAGGCACCGCAGAAGCTCAAAGGCATCAAGACGAAGCCGGCTCCCGCGTCGGGCGTGCCGGTTCTCGTCGACGGGCTAGGGTGGGTCGAGTGCCGTGTCGTCGCGACGCTCCCGGCGGGCGATCACACGCTCGTCCTCGGCGAGGTGATCGGCGCCGGCGTCGAACATGAAGGTGAACCGCTGACGCTCGCCGAAGCGGGGTTCAAATACTCAGGCTAGGACTGTTTTCGGAAAACGACTCTCCCCCCTACGATCGTAAAGCGCGGCTTGATCGTCCCGAGCGATTCCGCAGGCACCGCAAACGGATCGCGATCCAACACGACGACATCGGCAAATCTGCCTGGCGCCAGCGTTCCCCATTTCTGCTCGTTGAACGTGGCCCACGCGTTGCCGTAGGTATACGCGCGGAGCGCTTCTCCAACGGTAATCTTCTGCTCGGGCACCCACCCGTTGGGGTTCTTGTCGTCGAGCGTGCGTCGAGTCACGGCCGCGTACACGCCGAGCATCGGATCGAGCGGCGCGACGGTCCAGTCCGACCCGAACGCCAACGGTGCGTCAGTGTCGAGCAGCGTCCGGAACGCGTAGGTGGTCTTGATGCGTACCGGGCCGATGCGTTGCTCGACCCACCGGCCGTCGTCGATTGCGTGATAGGGCTGCATCGACGCCACGATCCGAAGCGAGCCAAAGCGCGGAATGTCGTCTGGACGCAGGTGCTGCGCGTGCTCGACGCGGAACCGGCGGTCACGCGCACCGTGCGCGCGCGCGACGCTATCGTAGATCGCCAGAATGATGGCGTTGGCTCGGTCGCCGATCGCGTGCACGGCGATTTGCAGGCCGGCGGAGTCTGCAGCGCCCACCCAGGCGCGCATGTCGGATTCCGGCTGCTGCATCAGACCACGATAGCCTGCCGAGTCGCTGAATGGCTCGAAGAAGAATGCCGTGCGCGAGCCGGCGGATCCGTCCATGTACCCTTTCACGCCACCGATCCGAACCCATTCATCGCCGCGGTTCGTTGCGGCACTCTCCGCGACGACCTTCCAGTTGCTCAGCGGCAAGTAGAGCGACACGCGCACGGTTTGGCGGTTGGCGCGCACCAGCCGCCGGTAGCTCGCGAGATCCGCGAAGGAAGCGGACATGTGCCCGGTGGCCGTCACGCCCAGGGACGCCGCATGCGCGAGGGCGCGCGCGAGGGCCGAATCGCGCTGCTCCGGCGACGGATCGGGCGCGGCGTGCCAGACGAGATCCATCGCACGGTCCTTGAAGACTCCTCCGCTTGTGATCTCGCCGCCAAAAGGCGACGGCGTCGCGACCGTGACACCGGCGGCGCGCATCGCGGCGGCATTGGCCAGCGCCTCGTGGCCGTCCAAACGGTTCACGAAGACCGGGTTGTTCGGCGTCACGGAGTCGATCCATTCGTGCCGCGGAAGGGGCGCGCCGCGCCACAGCGTATGATCCCAATCGCCGCCCGTGATCCACTCACCCGGCTTCAGATGCGCCGCGTACTCCTTGAGCCGGCGCACGAACTCCTGCGGAGTGGTAGCGTCCCGCAGGTTCACCGACGCCAGCTGAAAGCCGCCGTCGATGAAGTGCGTATGGCCGTCGGCGAAACCGGGCATCACGAGACCGCCGGCGGCGTGCAGCACAGCGGTATTGGCGCCCACGTAGCGCGCGATTTGTGCGGAATCGCCGACTGCGAGGATCTTGCCGTCCGCGATCGCCACCGCGCCAGGCTGGCCGCGGCCGGTCGAGAGGCCGGTCCAAACCGGACCACCCTCGATGACGATGTCCGCCTTCCGTCCGCATGCGGCGAGCGGCACGACGGTGACCAGACTGGCGAGCAGCAGACGACGCACGGCTACCTCCTAGCGCAGTTTGGTGATGCGACGAATCGCGTCGAGCGCCGCGATGGGATTGCCGGTTTCGGACGAGGACTTGGGCTTCGCCGGCCCGCTCATGCCGTCGCGAATGTCGAGCAGCACTTCGAGCAGCAATTGCTCGCGTTGATAGGCGGCATCGAGATCGGCCATGCGGCGTTCGTCCTTGGCGGCTTTGGCGCGCTCGTACGCTTCACGATAGACCGAGTCGAGGTTCTCAAGTATCTGCTGGCGTGGCCTCACAGCTGCCAAAGATATAGGTTCCCCGCATGACGCTCAAAGGCAAACGCATCCTGTTTTTCGCGGCTCCATTGTATGAGGACCTTGAGCTCTGGTACCCGAAGATCCGGCTCGAAGAAGAAGGGGCCAGCACCACCGTCGCGGGGATGGGCGAGAAAACCTATCCCGGAAAGCGCGGCTATCCGGTCACGGTCGACACCAACGTGGATCAAGTTGAATCCGCCGACTTCGACGCCCTCGTGATTCCGGGCGGATTCGCCCCCGATCAACTGCGCCGCTCCGACAAGGTCCTGCGATTGACGCGTGAGATCTACCAGGCCGGAAAGCCGGTCGCCTTCATCTGTCACGCCGGATGGGTCCCCATCTCGGCGAAGATTCTCAAAGGCAAGCGCGCGACGAGTGTCCGTGCCATCAAGGACGATATGGAGAACGCTGGCGTGGTGTGGGAGGACAGCGCGGTCGTCGTCGACGGCAACCTCATCTCGTCGCGCACACCCGCGGACCTGCCGCAGTTCTGCAAGGCGCTGATCGCTGCACTACGTCAAGGGCCTCAGGACTAAGCCACTCGGCACCTTCGGTACGAAGTACGTGGATTTTGGCGGCATCACGTCGCCGGCATCCGCCACGGCGAACACCTGCTCGACCCGGGTGGGATTGAGCAGTACGGCGACCGCGGCGCCGCCCTGTTGGACCATCCCGAGCGCTTCCTTCGCATCCGCCACGTAGCGCACGATGGGCGTCGACGTGCCCGCGCCGAGGATTTCCTTCACCACCAACGACTCGATCCGAGCGACATCGAGATCGCGCACTGCACTGCTCTGCGCGAGGCTCGGCAGCCGGTCGGGCAGCGCGCCCGGCTTGAGTAACAGCGCGAGGATGCGCGAGCGGTCGGCCACGAGACACGCGGTGCGGTCGCGGCCGAGTGAGGCGAGCGCCGTCACGGGATCGCGGTCCGCCGCAACGGGCTGCACGTCGAACCATTCGCGCCACCGCGGCAGCATGCGCTCCAGCTCGCGCCCCGTTCCGAAGATCACCCGATGCGTCGGCAGCACCGCGAGTCCCGGATCCTGCGCCGACACGATCAGGGCGAGCACGCGATCGGCCGCCCCTCCCGGATTCTCCAGCGCATAGGCGCTCGCCGTTTCGTAGCGGTGATGGCCGTCGGCGATGTAAAGCGGGGAAGGGGGAAGGGGGAAGGGGGAAGGGTCATGAGCGATCCAGAGACGGATTCCCACGCCGTTGAGCTCGGCGGTCGCGTCCGGCGTTCCCTCCGAGACCTTGGCCACGGCGTCCGCCAGTGCACGGTCGCGATCGGGCGCGAGCAAAAAGATCGACTCGATGTTGGTCGCTGTCGCGCGCATGAGTGCCAGACGATCGGCCTTCGGCCCGGCGTGCGTCCGCTCGTGCGGCCGAACGCGGCGCGGTTCGTAGCCTTCCGCGGCGACGGCGCCGAAGAGGCCGCGCCGAGTGAGTTTTTCTCCGGTCGGCAACGTGAAGTCCTGCGCGAGCACATACAGTACCGGTTGCTGATCGCGCCGCAGCACGCCTTTGCGGCGCCAGTTGGCCAGTCGTTCGGCCGCCACGCGGTAGCGCGCTTCGTCGGGCTCCCCAGGCGGCGCTTCCGGCAACATGACGTGCACGATATTCTCTGCGGCGAGCGCCGCGTACCGCGCGCGCTCGGCCTGATCGATGACGTCGTACGGCGGCGCGATCAGCGAGCTGAGGCGGTCGACGGCAGCGTACCGCTCACCCTCAAAGGGCGCGACGAGGTCAGACATGAGCTTGCGAGAGGCGCAACAAGCCGTGGATCAATGGGTCGGCCAGTTCGAGGAAGGGTATTTCACGCCGCTCGCGAACGTGGCGCGCTTGGCCGAAGAAGTCGGCGAGCTGGCACGCGAAGTCAATCATCAATTCGGCCCGAAGCCGAAGAAGCCGGTCGAACCGCCCGGCTCGATTCCAATGGAGCTGGCGGACATCCTCTTCGTCGTGATGTGCATTGCCAACTCGCAGCACATCGATCTCGACGACGCCTTCGCGCAGATGATGGCCAAAGTCACCTCCCGCGACGCCGGCCGCTGGACCAGGAAGGCTCGCTGACCTCTTCATAGATCCGCTCGTAGGACACCAACCGATCGGGATCGATGGCGCCCGCCGGCGCGCCGCGTACGGCACAGCCGGGCTCTGCGAGGTGGCGGCAGTTGTCGAAGCGACACTGATCGAGATACGGGCGGAATTCCGGAAAACAGGCGCCCAGCTCGTTGGGATCGATGCCCCAGGCGCCGATTTCGCGGAGGCCCGGCGTATCGACGACGTAGCCGAGGCCCGCGACCGGCACGAGCTCGGCGGCGGTGGTCGTGTGTTTCCCGGTCCGCCACTTCTCGCTAATCGCGCCAACGCGGAGCTTGAGGCCCGGCTCGAGGGCATTGAGCAGGCTCGACTTCCCCGCGCCCGACGCGCCGGTAAAGACCGAGTGCCGGCCGCGCAGCAAGTCGCGCAGCGCCGGGAGTCCTTCTTCCGCCTTCACTGACGTTCCCAGCAGTTGATAGCCCGCAGTCTTGAAGCGCCGCGTCAGCGGCTCCTCGATCGCGCGGTCGAGCTCGATCTTGTTGAGGACCACCGCCGCCGGCAGGCCATTCGCTTCCGCGATCACCAGAAAGCGGTCGATCATCCGAGGGCTCGGCTCTGGATCACGGGCGGAGGTCACGACGATCACCTGATCCACATTGGCCGCGACGGGCTGGGAGCGCCGCGGACCCGCGCCGCTGCTGCCCTGCGCCGCACGACGGGCCAGCACCGACCGCCGCGGGCGGATCTCGGCGATCGTGGATCCCTCGAGGACAACCACGTCCCCCGGGACGACGCGATCCGAGTCCTGGTACTTCAGCTTGCCGCGGAGTGAGGCGATGATTTCGCCCGCGTCGGTATGAACGCGGTAGCCCCCGGCCGTGCGCGCCAGCACGACACCGCTGGTGGCGGTCACGGGTGGCTCCGCGCGACGCACCGGTCGAGATGGGCCTTCACTTGCTCCAAGGTCAATGCGAGGACCGGCGCGAGCGCTTCGTCAGGCGTCGAACCGAACGCGAGGTAGTCGGTTTCCAGGTGGCCCACCGGTTTTTCCCCTTCGCCCCACCGGACGAACAGCAGCGCCGCACCGTAGCGGCCCGCCTCGGCCGCGTCGTCGGCAAAAGTGGCCACAGAGTAGGCCTGCCCGTCCGCCGCACCGAACGCCGGCGGACGCCCGTGCACTTGCTGATAACCCCCTAACGTCGTGTCGTCCATTCTTTGAGAATGTTCGCCGTGATGAATGCGATGTTGGCAGGGCGTTCGGCAAGACGGCGCATCAAATACGGATACCAGTGCGTCCCGAACGGAACGTACACGCGCATGTTGTAGCCTTCACGCCGCAGTCTATACTGCAGATCGCGCCGGACCCCGTACAGCATCTGGAACTCGAATCGCTCGGCGGAAATCCCCTGTTGTTTCGCAAAAGCTTTCGCATGATCGATGATCTTCACATCGTGCGTCGCGATGCCCGGGTAGTTTCCTCGTTCGAGCAACCGCTCCATGCAGGCGATGTAGTTGGCGTCGACGTCGCTCTTCTTGGGAAATGCAACGTCCTCGGGCTCCTGGTACGCTCCCTTGCACAGTCGCACGCGCGCGCGCAGGGCGATCATGGCATCCACGTCGGCCGCGGTGCGCCGCAAGTAGGATTGCAGCACGACCCCGGCCGCGTTCCCGAACTCCGGATGGAGCGCGTCCGTGAACAGCTGCAGCGTCTTGGCGGTGTAGCTCGACTGCTCCATGTCGATGCGCACGAATGAATCGTACTGCTTCGCCTGGCCGATGATCGCCCGCATGTTGCTCACGCACAGCTGCTCGTCAATGTCGAGCCCCATCTGAGTGAGCTTGACGGAGACATTGGCGTTGGCCTTGGCGCTGTGAATGCGCTCGAGCAGATCGAGATAGGTGCGGCAGGCGCGCTGTGCTTCCTCGGCGTGCAGCACCGACTCGCCGAGCAGATCGAGAGATGCGGACAGGTTACTCGCGTTCAGGTCGCGCACCGTCGACATCGCCTCGTCGATCGTCTCGCCGGCGACGAACCGCGAAGCGAGCTTGCGTGCGAGGCGATTCTTCCGAACGAACCTGAAGATGCGCGGTTGCTCGCTCAGCCATAGAAATACGGCGCGCAGCATCAGGCGTAGAACTTGGTCCCGGCGCGAGCATGCTCCTGCAGGCCTTCACACGGCGCGAACCGGGCGCCGTAGCGCTCGGCGAGCCGTTCCAGATCGGTGACGACGCGCTCGGCTCCCAGATCGTCCGCGTAGCGCAGCGGCCCGCCGCGGAACGGCGGAAAGCCGAATCCGAAGATCGCGCCGATGTCCCCATCGCGAGGACTCCGGACAATGGCCTCACCGAGGGCCCGGGCGGCTTCATTCACGATCGGGAGCACGAGCCGTTGGAGAATCTCCGCGGGACGCGGGCCACCGTTCGGATGGACACCGAGCAGACCGTACACGCTCTCGTCCACCCCGCGCTTCTTGCCGTCCTGGTAGATGTAGAAACCGCGGCCTGACTTGCGGCCCAAACGGCTTTCCTTCACCAGCACGGCGATTCCCGGACCAGGGGCCGGCTGGATGTGGTCCCCGTACGCCTCCTGCATGACGCCGGCGACCTTGAGCGCGACGTCGAGTCCCACCTCGTCGAGCAGCGTCACGGGTCCCACCGGGAAGCCGAAACGCACGGCCATGCTGTCGATATCCTCGATCGACGCCCCCTCCGCGAGGAGATGGCTGACTTCGTTGGGGTAGGGCGCGAGAATGCGATTGACCCAGAAGCCCGGGCTGTCCTTCACGACGATCACCGTCTTGCCCATGCGCCGCCCGAACGCGACGGCGGTACTCACGGTTTGCGGCTCCGTGCGGGCGCCCGGGATCACTTCGAGGAGCGGCATTTTCGCGACGGGGGAGAAGAAGTGCATCCCGATGACGCGCTCGGGCGCGCGCGCGGCTTCGGCGATGCGCGTGATCGGAATCGTCGAGGTATTGGACGCGAACACTCCCGTGGGCGGGAGCATCGCTTCGACCTCGCGCAGCACTTGCTGTTTGACGCCGAGCTCCTCAAAGACCGCTTCGATCGTCAGCTCCGCACGGCCGAAGCCAGCGTAGGTGTCGCCGCCGGACAGGAGCGCGACGAGCCGCGCGTATTCGAACTTCGTGATGCGGCGCCGCTTCAGCCGGTCATCGAGGATGGCGCGCGCCGCCAGAACGCCTTGCGCGACGCGGGCGAGGTCGGCGTCCTTCATCCGCACATCGACCTCCGCCTGGGCGACGGCGGTCCCGGCGATCCCTGCGCCCATGAAACCTGAGCCGATGATGCCGAGCCGCTGCACACGGATGGGCGGCGGCGCGTTCGGCACGCCGGGATCCTTCTTGAGTTGATTCGTCGCGAAGAAAATCTGTACGAGCTTGCGGGAGACGTCCGTGACCGCCAGTTGGCCGAACAGTTGCGCTTCTCGTTTGAAACCCTCTGCCATCCCGTGCCGCAGCCCGTACTCGACGGCTTCGAGCGCCGCGAGCGGAGCCGGATAGTTGCCGCCCGTCCGCTCCAGCACCTGCTTGCGCGCCATCCGGAACACGATCCGCCGGCCCAGGGGATTGCCGTCGAGCAGAAACCCCACGAATCCGCCCGGGCGCCTTCGCTTGGGGCGCCAGCCCTCCGCCAAACGCCGCGCTGCGGCAAGTGTGACGTCGGTAAGGATCGACGGTGGGACCAGCTCATCCACGATGCCGAGCCGGAACGCTTTGGCGGCGCGTTCGGTCTTGCCGGCGAGGATGATGTCGAGCGCGGCACGCAGGCCGATCAGCCGCGGCAAGCGTTGACAGCCACCCGCCGCGGGAAGGATGCCGAGCTGCACCTCGGGCAAGCCGATCTGTGTCCTGGGGTGGTCCGTCGCGACGCGATAGTGGCAGGCGAGGGCGAACTCGAGTCCGCCGCCGAGACAGGCGCCGTGGATGCCAACGGCGATCGGCTTTGGAAAGCGCGCCACCTGCTCGAGCATTTCCTGACCGTCTGCCGACAAGCGCTCGGCTTCGGCGGCGGAGGTGAGCTTGACGAACTCCTCGATATCGGCGCCGGCGATGAAGTTCTCGGGCTTGCCGGAAAAAAAGGCGACGGCACGAACGTGCGCATCATCAGCCAACGCCGCGAAGCAGGCCAGGAATTCGTCTTTGACCGCGCGCGAAAGGACGTTGACCGGCTGACCCTTGAGGTCGAGCACGACGGTCGCGATGCCGTCCGCGACATCCCAAGTGACGGCGGGCGCGGTACGCGTCGACGGAGGAGCGATGGTCGCCACTAGGGGCGTTCCAGCACGAGAGCGATGGCCTCGCCACCCTGCGCGCAGATCGATATCAGCCCAAACTGCACATCGCGGCGCTTCATCTCGTTGGCGAGGGTGATGACGATGCGTCCGCCTGTGGCGCCGAAAGGATGGCCGATCGCAATCGAACCTCCCATGACGTTGATGATGTCCTCGTTGATCTCCCACCCTTTCGCCGCGAATCCCTGGAGATTCGACAGTACCTGCGACGCGAATGCCTCGTGCATCTCGATCAGGCCGAGCTCCTTCCACTGGATGCCGGCGCGCTCCAATGCCCTGGGCACGGCCCAGATCGGCGCCTGCAGCAGCTGCCAACCGGGGTCCACCGCCGCGACGGCGTGCGACCGCACGTAGGCGAGCGGCGGGTAGCCAAGAGCACGCGCCGCGTCGTCACTCATCAGCAGTACGGCTGAGGCGCCGTCGGTGAGAGGTGAGGAGTTCGCGGCGGTCACACTGCCGTAGCGGCGATCGAAGACGGGCTTGAGCTTCCCCATCTGCTCGAGCGACGTGTCGGTTCTGATGCCGTTGTCCTGCCGCACGATCTCCCCACCCGTCCGGGTGGGAAGCCAGGGCACGATCTCCGCCGTCAGGCGGCCGTCGGCCGTGCCTTGGGCGGCCAGCTTGTGGCTGCGCAGCGCCCAGCGGTCCTGCTCCTCGCGCGAGATGTGATTCTCTTTGGCCATTTTCTCGGCTGACTGGCCCATCGTCTCTCCGGTGGACGGCTCCGCGATCGCAGGCGAGACCGGGATCAGGTCGCGCGGGCGGATCTTGGCGAACGTGCGCAGCCGTGCCCCCAGCGACCGGGCCTTGCTTGCCTCCACGAGAATGTCCGCGAGGCGGCGGGAGGCGAGGATCGGAATGTCGGAGAGCGATTCCACGCCGCCTGCCAACACGACGTCCGCGTTGCCGAGGGCGATTGCATCGGCCGCGTCTGCCACGGCTTGGCCGCCGGAGGCGCAGGCGCGGTTCAGTGAATACGCGGGGATCTCTTTGGGGAACTGGGGGAGGAGGCTGACCTCGCGCGCAACATTCGGAACGAGCGGTGAGGCAACGACCTGCCCGAAAACCACGTCGTCCACCTCGGTGCCATCGAGATTGGTGCGCTCGAGCAGCTCGCGGGCGGCGTAGCGCGCGAGATCCACGGCACCTGCGTCCTTCAGCACGGTGCCGGCTTTGGCAAACGGCGTACGGACGCCGGCGATGACAGCTACGCGACGACCGTTGAGAGCGGGCATTAGATTCTTTCCCTCTTCCTGGGAGTCGAAACCTACCACCAGCCCCAAGTGGAGGGGAGTTGGAGCAAACGCGAGCCGCAGCCTGGGCGTCCATGGTCGAGACGTCCGTGGATGTGCTCATCATCGGCGGCGGCATAACGGGGGCGGGGATTGCGCGCGACGCGGCACTGCGCGGGTTCCGCACGGCGCTCGTCGACAAGTCCGACTTCGGCGCGGGCACATCCTCGCATTCGTCGCGCCTGATCCACGGCGGCATCCGATATCTCGAGCAGCGCGCGTTCCACCTGGTCTTCGAAGCAAGCCGTGAACGTCGTGTCCTGCTCAAGATCGCGCCGCATCTGGTGCGGCCCCTCGCATTCCTGTTTCCCGTCTATCGCGGCGGCCGGATTCCGGCGTGGAAGCTGCGCGCCGGCATGTGGCTCTACGATCTGCTGGCCATCTTCCGCAACGTGCACTGGCATCGCTGGCTCCGCGCCAAGAGGGCGCGGCGCGTCGAACCGGGGCTGCGCGACCGCGGTCTCGTCGGCGCAGCGCTGTATTACGACGCGCAGACCGACGACGCGCGCCTGGTCATTGCGACGGTGCGCAGCGCCATCCGTGCCGGCGCGCTCGCGGCCAACTACGTCGAGACGACCGCGCTGCTCAAGCCCGACGGACGCGTGCGCGGCGCCGTGGTGCGCGACGTATTGACGGGCGAAACCGCGACCATTCGCGCCAACGTCGTGGTGAACGCGACCGGTCCCTGGTCCGATCGCCTCCGGAAGCTCGACGATCCGCAGGCGCCGCCCATGCTCCGCCTCACAAAAGGTGCGCACGTGACCGTACCGCGCCGGCGACTGGGCAACGAGCACGCGGTGACGCTGCTCTCGCAGATCGATGGCCGGGTCATGTTCGTGCTGCCGTGGGGCGAGCTCTCGTACATCGGGACGACCGATACCGATGCGGACGCCCCTCCCGATGCTCTGCGCGTGACGGCGGTGGACGTCACGTACCTGCTGCGCTCGGCGAACGCCGCGTTTCCGGACGCTCACCTCGCCTCGAACGACGTCGTCTCTGCGTGGGCGGGGCTGCGTCCCTTGCTCCGCGAAGACCACGCAAATCCGTCACAGGTGTCGCGCGAGCATCGAGTGCTCGAAAGCCCGCATGGCCTGATCTCGATCGCCGGTGGGAAGCTGACGACGTACCGCGTGATGGCACGGGACGTCGTGGATCGCGTCGCCGCGCGTCTGCACGAGCTCGACGGCCGTCCGCTCGCGCCACGCGCGCCCACCGATCGGCAACCACTGCCGGGAGGTGAGGCGGCTGAGCTCGAGGTGCTCGTCGAAGCGGCGCGGGCGCGCGGGGCGTCCGAGCCGACCGCGCGCCACCTCGTCGCGTATTACGGCAGCGAGGCGGCCGCGGTGCTCAATCTCGTGGACCGCGATCGACGGCTCGGCGAGCCGATCAGCGCGGGCCGTCCCGAGATTTGGGCCGAGATCACGTACGCCGTCGAGCGGGAGCTGGCGGTCCGCGTGCAGGACGTGCTGGTCCGCCGCCTGCATCTGTACTATGAGGTGCTCGATCAGGCTCGATCCGTTGTTGCCAGAGTTGCGGCGCAAATGAAACAGCTCCTCGGCTGGGACGATGTCCGAGAAGCCGAGGAGCTGCGCGACTACTTTCAGATTGTCGAGCGGGGCCGCATCAAGGCTTGACCTTCACGCGCGGCCGCACTCGCACGCGCACATCGTGATCGTCGTTGTCGTCGATCTGTCGCAGGGCCCACGTCGCCGCACGACGGACCGAGCCCACTTCGTCGCGCTGCGCCGCCGTCAGTCCGTCGACGGCCCGCCGGCTCTCGATTTCTCCCAACGCCCAGGCGGCGGTCGCGCGGACGTCCTCATCGCTGTCCTTCAGGGCTCCAACGAGCGGCTCCACCGCCTGCGCATCCTCGATTTCGCCGAGCGCCCAGGCGGTCAGGACGCGCACTTCCGGGTCGCTGTCTTGCAGTGCCGCCGAGAGCGCGGCGACCGCGCCGCCGTCCTCGATTTCTCCCAGGGCCCAGATCGCTGTCTTCCGCACCTCGGCCACGGGATCACGCATTAGCGTCTCGAGCGGGGTGATGCCTTGGGCGCTCTCGATCTC